>Ga0315326_10000446_pt1 | contig 19926 bp, 17 predicted proteins | sample M180m32315metaG_FD_203457 | JGI IMG/M metagenome (GOLD analysis project Ga0315326, IMG submission 203457) | Ammonia-oxidizing marine archaeal communities from Monterey Bay, California, United States - M1 80m 32315 | ecosystem: Environmental > Aquatic > Marine > Coastal | place: USA: California... | reverse complement strand
TCATAATTTAGATGTAGGAAAATTTAATTTGGTAAATAGTAGTGATCACTTTTTAGAAATTGCTAAAAAATTAGGTTATCCAAAAAAGAAAGTAGTGTTTAAACCACGTTATGGAAGAGGAAGTAGAGGCGTTTTGATCGCTGATAAAAAACAAAAATTATTTGAATCATTAGTACCGGAAAGGTTTTGTGGTATAGCAAGTGTAGATGTTTTGGAAGAAATATGTAAAAAAAATAATATTTCAATAAAGGATTATATTGCTATGCCTTTTTATAAAGGCAAAGTCTGGGATGTAGATGTTTTATCTAAAGGAGGTGAAGTAGTAAATATTGCAGCAAGGATTAGACAATTAAGGAATCCTTTATGGCCAACTAGTACAGGGCATAAGGTTTCTTATGATACTGAAGTTATCAAATACGTTTCTAAAATTATTAAAGTTTTTAAAATTAATGGTCCTAGTGATTATGATATAGTTTTAGATGATAATGGAAAACCAAAAGTTTTAGATGCCGCTGCAAGATATAGTGGTTCTGTAGGCGTTTCTTATATAGCAGGTGTTAATATGATGTCACAATTAATTAGGGTTATGTTTAATATGCCTATAAAAAAATATAAGTTAGAAGATGGAATGGTATTAAGACCATATATTACAATGGCTCAAATTTTAGATAAAAATGAAAATGATTATCTTTAATAATAAAAATTTAAATTAATATTTATAGGGGAATATAAATTGGAATTAGATAATAAAAATATTTTAGTTACTGGTGCAACTGGATCATTTGGTTCTAAATGTATTGAAATTTTGTTAACAAAATATAAACCAAATAAAATTATAATTTTTAGTAGAGATGAACAGAAACAATATGAAATGTCTCAAATTTTCTCTGAAAAAAAATATCCAGTTCTTAGATATTTTATAGGAGACGTAAGAGACAAAGAAAGATTGGAAAGAGCAGCAGCTGAAGTTGATATTATTATTCATGCTGCTGCGATGAAGCATGTTACTTCTTCAGAGTATAATCCAACAGAGTGTATAGCGACTAATATAGTTGGTGCTCAAAATATAATTAATGCGGCAATTCATAATAACGTAAGCAAGGTAATAGCAATTTCTACAGATAAGGCAGCAAATCCAATAAATTTATATGGGGCTACTAAATTATGTTCGGATAAACTTTTTGTTGCAGCTAATAATTTAGCAGGCAAACATAAAACAAGGTTCTCCATAGTAAGATATGGAAATGTTATTGGTTCAAGAGGAAGCGTTATACCTTATTTTAATAAACTTATTGCAGAAGGTGCAACAAAATTGCCTATAACTGATATAAATATGACCCGTTTTGTTATTAAGTTAGAAGAAGGTGTAAATTTTGTTTTAAAATGTGTACCTAAAATGCGTGGTGGAGAAATATTTGTTCCCAAATTAGCTAGTATGAAAATAGTAGATTTAGTTACCGCTATAGCGGGAGAAAATAATTATAAGATTATAGGAATAAGACCAGGAGAAAAGTTACATGAAGTTATGATACCTAAAGAAGAGTCTCTAAACTGTATAGATATGAAAGACTATTATATAATTCAGCCTATGTTCCACTGGTGGAATAATGAAATTTTAAAAAAAGTGATAGGAAAAGACGGTAAGCCAGTTTCAAATTCCTTTGAATATTCAAGTATAACTAATAAGAAGTGGCTAACAATAAAAGAAATTAAGGGCTTCATATAAAAATATATCATGTTAAAGTTAGGAATAAGAGTATCCAACAATATTAATGTAGGAAGAGGACATTTTGAAAGATGTTTATCTATTTCTGAATATATTAACTATAAAATTTATTGGTTTCTAGATCATAAAAGCAATTATTTTGAAAAGAAAATAACTACAAAGGATGAAATATTTTATGAAAAAAATGATGATAAAATAGATAAATTACTTGATTGCTTATCTAAAAAGAAAATTAATATAGCTTTAATTGATAGCTATAGCATAGCAAAAATAGATATTACTAATTTATCAAAAATAATACCAGTTTGCTTATTTCAGGATAAAATTGAATTTATAAATGTTCAAATGATAATATGTCCTCATCCAGTAAAAATAGAAAATAAGTTTAAAAATATAATTTTAAATGGACCCAAATTTGCTCCTATTTCAAAAAAGTTTATAAAAAGAAAAAATAGTAATAATATTAATTCAAAAACTATTTTAGTTTCTATGGGAGCATATGATAGTTTAGGTGTTTCCTTAAATGTTATTAAAGCTATTAATAATATATCAGTTAAAGAGAAATTAAGTTTAAAAACTCTTATTATATTAGCTAAAGGATCTCCTATAATTAAAAAAGTAAAATTATTAATAAAACAATATAAAAATTTTGAGTTAATTATTGATCCTGAAAATATGGGTAATATATATAATTTTTCAGATATAGCTATAGGCGCTCCTGGTTTATCACATCTAGAAAGATTGTATATGGGTTTACCTACTATCTTGATTTCTCAGAATAATATTCATAAATTATTAGTAGATAATTGGGTTAACTTAGGATGCGCAATTAAATCAAAAAATAAAATAAATTTAATAGAAAAAAATATAGTTGATGTTATTAATAATAAAAAAATTAAAAATAAATTAATCGATAATGGTATTCAAGCTGTAGACGGGAAAGGTTCTTTAAGAATAGCTAATTCTATTCTTAAATTAACGAAAAGTAATGATTAAGTATCCATATTCAAAGCCAGAAATTACAAAGGCTGATATATCAAAAGTTACAAATGTATTAAGAAGTGGTTATTTAACTCAAGGTAAAGCAATTAAAATATTTGAAGCAGCAATTTCTAAAGAATTTAAAGCCAAATATACATTAGTTTGTAATTCAGGAACAGCAGCTCTTCATCTAGTATATTCTACATTAAACCTAGGTCCAAATAATGGTTTATTAACTACGCCTCTTACCTTTTTAGCTACAGCTAATGCTGCAAAAATGTGTAATGCTCCTGTTATTTTTTGTGATGTTGATCCTATTACAGGTCTTATGACACCTGAAAGAATAGAAAATGCTTTAATAAAAAGTAAAATAAAAATAAAAGTAATTTCTGTAGTTCATTTAGGAGGCAATCTTTGTAATATGAAAAAGATATCTGAAGTAGCTAAAAAGTATAATTGCTTAATAGTTGAGGACGCTTGCCATGCTCCAGGAGCATTTTACAATAAAAATATACCTGTAGGTAGTTCTAAATACAGTGTTGCAACTACATTTAGTTTCCATGCTATTAAGCATATAGCTATGGGAGAAGGAGGTTGTATAACTACTAATGATTTAAACTTATATAAAAATATTTTACTAAAAAGAAATCATGGAATGGAAAGAGATCAAAAAAAATTTAAATTTTCTCCAGAGAAAAGTGCTCCTTGGTATTATGAAATGAATGATTTAGGTTGGAATTATAGAGCTGATGAAATGACATGTGCATTAGGTTATAGTCAACTATCTAGGCTTAGAAAAAATATAAATAAAAGAAGAAGTTTAGTTGACTATTATTATAAGTATCTTAAAGACGAGAAATTAATTGAGCTTCCAATAAAAAATAATAATAATGTATGGCATTTATTTCCTATAAAAATAAATTTTGAAAAATTAGGAAAAACTAGAGGTGAGTTTATGAATGAACTTGAACAATATGGTATAGGATCTCAAGTGCATTATATACCTTTATATTTACAACCTTACTATAGAGAAAAAAATATAAAAAAATATCAAGGTGCAAAAGAGTACTATAAAAATACACTAAGTATACCTTTATATGTCCAGTTGAAAAGAACTGATATATTTTACATTACTGAAAAAATTAAAAATATTTTATTAAATTAGTTTTTATTAAGGTTTTTGAAATGAAATTAGAATTTAATGATATATATATTAGGCTTTTAAGTTTATCAGATATAAATGAACGCTATATATCATGGTTTTCAGATGTTGCTGTAACAAGATTTTTGGAAGCTAGGAATTTAACTATTGAAGATAGTAAATCCTACTTACAAAAAGGTCATGATACAGGAAATTATTATATTTATGCTATTTGCCTGAGTGAAAATGATTTGCATATTGGGAATATTAAAATTGGGCCTATAAAAAGAAAAGAAGGAATATCTGATTTAGTTACGGTACTTGGTGATAAAAATTATTGGTATAAAGGAGTTGCTAGTATTTCGATTTCAAAAGCTATAGAAATAGGATTTAAAAAGGCAAAAATAAGGAAATTCATAGCAAGTATAAATTCATTAAATATAGGTTCTATTAATGCATATATAAAAGGAGGTTTTAAAAAAGAAGCTGTAATTACAAACTACTTTTATAATAAAATAGATAAAAAAATAATTCTATCTGATAAAATATTTGTAAGTTGTAGTAACGATAAATATGATATGGACACTATAAAAACATGGAAGCCAAATATTTTAGCTAAGGATTTAAATGTTCGATAAATTTAAAATATTTAATAGAATTATTACAGAAGAGTCTCCTACACTAATAATTGCTGAAATTGGTATTAATCATCTAGGAGATGAAAAACTATGTTCAGATATGATTATAGCTGCTGTTGAAGCTGGTGCAGATTGCGTTAAATTACAGACGGGTAATGCTGATGAAAGTTTTCATCCAGATAATATTTCGTATTCTACATTTAAAGGAAACGAACTTTCAAGAGAATCTCTAATAAGGTTGTCTGAATTATCAAAGAAAAAGGGTAGCTATTTATTTTCTTCACCTGGAGATTTTTCCTCTTTAAAACTTTTAAGTTCTATTAGTTCTGAAGCTTATAAAATTTCTTCGGGACAATTTACAAATATACCTTTAATTGAAGAAATAATTAAAGAGAATATGCCAATTATTTTTTCTACGGGTATGGCAGATGAAAAGGATATTAAAAGGATTGTAGACTTATGTAAAAAACATAAATTTTCAAATTATGCTTTATTGCATTGTATATCTTTATATCCCGCATCCTTTGACCAATTAAATTTAAATTATATAAAGTTACTAAGAAATAAATACAATATTATATCTGGTTATTCTGACCATACTTTAGGAGAATTGGCATGTATTGCTGCGGTATCTTTGGGAGCCAAAATAGTAGAAAAGCATTTTACAATTGATAATAAACTTCAAGGTGCTGACAATGCATTATCTATGAATCCTCGGGATTTTAAAAATATGTCTACAAAAATTCGTTTAGTAGAAAATATGAAATACAAATCTTTATTAAAACCTCACCCCTTGGAATTAGAAGTTAGAAATACTAGATATAGAAAAATAGTAGCAAAAAAAGATATATTTAAAGGAGAGCAATTTACAATTGATAATGTAAATTTTATGAGGATTGAAGATTCTTCTAATGCTTTATTCGCATCGGAATGGAATTTAGTATCAGGAAAAACTAGTAATAAAAATATAAAAAAAAACTCATTAATAACAAAAAATGAATACTAAATATATAAAGTAAATTGATGAAAAAGAACTTTAAAATTATAGCTATTTTGCAAGCGCGGGTGCAGTCTTCTCGTTTACCCAATAAGGCACTTTTAAAATTAAATAAAAAACCTTCTATAATTAGAATGGTTGATCGTATTAAAGAAGCAAGGCTTTTACATGAAATATGGCTAGCAACTGGAAAATCTAAATCAAATGATAAACTAGAAAAAGTGCTTTTAAATACAGATATTAAAGTATTTAGAGGAGATGATGATGATGTGCTATCTAGATTCTCTGAAATAGCAAAAATAACAAAAGCAGATATAATTGTAAGATTAACAGGAGATTGCCCTTTAATAGACCCTAAAATTATTGATAATACAGTTATACTTTTAATAGAAAAAAAGGCTGATTATGCATCGAATGTTTTAAAAAGAACTTTTCCAGATGGATTAGATGTAGAGGTATTTACAAAAAGAACACTAAATATAACTAATAATAATGCAGAACCAGGGTTTTCAAGGGAACATGTAACTACTTACATGCATGGATTGCATAATGCTAAATATAAAAAAGGTAAATTTAAGAAGGTATCTCTCGAACATGAGTCTGATTTTAGTCACTTAAGGTGGACTTTAGATGAAGAGAAAGATCTTATTTTTTTAAATTCTATTTATAAATCATTACCTTATAATGCATCGTGGCAGGATATTTTGTCACATTTATCTAAATTTCCTCTAATGCAATTAAATAATAATATAGTTAAACATAATGAGGGTACTCAAAATTCACAATTGCAAAACTATGAAAGATATAAAGTAAGTAATAAGCTTTTCAAAAGAGCTATAAAAACTATTCCATTAGGAAGCCAAACTTTTTCAAAAAGTTATATTCAGTGGCCTAAAGGGTCGGCGCCTCTATTTATTGATAGAGCACAAGGTGTAAAAATTATTGATAAAGATGGCAATCATTTTATTGACTATGTTATGGGGTTATTACCAATTATATTAGGCTACTGCGATAAAGATGTAGATCATGCTGTAATTTTACAAATTATGAAAGGTAATATTTTTTCCATGCCGTCTTCATTAGAAATGGAGCTTTCTGAAATATTGACTAAAATAATACCTAGTGCTGAAATGGTTCGTTTTGGTAAAAATGGCTCAGATGTAACCACTGCTGCCATTAGATTAGCTAGAGCATATACAAATAAAGATTTGGTCGCGGTTGCTGGGTATCATGGATGGCATGATTGGTATATAGGTTCAACTTCAAGAACTTTAGGAGTTCCAGAAAAAGTCAAAAGTCTTACTCATAAGTTTAATTTTAATGATGCAGACACTTTAGAGAGTTTATTTAAAAAATTTCCTAATAAATTTGCTGCTGTAATTATAGAGCCAGCAGGATTAATTAAAACTGATATAAATTCATTAAAAAAAATTAGAACATTATGTAATAGAAATGGAGTTATTTTAATTTTTGATGAAATTATAAGTGGATTTAGAATTAATTTAGGAGGGGCTCAAAAGGAATTTGGAATAATACCAGATCTTTCTTGTTTTGGGAAAGGAATAGCTAACGGTTATCCACTTTCTGCAATAGTAGGAAAAAAAGAAATTATGAAATATATGGAAGATATATTTTTTTCATCTACTTTTGGAGGAGAAGCCATATCTCTATGTGCGGCCATAGCAACAATAAAAAAAATGAAAAAGTTACACGTTATTGAGAAAAATAAGCAATATGGAAAGAAGATAAGTAAGGAATTAAATAAGGTAATTAATGATTCTAATATGCATGAGTTATTAAAAGTTTCAAAAAATGATTGGTGGCCGCAAATTGAAATGACTAATCTACCTATTGAGAATGATTTGTTTGTTAGTTTATTAAGACAAGAGTTACTAAAAAATGGATTGTTTCTTGCTAGTACTTTTAATCTTTGTTTTGCACACAATCAAAAAGGAATATTAGACTTAACTGTTAAAAAATTTAAAAAATCTATTATTTCTCTAAAGGATTTTATTAATTCAAATAATCCTGAGAAAAATTTAAAAGGTAGTTTAATAGAAAAAACATTTAAAGTAAGATAGATACACTTATATTAATGAGAAATATATAATGAATATTTTTTTACGCGAAGCTGACTATGATGACTCAAATATGTTTTTTACATGGGTTAATAAAAAAGATTCCTTAGATGTAAAAATACAGAATAAAAGTAAAATAGATTTGAAAAATCATGATACATGGTTTTTAGAGAGGTTGAGTGATAGCAATACTTATATTTGGGTTATTGAAAATTCTAATAAAGTTCCTTTAGGTCAAATTAGATTTCAAAAAAAATGTCTTATGTATTTTGAAGTAGATATTTATATTATCTCTACTATGAGATTGAAAGGAATTGCCATAAAAGCCCTCAATATGGCCGTTAAAAAAACAAATAATTTTGCCTTAAAAGCTATAGTAAAAAAAAATAATATAGGATCTTATAAATTATTTATTAAATGTGGTTTTTCTTTAAAGTTTGAAGATGATTTTAAGTGGACTTTAGTAAAAGAATGATTTTAAGTATAAAAAGAAGAAAATATGAATGATAACGAATTAAAAATAGGTTTGGTTGGATTAGGTTATTGGGGTAAAAATATTGCTCGTAATTTATATGAACTAGGAAAATTAAGTGCAATCTGTGATAGTAATTTAAGTTGTTTAAATCGTTATAAAGATATTTATGTGGGTATTAAGACTTATAGTGATGTAGATGATTTAATTAGTTCAAATATAGATGCAATATTTATAGCTACACCAGCAATTACTCATGCATCATTAGTAAGAGCCGCTTTAGAAAAGGGAATACATGTATTTGTAGAAAAGCCATTATGTTTAGAAGTACAAGAAGGAAAAAGTTTAGAACAACTTGCCGATCGAAAAGGCTTAAAATTAATGGTGGGGCACCTTTTATTATATCATCCAGCATTTATTGCACTTAAAGAATTAATTATTACAGGTGGATTAGGAAATATAAGATACATCTATTCTAATAGACTATCATTAGGGAAATTAAGAAAAGAAGAAAATGCTTTGTGGTCTTTTGCTCCACATGATATTTCAATGATACTAGCTTTAATAGGTTCTGAGCCAATTAAAGTAGAGTCTTCAGGAGGGTATTATTTAAATGAAAATATAGCTGATACCACTATGACTTTTATGACCTTTGCAAATAAAATTAAAGCACATGTATTTGTTTCTTGGTTGCATCCTTTTAAGGATCAAAAATTGGTAGTAGTAGGAGAGAAAGGTATGGCTACATTTATTGATATAGAGGAAAAAGAAAAAAAATTATTATTTTATAATCATGATGTTTCATGGGATGGGGATATTCCAGTTATACAAAAAGCAGAAGGAGTACCTATAAAATATGATATGACTAAAGAGCCATTAAAGGAGGAATGTAAAAGTTTTATAGATTGGGTTACTGATAATATAAAACCGCCTTCAGATGTATCAGAAGGGCTCAGAGTTTTAAAAGTTTTAGAGCTTGCTGAAAATGAATTAAAAAGGAAAAAACATGACTAACAATTATTTTGTACATGATTCAGCTATTATTAGTTCTGATTCCATAATAGGAAAAAATTCAAAAATATGGCATTTTTCTCACATATTTGGCTCAAGTAAAATTGGGGAAAAATGTAATATAGGTCAAAATGTAATGATAGGGCCCAATGTATTAATAGGAAATAGATGTAAAATACAAAATAATGTATCTGTATATAAGGGAATTACCATAGAAGATGATGTATTTTGTGGACCATCATGTGTATTTACAAATGTAAAAACTCCTAGAGCATTTATAGATAGGAGTGAAGAATTTTCTACTACTTTAATAAAGAAGGGTGTTTCTATAGGTGCAAATTCCACTATAGTATGTGGAGTTACTATCGGAGAATATTCAATGATAGCAGCTGGGTCAATTGTAACAAAAGATGTGCTTCCATTTTCTTTAGTCCTAGGCCAGCCAGCAAAGCATGTAGGTTGGATATCTAAATCAGGAGATAGGCTAGGCAAGGATTTAGTTTGTAAGAGAACTGGGAATAAATATGAGTTGGTTAATGGTAACTTGTATGAATTAAATGAGCTAGATTCAGATGCTTAAGAATATCTCATTTATAGATTTGTCAGCCCAACAGAAAAGGCTTGAAGATAAATTAAAGTTACGCATAGAAGGTGTTTTATCTCATGGTAAATATATAATGGGGCCTGAGGTATCTGAATTAGAAAAAAAATTAGAAAATTATACAAATGCAAAATATGCAATAAGTTGTGGAAGCGGGTCAGATGCTTTACTGCTCAGTATGCTTTCTTATGGAATTGGTCCCGGTGATGCTGTATTTTGTCCCTCATTTACATTTCCAGCCACAGCTGAAGCTATAGCGCTAGTTGGGGCAACACCTATTTTTGTGGATGTAGATTTAGATACATTTAACATTTCTGTTGATGATTTAGAAAAGGTTATTATTAATATAAAAAAAGAAAATAAGTATAAATTAAGTATGATTTTAGCTGTAGATTTATATGGACTGCCTGCTAATTATGATATTTTAAAATTAATTGCTGATGAAAATAATATGGTTTTGTTAGCTGATGCAGCTCAAAGTTTTGGAGCAGAGTATAACTCTCAAAAAGTAGGAAAATTAGCTGACACCACATGTATTTCATTTTTTCCAGCAAAACCACTTGGTTGCTATGGAGATGGTGGTGCTGTAATTACAGACGATATAGTTATAGCAGAAAAAATTAAAAGCCTTAGACTTCATGGTAAAGGAAAAAGTAAATATGATATAGATTACGTTGGAATTAATTCTAGATTAGATACTATTCAGGCAGCAATTCTTTTAGAAAAATTGGATAGTTTTGATTGGGAAGTATCCATGAGAAATAAAATTGCAGACAAATATACGGATAACCTTAGTAAATTAATTAAGACACCGGATATAAATAATAAATATCTTTCTGTTTGGGCTCAATATACTTTAAGGCATAAAAATAGAGACTTACTCCAGAAAGGATTAGCCCAAAAAGGAATTCCTACTATGGTTTATTATCCTGTACCTATGCATAGGCAAAATGCATATAAAAAATATAATTATAATAATAGGTCTCTTCCAAACTCTGATATGCTTTCTAATGAAGTATTTAGCATACCTATATATCCAGATATGCATAATGATGATCAAGATTATATTATTACAGAAATTTTAAATCTTATATAAGAGATTTAAAGCACATTATAAGAAATATTTAGAGTGGTATAATTAAGAATGTCTAAAATATTATTTATATTAAGATGTTACTCTGGTTTTGAACAATCTTTAATAAATAAAAAATGGGAACCTTCAGGTGCACCTACTATTGCTAAAATATTAGAGATTTTTCAACATGAAAATGAAAATAATGTTTTATTTTTATATAGATCAAATAATGAAAAGATTAGATCTATAAAAGAAAGAAAAATAAAAATAAAAAATTTAAGTTTGCCTATATACTTATTAAAAACTAATTTCTTTTATTTTCAATCTACTAAACTTAGTAAATTATATACTGAAATTTATCATTTCATTTTTATAATTTTTTATCTGATAAAGTTAAAACCTAAATTAATTTATTCCGATCATTCAAATATTCATTTTACTAGTTTAATAGCTAGATACTTAAATATAAAAACTGTGATTAGATTGATGGGTGTAAAAAATGATATGAGAGATTGTCTTATAAACAATTCTGTTTATTTTAAGATATTAAATTGGAGTTATCGAGCCCCTTTCTCACTAGTTTTAGCAACGCAGGATGGAGCCGGAGCTGAAATATGGATGAAAAAAGCATTATCTAAAAAAGTACCAAGAAAAACTTTATTAAATGGTGTGGATTTATCTATCATCCCTAAATCAATAAAAATAAAAAATAATATTTATAAAAATAAATTTATAATTACTTTTATAGGTAGATTAGAAGAAGATAAAGCTCCTGATAGATTTCTTGAAGCTTTTATAAAAGTTAAAAATAAGATACCTGATAAATTTCATAGTTTCATCATTGGTTCTGGTTCTATGAAAAAAAAATTAACTAATATGATAAATAAGGCAAATGCTGCAAATGATGTTAGTTTTTTTTCTAATATAAATCATAGCGGTATTTATTATTTACTTAATAAGACAGATATATATGTCTCCTTAAATAGGATGGGTAATTTTAGTAATACTAATATAGAAGCAATGGCAATGGGTAAAACTATTATTATGCCAAAATCTAAGGTTAAGGAAGGTATAGATATTTATACAGATAAAGTAATTAAAGATAATGCTGTTTACAGAGTAAACTCATCAGATTCAATTGATGAAATTTGTAATGCAATTATTATTTTAGCTGATAATAATAATTTAAGAAATAGTTTAGAATCTGAAATCAAAAATATGGCTGATAAAGTCATTCACAGCTGGGAGAAAAGAATAGCCTGGGAATATGATCTATTAAAATCAATAAATTCATACGATAAAGATAAAATAATAAAATATCTTGAAAGCATATAATTATGAAAAAAATTTCTACTTTAATAATTTTACCATCTTTAGCTGGAGGTGGAGCAGAAAAAGTTATTTTAAGTCTTATAGAAAATATGAATAAAAACGATTTTACTATTTTTTTAGTTTTAATAAATTCATCAGGTCAGTTAGTGCCTAAATTACCAAAAAAAAATATTATAGATTTAAAATATTCAAGATTTAGGAATGCTTTTCTTTCTTTAGTAAAAATAATTAATTTTAAAAAACCTGATATTATTATATCTTCATTTCCTCATATTACTCTTCCCTTGCTTAGTATTAAAAGGTTTTTACCTGAGAATACTTCGATAATAGCTAGGGAACCTAATATGGTTTCATTGTCCTTAAGTAATAGTTCTTTTTTAATATTATTAAAAATTATGCATAAATTATTATTACCTTTTGCAGATAAAGTGATTGTAAATTCTAACGCAATGTATTTAGACTTACAAAAAAGAGGGGTAAATATTTCTAAGTTAGAAGTATTACATAATCCTGTAGATTATATAAAGTTAAGAAATATTAAAACGTTCATAAGGTATTCAGGTAGGGGCTTAAGATTAATAAGTGTGGGCAGATTAGTTTATCAAAAAGGTTTTGATAGGCTGCTACCTATTATTAAAAATATAAAAAATTGTCATTTAACTATACTAGGTGAAGGCAATGAATTTAAAAATTTAAATAGATTAGTAGAAGATTTGAATATTAAAGAAAAAATTGATTTTAAAGGTTATAAAAATGATTCTAATAGATATATAGCAGCTGCAGATTTTTTTGTTCTACCTTCACGTTGGGAAGGTTTACCAAACGTAGTTTTAGAATCATTAGTATTAGGTACTCCTGTAGTTAGTTTTAAGGAGATAGAGGGACTAAAAGATATATTACCTTTTGTAAAAAATAATAGCTTATTTATGTGTAACGATGAGAATGAGATGAAGCATTATTTAAGTAATGCAAAACCAAGAAGAGACTATAATAATATTAAATTAAAAAATAATTTATTAAAAAAATTTAATACCCCTCAAGATTATTCATTAAAGTTTTCAGAAGTTTTAAAAGGAATATTCTTTGAAAACAACAATTAAAGTTTTACATATTATTTCAAGTCTTGGTCAAGGGGGTGCTGAAAGACAATTAGTTGAATTAATTAAAAAAAATAAAAATCATGCAATATGTCAATTAATGTCTGGTGGAGAATATGAGAAATATGTAAAGAGTAATAATTTACCTTTATATGATTTAGGTTTAAAAAAAAGTATCTTAGATATTTTTAAACTATATAGATTATATATTATTATAAAAAAATTTAAACCAGATGTTATTCATACCTGGATGTATCATGCTAGCCTTATAGAAGTTATATTGAGAAAAATTATTAAGAATAACCATATTCCATTGGTATGGGGAATGAGGTGCTCAGATATGGACACTTCTCATTATTCAAAGCAGCTTAAAATAGTTATCAAAGCATGTAACTATTTTTCTAATTCTCCAAATATAATAGTTAATAATTCTAAAATTGGTGGTAATTTTCATAAAAGTATAGGCTTTAAAAGTAAACATATAACTATTTCTAATGGAATTGATACAAATTTATTTAAGCCTAATGAAGAGTTTAAATTAAATTTTAGACGTCAATTAAATATAGAAATTGACACAAAAGTATTATTATGTGTGGCAAGGCACGATGCTATGAAGGATCATGTTACTTTAATTAATTCATTTACTAAATTAAGAAAATTATATCCTGAAACAATTCTTATTTTAGCAGGAACAGGCACTGAAAATATTAATGACAATGAAGGAATAATAAAGCTAGGAGCCTGTTCTAATATCGAGGAAGTTTATTCAAGCAGTGATATTATTATATCTTCGTCTGCTTTTGGAGAAGGTTTTTCTAATGCAATAGGAGAAGGAATGTCCTCTGGACTAATACCTATAGCAACAAATGTGGGTGATGCAGAATTTATAATAGGAAATACCGGACTAATTGTTGAGCCTAGAGATGAAAACAATTTATTAATTGCTATGAAGTCTATATTAGAATTAGAAAATAAAATTTTTCTTAATAAAAAACTAGAAGCTAGAAAAAGGATATGTGAATATTTTTCTAAAGATTTAATGCTTGATGCATATAATAAATTATATACTAACTTAGTATTAAAAGAGTAAGGATATGTGTGGATTTGCAGGAATAATAAATTTTAAAGGTTTGACTATAGACAGTGATTTAGAAACGAGAATGAAGTCAGCATTAATGCAATTATATCCTAGGGGCCCTGATCAGCAGGGCCAATATAAAGATGAGTATTCTTATTTAGTTCATTCTAGATTAAGTATTATTGATATTAGTAATGCAGCGAGGCAACCAATAAATAAGTATGGCAAAATTATTGTTTATAATGGTGAGATTTATAATTATAAAGAAATTAGAAGTAAGCTATTAAAATATGGTTATACATTTTCAACTAATTCTGACACTGAAGTTTTATTAGCCGGGTGGGATAAATGGGGAGAAGATCTATTAAAATATATTAATGGAATGTATACTTTTGCTATATGGGATAGATCTCAGAAACTTTTATCTTTAATTAGAGATCCATACGGAAAAAAGCCTTTATTATATACTGCAAAAAATAATTGTATTGCATTTGCTTCAGATTTAAAAAGTTTAGAAAAAATTATAGGTACTAAAGATATTAACCCGTTAGCAGTAGAAAGTTTGTTTAAATTAAGGTTTATTCATGATCCTTTAACAATATATGATGAAGTATATAAATTAGAGCCTGGGCACTTAATTAATTTTAAGAATAATAAATTAAATAAAAATAAATGGTATAATTTACCAATTGGTGTTGAACCTAATAATAAACCTCATATGATTAATAACTTAAAAAAATACTTCGATCTGGCTGTAAAACGTAGATTAGTTTCAGATGTAGAAATTGGAGTCTTCTTATCAGGAGGTTTAGATTCTAGCTTAATATTGGCTTCGTTAGCAGAGCAAGGAAATTATTTACCTAGTTTTACCATGGGCATTAAAGGAGCATCCAATTATTATGAAGAAAGGCCTCAAGCTGATCGCTTAGCAAAATATTTCGGTATGAAACATAATTCTTTTGAAATTTCTGAAAAAAGTATTTTGAAAAAATTACCAGAAATCTTTAACGCAAGTGATGAACCTTTTGCTGATACTAGTGCATTACCGTTTTATATGCTAGCAAATGAGGTTTCTTCGAAAATAAAAGTAGTATTATCTGGAGATGGAGGAGATGAAATATTTGCAGGATATAGAAAGCATTTAGGAGAAAAATGGTCATCTCTTGCGTATTTAATTCCTAGACCTGTAAGGATGATCCTTCTAAAAATTCTTAAAGAAAATAAAAATACTACTCTTGGAGAAGCATCAAGGCGTCTTAGAAGATATTTAAATAATATTTCGCGTGACGGTTCTAAAAGACAAGCAGGTTGGTTAGAACAAATAAATGAGGAAAGTATAAGAATATTATTTGGTCAAAATTTTAATTCTACAAGTAATTTATTAGAAGTTCATAGATCAAAGTGCGATGATTCAATTAATTCAATGTTAGCAGCTGATATTGGGTTTTCTTTAGCAGGCGACATGCTCGTAAAAACAGATAGAATGAGTATGGCGAATAGTTTAGAGGTTAGGTCTCCATTTTTAGATAGGGATCTGGTAGAATATGCTTTTACTATTCCAGGTAAAATGAAAATAGGAAACTTTAATGGAAAAAAAATATTAAGAGAAACTTTTAAGGACAGATTACCTAAATGGTCTTTAAATTTTCCGAAAAAAGGTTTTGAAATCCCAATATCGGATTGGTTGCAGAATGACCTTAAAAATTTGGTTGAAGATGTAACGACTAAAAATAATTTAAATAAGTTAGGAATTATAAATTGTTCGATTATAGATGAATGGAAGCAGGGATTATATTCTGGTAAAAGAGATACCTCATGGCAATTATGGACTTTAATAGCTTACAAACAATGGTTAGAATCAAAAGGGAAAATATAATTGAAAGAATACTTATATAATTTCGTATATTTTCCAATGCCTATATTTTGGGCGATGATGATTATAATACTATTAAATCAAAAAAAGTATTATTATATATTTATAAAAATAACATTCTTAATAATGTTAATTCTATCACTTCCAATTTTAATAAATATTATTAATTATCCTCTTAGTCTAGGAGCAGATAAGTATAAAGAAGGAGATAATATTTCGGCAGTTATAGTTCTTACTGGAGGAGCTTATAAAGATTTAAATAATAATTGGTATCCATCTATTAATACTATAAATAGATCAGTATTAGGCAATAATATAGCTAAAAAGTTAAATGTACCTCTAATTATTATAGGAGGAAATAAAAATTCAAATGCGCCTTCTGAGTCTACATTAGCTTCCCAAATTATTAAAAATGATAATTTGATATTAGAATTAGAAAGTAAAAATACATATCAATCAGTAGTTAATTTAAAAGAAATATTATTGAAAAATAATTTAGAAACTAAAGGTAATTATTTAATTGTAACATCTAAAATACATCATTTAAGAACTGCTTTAACTTTTAAGTCTAAAAATTATAGAGTAAAAGTATTTGGTTATAAAAATAATATTAAATTAAGTATTTTAAATATTATTCCTAATTCACAATCTTATTTATATTTTAATAAAGGTTTATATGAATATTTAGGTATTGTTCAATATATTTTAAATGGATATATAAGAATAAATGTATTTAATTAAAGTTTGGGTATATGCATAAAAAGCTATTATTTCTTGTTACAGAAGACTGGTATTTTATTTCACATAGATTACCTTTAGCTATAGCACTAAAAAAAAGTGGATATGAGGTGAGTGTTGCTTGTAAAGATACAGGAAAATTAGAGGAAATTAAGAGTTATGGATTTAAATGTTTTAGTTTGAATATAAATAGAGGTTATACGTCTTTATTTGAGATTATAAAAAATGTTAAAGAAATTAAAAATGTATTAAAGCTAGCGAATATATCTATTATTCATGCTGTATCTATTCAATCTATAATACTAGCATTTTGTACGACTATATTTAATAAAAAAATTAAAATAGTAGCTGCAGTTACTGGTTTAGGTTCATTATTTTTAGCCAAAGGAATAAAAAGTAAAGTAATTAGGTTTATAATAAAAATATTTTTAATAATAAATTTTCAAAAACAAAATATTAATGTAATAGTTCAGAATAAAGACGATCAAAAGTTTATAAATAGAAATTTATATTGTGCGATAGATAAAATTATTATTATACGTGGATCAGGTATAGACATTAAATACTATACTGTTCAAAAAGAACCAAGCTATCCCCCTGTAATTATAACTTTTATAGGCAGAATAATAAAGGATAAAGGAATAGAATTTCTAATCAAATCATTTAAATTGGCCTATAAAAATAATAATAATATCAAGCTTGTATTAGTGGGAAGTTTAGATAATGATAATGTAAGTTCTATAGATAAAGCTTACTTGAATAGTATGATTATAGGGCATAATATTGAGTATCTAGGAGAAAAAAAAGATATAAGAATAATTTGGAAAAAATCACATATAGCAGTTTTGCCTAGCAAAAGGGAAGGGTTGCCTAAAAGTCTTTTAGAGGCTGCTGCTTCTGGTAGGGCTATAATCTCTACAGATGTTCCTGGATGTAGGGAAATAGCTATTAATGATATTAATGCTAAATTAGTAAATTATGGTGATATATTGCAATTATCTAAGGCAATACTGTACTTAGCTGGAAACCACAAAGTTAGAAAAAGTTATGGATTAAAAAGTCGAGAATTAGTAGAAAGTGATATGTCTGAGAATGTGGTTATTAAAAAAACTTTATCTTTTTATAAAAAGTTAAATTAACTTTTAATATTGTCATTATAATTTATATTCTAGAGGTTTATTAGTAATGAATTATTTGAATAAAGAAATAGTAGTAATTGGTTTAGGATATGTTGGCCTCCCATTAGCTATAAGATTATCATCTATTTTTAAAGTAATAGGCTATGATATTTCAGAAAAAAGGGTTAAAGAATTATCTAATAATATAGACAGAACCAAAGAAGTTAGCGCCGATTTGTTAAAGAAAGCTGATAACTTAGAAATAACGTCTAGCATAGAGCTTATTAATAAAAAGTATATTTACATTATAACGGTGCCAACTCCTGTAAATAAAAAAAACTTACCTGATTTATCTTTATTAAAAAGTGCTTGTAAACTTGTAGGAAATGTAATTGCTAAAGAAGCAATTATTATTTTTGAAAGTACAGTTTATCCAGGAGTTACAGAAGAAATATGTGCCCCAATAATTTCAAAACAATCTAATTTTATTTTAAATTCTAGTTTTTATGTTGGCTATAGTCCTGAAAGAATTAACCCTGGAGATAAAGAGCATACTGTAGAGAAAATTACAAAAGTAGTTTCTGGCAGTAATAGTAAAATTACAAAAGTAATTGGTAAAATTTATGAATCTTCTATTACTGCAGGTATATTTTATGCAAAAAATATTAAAGTGGCTGAAACTGCAAAGGCAATAGAGAATGCACAGCGAGATATTAATATAGCATTTATAAATGAGATAGCTTTATTATGTCAAAAATTGAATTTGTCTATATATGATGTGTTGGATGCAGCAAATACTAAATGGAACTTTTTAGCATTTAAACCTGGTTTAGTGGGGGGACATTGTATTGGTGTTGATCCTTATTATTTATCTCATTTAGCTAAGAAAGTTGGATATGATACTAATGTTATTTTAGCAGGAAGAAATTTAAACGATAAAATGACTAGTATAATTTTTAAAAATATAAAAAAATTAATTTTAAAACAAAATAGAATTCTACAAATAGGAATTTCATTTAAAGAAAATGTTCCTGATATAAGAAATTCTAAGGCTGCAGAATTATCAAAAATGTTTATTGAAAATGGCTACGATATAAATGTTTATGATCCAGTAGTAGACTATCAAGAAGTAGAAAGTGAATATGGAATAAATTTATCCGAGTTATCAGGTAAATATGATTGTATCATTATTACTGTACCTCATAAATTTATATCACTTAAATGGAAAAATATAATAAAACATCTTAGCAGCTCTGCAATTATATTTGATATCACTGGCCAATATCGTAAAATTTTAAGTAATAATAAAATAAGATATTGGTCACTTTAATTATTGGTTAAGGTTAATGGAAAAAGTACAATCAACTCGTAAAAAACTAATTATAAAGCATTTTGATAAGTTAGCTAAATATAGAAATTATTGGATAAATAAGTCCCAAGGTTTTTATTCTGAAGATATTAAATCAATGAAGGAACTAGTTCCCTCAAATAGTAAGGTATTAGAAATAGGATGTGGAAATGGTAATTTAATTTCTGCATTACAACCTTCTTATGGTTTAGGAATAGATATTAGTAAAGGAATGATAGAAGAGGCAAAAAATAATAAATATAAAAATATTTCTTTTATTCAAGGCGATGTAGAAGAGTCAAATTGTTTAAAAGGTATTAAAGATATTTTTGATTATATCATTATATCTGACACAATCGGATACTTTGAAGACATTGAAAAAACAATTACAAAATTACATAGATTATGTAATTCTGATACTAGAATAGTAATAGCTTATTATTCTCCATTTTGGGAGCCAATATTAAATTTTGCTGCATTCTGTAAACTCAAAATGCCTGAATTGCCAAAATCACTATTAACTCAAAATGATATCTCAGCTTTTCTAGCTTCTGCTAATTTTGATAATGTAAAAATTCAACGAAAAATAATATTTCCATTTAAATTTGTTGGATTAGGAAGA
>Ga0315326_10000443_pt1 | contig 19995 bp, 19 predicted proteins | sample M180m32315metaG_FD_203457 | JGI IMG/M metagenome (GOLD analysis project Ga0315326, IMG submission 203457) | Ammonia-oxidizing marine archaeal communities from Monterey Bay, California, United States - M1 80m 32315 | ecosystem: Environmental > Aquatic > Marine > Coastal | place: USA: California... | reverse complement strand
GACTTTTTAAATAATTCAACATTAAATATTTATCTGTTAAAATTTTTACTATCTTGTTACTATTGATAGATGTTTTTATATTATGTGATTTAAATAATTTTCTATTCTTACCAACTAAGCGAGACTCTCCTTCAGAAAAAGCTATTAAACCGTTCATTTTGTGCTTCTTATGAATATAAAAAATTTTCTCAAGCCAACCACTAGCATTTTTTTCTGCATGTGGAACTACATAAAAGCTATCACAAAGTAATCTACCTGCTGCAGTTTTATCAGAATCTATTCCTATAATTTTTATATCATAATCATCTGCATCCCTAATAGCAGAAATAATGTCGTACATTAATCTGCCACCTACACATGTAATACAAATTGTAATCTCTAATTTCATTTTATACTCAATTATATATTTTATTTATTGCCTTAAACAATATATTAGCACATTTTTTTTCAGCATTATTTTCATAACTTCCAAAAAAATTCTCAACAAATGTTTTTCTAGTATCTTCTTTTTTTTTCCATTTTAATTCAATTTGATCAAGGGGAAGAGATAAAAGTTTTAATAATGACTTTTCCCAGTCATAATCTCTCACATCAAAATAAAATAAGTTCTCCTCAAATGCTTTTCTAGCAAATTTAGTTAGACGATTATCCTCATTTTCAATATATATTATTGGTTTTCCTGATAACATGCACCAACCTATAGTACTGGTAGCTCTGGAAGTTACTATAATTCTTGAATGACCTACAATATACCTTAAATCTATTTCATTTTCATTTATGTAGATATTATTTTTTCTTTTAGCCAACTCTAATTCGATATTTGGGCCAGGAAATCTTTTTGAAAAATATGGTTTATAGTGAATTTTATGAGGGACTTTTGAAAAAACTTTTTCTATTAAATTAATTTCAAAACATGCTTTATATATATCGTTTGATCCCGATCTACCTGGAATGCCCCTATTGCCACAATATAATGTTGTAGTAGCGTATAAAATAGGTTGCATAGAAGATTTATATTTTTGCTTAATTAGATTGTTTTTCATATCTTCAGGAAGGCCAACAACGTGCTCTTGTGAAAAATTAAACCTACTCTTTTTAGAATTTTTTGCCGCTTCATTATTAAACACAAAAAACTTATCTACTAAATTAGACTCATATGCAGTATCTATATTTAATATATCGTCACTGATTTCCTTTGTAATTCCATGCTGAAAACTTGCTGTCATAATAGAATTACTTTTAGCAACTTCTATACAGCTTAATTCAATGGCGCTTCTAGGAGTTCCTATTAAACACGCTTTGACATTATTATTTTTATTATTAAAATAATTATTCCAAAATAATTTAGCATTCAAATAATCTAATACAAAATTTTTAGTTAAAGCTTTTATTAAACTAATACCTTTGTAATTTATTTTATTGCCCATTATCTCTCTCATGTACTCTATCATAATAGGCTCTATAATTTTTAAAGTAGTATTTAATACATTTTTGTTATCTGAATATTTTAAATTAGATTCATATTTAATCCTTTCTAATAAATAACCCTTTCTAAATAAATATGCTGCAGAACCTTTTAACATTGTATTTTCATGAGAATACAATATTTTTTTTCTAGTCCAAATACCTACAAATTGATTACAGAATATTGTAATTAATCTATATGATATACTATTAAAACCTTCAAAAAACAGTCTTTTGATAAATTTAGTAACTGGGTCTCTTCCTATTCTTTCTTGATCTTTATCACTATATTTAATTTTAAAGATTTCAATATTTTCAAAACATTCTATAAAGTCATTAAAATTACTATTTGTAATAGAATTTATTTTATTATTTGAATAGTCAGGTGTAATAATAATTAATTTTTTATTTTTAATAACTTTTGTTAATTGGGCAGTTTTAGAAAATAAATTTTGTAAAGAAATATAATAAGTAGCTATATAATGTGCAAAACTTCTGTCTTTAGTTAATTCATATAATTGATTAAATATTTTTCCCGAATAATTTTTTGTTATTAGTGAGAGATCTTCATAATATTCGGTTTTTAAATCTTGCTCAGGGGAATGAATGTTTAACTCTTTATTTAAAACTAGATAAGGGTTAAAAGATAAAATATTAGTAGAATTTTTAAGACCTTTGTCCAGACAAAAATCTAACTGTTCTTTTGTCTCAACTAATAAATATTCGGCTTGTTTTAAATTGTTACTAAGAGATCTCATAGTTTTATAAATGTAAGTGACTCATCAAAATATGTAAATCAGGGTTAAATTCATCAGGTTTTCTATAAAAATCTATAAATTGTGTTTTTAAATTTGAATAATTATAATGTCTAGTTAAAAAACCTATCAATAAACTATATGGCATTCTAAATATTTCATAAGCATCATCAATAATCTGATTTTCATTTATTTTTTCCACTGAATTATCTGCCAAACACATCCTATATATATAATCTTGGCCAATATCTATAAAGAATACTGAATCTGAATCTATATTGAGTCTATCTTGCCATTCTAATTGTTTTTTTCTAGCATTAAAAAGTAAAGCTGATAAGTCCATTTGTTCCGTTTGGTCTATATAGAAAATACCTCCTTTATCAAAAGGACTTTTCATCTTACTTATTTCTTTAAAATATGATTTTGAATTTTCATAATTATGATCAATAAATTTTCCTTGTACTTTATTTTCATTAAAGTCATAACTACATTTCTCAGACAGTAGAATAGTTTGGACATTAAATTGCTTATCTTCTAAATAGCTGCAAACTTCTTTAGCAGTTCCTACTCCCGTATATTGCATCAAAAGTGCTTTTTTACCTCCATATACAGCGCCACCTGTCAAAGCCATAAAATATTTGGGCTTTAAAACCGACAAATAATTATAAACAGTCCTAAAATTGTTAATTTTTTTTTTATCTGATTGTATTTTTTTCTCTTCCAAGGTCAAATTATGATAGAAAGCTGGATAAGGACCTTGCATACCTGCAGGAATACAGGCGGCATCTATATTTTTAAATTTTTTTTTAAGTGAAGTACATTGATGATGGTCAAAACCACAATCATTTGCATTAAAAATATTTAACCCATCAATTTGAAATACTGCTAAAGAATCAACTGCACTATATTTAGCAGACGGTTCAATCCAACACTTATCTTTAGCATTTAATGCTATAAATTTATTCTTTTCTGCCACTCTTACATCACTAAAACCTAATTTTTTTACTACCTTTTCTGTAAAATTATTTTTATACCAAGATACAAGTATTGGTATATTTCTATCAAATACATCTAAAGTATCCGGATCAAAGTGATCAGCATGCGTATGAGTAATATAAATATAGTCAGGTTTTAATTTAGGTAAATCTTCTCTTTTAGTTTTTAACTTAGGATAATTAAAAAGACCTGATCTAGACTTATTTCCTGTTGTTATCCAAGGATCACACAAAACCTTAGTATTAGCTCCTTCTAATAAGAACATTGTATTAACAAAATAAGTAATCTTCATTTTTTTATTCCTAACTTTTTAAAATAATTAATTTATCTAATATTTCTTTTTAGTCTTTGCTGGAATACCAGTAATAGTACTAAATTCTTCTCCCTTAAAATCCAATACTAAAGATATTGCGCCTACCTTCGAATGTCTTCCTAAATATGAAGCTCCTAAAATATGAGAGCCAGTGTATATTGTTACAAAATTATCTATAACTGGATTACCTCCACTAATAGTAGTTCCAATTGTACAACCATGATAAATAGTTACAAAAGCCCCAAGTTTAGCTCTGCCTGTGATGACTATAGTTCCTGAATGTGCAAAAATTAAGCCAGGCCCCGCCTTAACATTTAATGGCAATTGAATAGATGTTAATAAGCAAAATAAATGATGAATAGCGAATAAAATTAAATAAAAAGGATATAAAAACTTATAATTTTTAATAAATTTAGCTATTCTAAAACTGATATTTACTAAAATTTGAGGTTTAACAAATAGTAATTTTAATAAATTAAAATTTTTAGTTGCTATGATATCTATATATAAATTGAATAATTCGTTGTATTCTTTATCTTCCTCAATAAATATTTCATATATGTATTTATATTTACTTTTTATTTCAAATTTTCTAATTTCATTAAAAATCTCCAAATATGCGCTACTACAAACTAATATTAATTCTGGCTTATTTTTTAATAAATGCTCTGGTTTATAAACATCATAACCATTAAATTTCTTAGCTTTAAAATCGCTTCCATCAATTATGAAATCAATTTTATCTAAAGGTAACCATTTATTAATAGCTGTATTTGCAAGACCACCGGTTCCCCAAATAACTATTTTCTTATAATCTTTTAATTGTTTATTTATATTACTTTTTAAAATCATATTATTCACTCATATGAATCTAGAGCACTACCAATAGATAAATAAGAACCATCTTTTTTAACATCATATCTATGTATTTTAATATTTTGAGAACCATATACTAATTTATTTGCTTTACTAAATAAGCTAGAACTAAAAGCATTACGAGAGTCCTTTGGAGACAATAAATATCTTATAGAAATTCTTGGATCTCTACTATTATTTAGTGGAGTTCCATGCAATGTTAAGCCATGAAAACATGATACTAATCCAGATTTTCCAGTTATATCTACTTCAGGACATTTTAATGTATGTCCACTTTTATCCGTATAATACCATATATTTTTTTTAATTTTTGATCTTCTTAAATTATGAGGATAAACATCCATTCCTGCTTTATGTGAACCAGATAATATTCTTAAAGCTGAGTAGTTTCTATCTACATCGTCCAAATAAACATAAAAAGTTACAAAATTAGAATTTGCCCTTGTCTTATCCTGATGGTAATCTGTACAGTAGAAATATTGTACATCTTGATAAATATCTTTAATAAAAGGATTTAGATTTGGTCTTCCCACATCTTGTATATATTTTTGCACCCAAACTGGCAAATAAGTTTTAGAAACAGAACGTATTACAGACCTTTTAAGTATCACATAATCTTTACCCAATACCTTATTTGCTGCTTTAACAAATTTATCATTTTTTTCAATAAAACTTAGGTTCATATCCTCTAAGAAATTATGGCCAGCTCCAGGAGCATATTTGTGCCATCTCCCATTATCTGTAAAATCTTTTTTATTTTTATAAAAAATATTAGTATTAATGGGTCTATTTATATTAATTAAATTTCTTAATTTACCACATTCTTTTTTGTCTATAATTGAGCCTAAGTTTGCGTATCCTATATCTGGAAAATTATCTATCTTATTATTTTGATTATTAATCATTTGAAACTCATATACCAATCTATATTAATTTTATTAAATTTATTATTTCCTGATCAGAAACATTTTTTTCTTTATCTGCTATTTTTTTGAACATAATAAAGGCATGCTCCAATTCATTATTTCCGATTTTTATACCTAACTCTTTAAGCTTATATTTAAAGGCATGTCTTCCTGAATGTTTTCCCATAACTATTTTTGATCCAAAAGCTCCTACAGTCTCTGGTATAATAATCTCATATGTATTTGGATTTACTAAAACTCCATGCTGGTGAATACCAGATTCATGTGAAAATGCATTTTCTCCCACTATAGCCTTATTAGGAGCTACAGCAAAACCACTGGCTTCTGATACAGCTTTTGAAATATCAGTAAAGTATTCTGGATCAATATTAGTCTCAAAAGGAAATAGATCTGGCCTAGTTTTTAACGCCATTACTATTTCTTCTAAAGAAGCATTTCCAGCTCTTTCGCCTAAACCATTTATGGTGCATTCTAATTGACGAACACCTGCACTTAAAGAAGCTATTGCATTAGCAACAGCAAACCCTAAATCATTGTGGCAATGAACAGAAAAAACAGCTTTATCAATATTAGACACATTATTCATAATGTTTATTATTCTATCTTCAAATTCAAAAGGCATAGTATACCCTACTGTATCAGCTATATTTACAGTATTTGCACCTGCTTTTATAGCCGTATCAAAGCATTTATAAAGAAACTCCGTATCGGACCTTGTCCCGTCCTCACATGACCATTCTACATCTTCACATAAATTTCTGGCATATTTTACACTGTCTGCTATAGCCTCCAATACTCTTTCTGGCTCCATTTCTAATTTATATTTCATATGAATAGGGCTGGTCGCTATGAAAGTATGAACTCTATTTCTTTTAGCTTTTTGAGTGGACTGAATTACCGCATCTATATCATTTCTATTGGCTCTTGCTAAACCAGCTACAGTAGAATACTTTACTTTTTGCGATATCTTATCTACTGCCTTAAATTCATTTTCTGATGAAATTGGAAAACCTGCCTCTATTATATCAACTTTCATCTTATCTAATAAAATAGCTATTGAAGTTTTTTGTTCTAAGGTCATAGTAGCTCCGGGAGCCTGCTCCCCATCCCTAAGAGTTGTATCAAATATAAGTATTTTTTCCTTATTAAGATTTTTTGATTTCATATTAACTCTTCTTTTTTATATTATTGCCATATTTTTTTAATTATTTGAAAAGCTTCAGCTTTTTTTAGTCCTGACTCACTTCCTCTTTTTATAGCTAATGCTTCTAAAGATTTTATCGACCGAGGATGAGGATAAGGTTTTAACTCAGATTTATATGCATTAAGTGCATTAATTTTACTTTTCCAAATTTCATAAATATTTACATAATAATTAGGTTTGAATATATACCTTTCAATATATGGAGACTGATCAGTAGAAGAAATAGTCTCAAATGTCCTTATTTCTGATCTTAAACCATAGGGATTCATAGGGCGTAAAGCAGTAAGAACTGCATGATTTACAACTTGATGATCATGATTAAGATCTCCATCGTGATGAGTATAGACAATATCTGGTAATAAAACTTGAATTATTTTTTCTAATTTTTGTATTATTTTAAGTTTTGGAACTATATCAAGTTTTTGATCTGGAAAATTAAAAATCTTATAAATATTGCAACCTGTTTTTTTTGACCACTCCTTAGCATTTTTGATTCTTCGAGAAGCATTAATATCTTTATTTAATTTTGACTCTTCACCTTTAGATAAAATAACAATGTTTACTTTATCACCACTCATTACATGCTTTATAAGGGTCCCTCCTGGTCCTAATGCTTCATCATCAGGATGTGCTACAATACATATAATAGATTTTTTAGTATTTTTTTTCATAATAATAATTTGTATACCCTATATAATATTTCTTCTATAATAAATAATAGCTACCGCACTCTGGATAAAATACAAATCCAGATAACATTCTATATAAATACTATATTTTCTATCTTGCGATAGAAAATGGCGCTAAAGACAAAGTTATATCTCTACCTAATAAATTGAATAATAACTTAACTCTTTTATCATCCGTTAAACCATCAAATATAGCATTTTTACCAGCAAACACTCCAGATACTATAGTTACACTATCTCCTATAGAAGCAGATATATCTGGAACTATATCTGTTATACCAACACCATTTTCACGTGACTTGATTTTTTTAATAATTTCATTAGAAATTTGAAGTGGTTCATTACCCATACTTAATAATTTTTTTACTCCATACGTTGCATTAATTAACGGCCACCTTTGTTTCTTTAGGTCCATTTTAACAAAAATATATCTTGGGAATAAAGGCTTAACTATTGTCTTAAGTTTCCCAGCGGTAGATATAATTTTTTTATATTTAGGAAAATAAGTAATAAAATTTTGCCTATTTAAATTATTTTGGGAAAAATATTCCTTATTCGGATGAGTATGTATTACGTACCACTGCATTATTATTTATTAACCCCTTTTTTATATTTCAAAACGTCAGGAATAATAATTTTTTCTTTAGAAACCAATTGGGTTAATTCTTTATATCGAGATTGACTATCTTGAATATTAGTAATTATAATTAAATCATATTTATTAAAAGAGTTTATATTTTTTTTTATTGGAATCCCATTTATATTTTTTAGATTACTATTACCAAGAATTCCTACTAAATTAATATCAGAACTAAAAGAAATAATTATAGCTATTTCAGCTAACTCTGAGGCATCAGATAATATAATATTACATAGTTTTTTTTTAACACAAGTAGCCATTAAATTTGTTAGATCATTTTTTGCACGTTTATAAAAACTAAAAGAAGCTTTAAAATACTCCGCTGTAAGACGAGATTTTTCAGTAAACCCCATAGGCGTAAGATAGTATGCATATCTATTAGCTGGAACCTGTTGAATTTTTACTAGGCCCTTATCAATACATTTTTTTATATATGAATTAGTTAAACCTAAAGCAATTCCAAGTTCATTAGATAGAGATCTTTGGGTAACTCTACTATCTGCCTCAACTGCTGATAAAACACTTAATGTCATATCATTATTTTTTATTTGTTTGTTGCTCATTTAATAAACTTTTTTATTTTATGTTCACACAATGAACATATAGCACGTTCATTAAATGAACGTCAAATAAATTATCTTGCTATAATAATTATTCCGATAAAAATAAATAATGCTCCAAGCCAATATGACCAGCTTAGACGTTCTCCAAATATAAATACGGCCAAAATAGGTACTATAACCATAGCTAATGCTGAAAAAGGATAAGCAATAGATAACGGAATTCTTTGAAGAATATAAAGCCATAATATTGTTGCAAAAGCATAAACTGTTAAAGCCATATAAAGCCATGGTATTTGCACAGATCTAATAATACCTTCAATCAATGAAGTGGCTTCCATATTTTGATTTGATATAGATAAAGAAGTCTTTTTAAAAAGTAATTGACCTAGTGACATCAAACAAGCAAAACTTATTAATAAAGAAACTTGAACAAAAGAAACCATTTAATTATCCTTATTTATTAATCTTAATAAGGTTATAAAGCATAGTTTATATAATGCACAGAAAATTTATTAAATAAGCATATGAAATATTTTAAATTTAAAGTAATTATTATCTTATTTATAATTTTAATTTTTTATTATCATTTTAAAAATATAAAAATAGTAGAACTTTGGAAATTATATCATGTAAATAGCTTAATTGGGTTACAAAAATTTATTGAAGGTATTCAGTTTAGTAACAATAATGATATAAACCTATGGTATAAAATTATATTACCTTTTCTAGAGCTGCCCATTATACTATTAATTATAAGCATTTTTTTATTAACTATAATTACTATTAAAAAATAATTTTTTATGTTTAAATTTATTTTTAATTAACTTTTTTAAAGTCTTCAATATTTCCTATATCTACCCATTTTTCATGTAAAGGAAATATTCCAATTTTAAGATTCATTGACTTTCCAAGACTAAGTAACTCTGGCATATCTAATTTATTTTTTGTTTTACATAATTCTTGAAATTTAGGAGATAGAACATAAATACCCGATGAAACATAATTTATAATAGATGGTTTTTCTCTAATATCTAAAAAATCTCCTACTTTATCAAAATCTATTACTCCAAATGGGACTTTAACTTCATGTCTAGCAATAGCTATTGTAGCGTCAAACTTATTTTGATTATGAAAATTTACTAAAGAATAAAAATTTAAGTTAATTAAAATATCACCATTTACCACTAATAAATGATTTTTCTCTATATTTTCTATATATTGAATAGATCCTGCTGTACCTAAAGGATTTTTTTCTTTAATTATTTTAATTTCAATTAAGTTATTACGATTATTTATATACTCTTCAATTTTATCACTTAAGTAATGCGTAGATATAAAAATTTTTCTAAAATATTTATTATTTTCTATATCAGAGAGTATTCTCTCCATTATAGGTAAACCCTCTATATGTAATAGGGGTTTTGGAGTATTTTTAGTTAAGGAACCTAATCTTTTTCCAAATCCTCCGGCCATTATTATTGCATTTAATTCAAATTTATTAGGACTGTTAATTAATACCTTTTTAAGACAACCTTTTTTATCTAAAATTGGAAGAAAGTCAATACCATCATTCATTTCATTAAGAATATTTTTATTATTTTGATCCTCATTTAATAATCCAGTTATAGGATTCTTCTGCATACATTGATCAACAAAAGAGTCAATATTTAAACCACTAATTATACCCCTTCTAATATCACCATCCGTTAAAGTTCCTAATAAAATATTTTTTTTATCAACTATTAAGAGAAACATATTAACTCGCCCTCTTTTATTACCTTTATTACCCAAATTTTCAATTTTTTTCATAGCCTGAAAAATTGTTGTATCAGCATTACATATATATTTATTAACATTATTAACAGTTTGCATTTTAAATTATCCAGTATATTCAATTTATCTAAATATTATTATTATATTTTTTAGTGTTAATTATCTATTTTAAAATACTAAATAAAATATTTTTTGTACCATTCATAGGTAATTGTAACTCCATCTTTCAAACTAAATTTAGGATCATACCCACCTATTTTTTTTAACTTTTGCATATTGGGATTTCTTCTGTTTGGCGAACCTGCTACTGCATTTGAAGGGATAAGATTAATATTTTTATTAGTTACCTTTAATAAAATTTTAGCCAAATCTAATATTGACACTTCCTCATTTTGTATCCCTATATTATAGGTATTACCTATAATACTATCTTCTTTAGCAATGAATGTTATTTGATCAATAGCATCATCTATAAAACAAAATGACCTAGTATGCTCAGCAGATACTATATTCAAATTAGAATTATTTTTTAATGAATCCAATTTTTTTAGCAACTCTGGTACCACATGACTCATTCCCATTCTTGGGCCATAAATATTATGAGGTCTAATAATAATGAAAGGAATTCCAGAATACTGGACTAATGCCTCTCCATATATTTTTGATAACATATAAGATGTCCTTGGCCTATTTAAGTCTGTCATACCTATAGAAACTCCCTCAGGAGTAGGGATTTCTAATTGAAAATTTTCTAGAGTCCCCGCATAAATTTCGCTTGTAGAGGCAAATATATATTTTTTAAGATGTTTCTGTTTCTTAGCTATTCTTATACTATTCATTGTTAATAAACTATTGTGTTCTAAGACCTTATAAGGGGCTTTAAGAACATTTTTAACACCAATAATCGCTGCAAAATGAAATATATAATCATATTCTAAACTTATTTTGTCAACCACCAAATCTAAAAGTAAGTTTTCGGAAATTAACTTTAAATTTTTATTTTGCATAAGTTGAGAAAAATCTTCATCTAATTGTCCTCTTGAGAGATCATCTAAAATATCCACTTTATGGCCTTTATCTAATAATTTTTTACAAAGAGCAAAACCAATAAAACCAGCTCCTCCTGTAATTAAGAATCTCACTACATATCTCCTCTTCCAGTAATGATAGTTTTTACTCCAGAACTACGGAGATCTCTATATTCATCCTCCATATATAAATGAACCGTGTCAAAAAATACTACAGACGATTTTTTTAACCAATTAATTATTTTTTTATCTTTATAATAACTATGAGAAACCGCTAAAACAATTATTTGATAATTTTTAGATGAAGGTAATTTATTCAATATTTTTATATCTAAATTTTCCCAATAACTTATGTATGGATCATGAATATCTACTTTTGCTCCCTTAGCTATAGCCTCTTTATAAAATAATTCAGTGGGAGAATGTCTTACATCATCTACATCTGATTTATAGGCCGCTCCTAATATTAAAATATTTTTATTTTTTATAGATTTCACAAATTTAACCAATCTCTTTAAATTTACAATTGGCATATTATTATTAATTTTAACACCCATTTCTGAAAAAGGGAATTTTAGAGATTTAATATTAAATAGCTGTTTACTTGCTATTCCTGGAAAAAGCGGGTCTTTGGTTAAACAATATCCACCTACTCCAAAACCAGGCTGCATAATATTACTATGTGTAGGACGTTTTTTTATCGCAGTAATAATTTCATGTACATTTAAACCTAGTATTTCAGAAAAATTAGCCCATTCTTCTATAAATGCTATGTTTACAGCTCTATAACTATTTTCCATGACTTTAGCCGTTTCAGTAGCAGTTAATGAACTCAATTTTGTTAATGGATATTTTTTTGTATTTATAAAAGAACTCAAAAATAATTTACAAATTTCTTCAGACTCTTTATTATAGCCTGAATAGACTCTCCAACTATTAATAATAGAATCCAAATAGTTTGGACCTGGAGTTACACGTTCATATGAATAAGCTAATTTAATTTTATCTATAGAAATTTTTCTTTTTAAAAAAATTTTTTCTAATATAGGAACTACCCTTTTTTCACATGTGCCAGGAGGCACCGTTGTTTCAATCAAAATCAAAGATTCAGGGTTTACATGTTTTGCAATTGTATCTATAGCATCATCAAACTGATCAAATGTAAATTTAGGGGCATCTAATTTCCAATTAATATCTAAAGGAACATTAACAATAATAACATCCGCTTTAGAGAAATAAGAATTTTTTGAAGTAGCCAATATTCTTTTTTCTTTCTTAGCTTCTAATAAAACCTCATTTAATTGGTTATCATTACTCTTAAAAGGAAATCTTCCAGAATTAATTGCTTTAATTCTTTTCAAACCTTCCTTAGTATTTAAATCTATACCTATTACTTTGTATAAAGCTCTTCCAGTTTTAGCACGCGCATTAGCAACCGCTGCTAAAGAAGCAGCACCCACATACCCTAGTCCTTGTATACAAACATTTTTAAGTATATTACTCATTTATTAAACTTTAATTCCTTTTAAAGCATAGCTTTATGTAATAAATCTGTTTCATCCTCATGTAAATTACTTAAAACTCTTTTCTTCTTGATAAATTCTTTATTTAATTCTTTTTCTAACAAATCTAAATCTTTATTTATAAAAATATCAATATATTTAGGGTTTTCTGATTTATTATTTGAGAGTTTTAATAGCTCTTCCCTATAGTGAGTGTATTCTATAGTCCTGCAACCGTTTACCCATGCATCCGTAATAGCATTACTGAAATAATTTGAAATTGCATAGCTACAAAAATTTGATAATACAGCTACATGATTATATACTATATGGACTCTATCGCATTTATATCTTGCAATAATACTTTTAACAATTTGAATATCAGTAATGGCATGTGGCTTTAGCAAAATTACTAAATCAGTTTTTTCAATTAAATAGTTTATGGTTTCTTTAAACAAACTTTCACCAGTAGCGCTTTTGTGAAGTGCCGGTAGTTTAGTCATAGACCCTAATATATAAACTAAAGCTTTTTTTGATTTATGAATTTGATTAAACCAAATTGGTTTTTCTAAATAAACTAATTCAGCTTGTTTCGAACATTCTTTAAGCCAATTCTCCGAAGTTCTAGTAGACTTAATTAAAAAAATATTTTTTTTATTACGATTAGCAAAATTATATTGTGGCCATTCTTTAGAAAAACAAACCAAATTTTGATAAGAACTAAAACCTTCCTGATCCGGATTTATTCTATTCTTATAAAACATTATAGACAATTTATAAGCTACATCTGACCAACCCCAACAATTACCTTCAAATAAATATGTATTTTTTTTATTAAAAAAATATATTAAATTAAAAGGAAAATATTCTAATGCCCTAAAGTGTATATTAACTGTTTTAAAAATAAATGAAGAAATAATAATATATTTAATATTAATAATTTTAAATAATATTCTAATTAATTTATATTTATGAAAATAACCAAAAAACACTAACTTACCATTATTATTTATCAAGTTATAAAGATTAACATTTTGCTTTAAGATATTATAAGTTTTTATATCAAAAACATAAAACACTACATTTATTTTAGAATTTTTTTTCTTTAGATCATTTACAAAAGGTACAATAGTATCACAGGTAATTAATTTATTACCTAAATATATATTCAAATTGCGCATGGCACGTGGTATCATATGACACAAATTTAGTCAATAAATACAAAGCAGCTTAAACAAGAGATATTAATGATTAGCCTACTAATATAATATAATTATTGATCCCCTATATTAATTTTTAAGGCAGCTAAAAAAGCATCTTGAGGAATATCCACATTACCAACCTGTTTCATTCTTTTTTTTCCTTTTTTTTGTTTCTCAAGTAATTTTTTCTTACGCGTAATGTCTCCTCCATAACATTTGGCTGTAACATCTTTCCTAAGAGCATTTACTGTTTCTCTTGCAATTATTTTTCCACCAATAGCGGCCTGAATTGCAATCTTAAATAATTGCCTAGGTATTAATTCTTTTAATTTTTCACAAATGGCTCTTGCTCTAACATCTGCACTGTCTCTATGAGCTATAAATGAAAGACTATCTACCGGGTCAGAATTTATTAACATAGAGACTTTAACCAAATTTCCTACTTCATAATTTTTTATTTCATAATCAAAACTTGCATAACCCCTCGTGATAGATTTTAAGGTATCATTAAAATCAAATATAACCTCATTTAAAGGCAAATCATAAACTAACATTACCCTCTTTTCGACATAACTCAATTCTACTTGTATTCCTCTTTTATCATTACATAATTTTAATACTTTCCCTAAATAATCATCTGGACTAAATATTGTAGCTCTTATCCAGGGCTCTTTAATAGAATCTATTGTTGTTGAATCAGGCCAATCCGCAGGATTATGAATTTTTAAAACATTCGAGTTGCGTAAATTAATTTCATAAATAACACTAGGTGCAGTTGTAACTAAATCTAAATCAAACTCTCTTTCCAATCTTTCCTGAACTATTTCTAAATGTAATAAACCTAGAAAACCACATCTAAAACCCAAACCTAATGCGGCACTTGATTCCATTTCAAAATGAAAAGAAGTATCATTTAATCTTAATTTAGATAAAGAATCTCTTAATTTATCAAATTCTCCTGCATCCGAGGGATATAATCCACAAAATACTACAGGAATACTTTCTTTAAATCCTGGAAGAGCTGCTAAAGCTGGTTTTTTTAAGTCAGTAATAGTATCACCTACCCAAGCATCGGAGACACTTTTAATACCGGCAGTTATAAAGCCTACTTCACCTGCACTTAAACTCTGCTTCATTTGAGGTTTTGGGTCCAGAATTCCTATTTGCTCAATTTGATATTGTCTTTCTGACCGCATCAAAGAAACTTTCATACCTTTTTTTAATTCTCCGTCATAAACGCGAACTAAAACCATTACTCCTAAATATGCATCATACCATGCATCTATTAATAAAACCTTTAAAGGGCCATTAATATTACCTTTAGGGGCAGGAACTTGATTAATTAAAACTTCTAGTAATTTATCAATACCTTCCCCGGTTTTTCCAGAAACTCCACATATATTATTGGTCTCTAAACCAATTAAATCATTTATTTGGGTTTTTACTCTCTCTGGTTCAGAAGCAGGAAGATCTAATTTATTTAATATAGGTATTAGTTCTAAATTTGCCTCTAATGCTAACCAGGTATTAGCTAAAGTTTGTGCCTCAACTCCTTGACTTGCATCGACTAATAATAATGCCCCTTCACATGCAGCTAAAGATCGAGAAACTTCATAACTAAAATCTACATGTCCAGGAGTATCTATTAAATTTAATATAAATTTTTCACCATCTGAAGAATTATATTGCAGCCTTATAGTTTGAGCTTTTATAGTTATGCCTCTTTCTCTCTCTATATCCATTGAATCAAGAAGCTGATCTTTCATCTCTCGAGCACTCACAGTTCCACAATATTCTATTAATCTATCAGATAAAGTAGATTTTCCATGATCAATATGCGCTATAATAGCAAAATTTCTTATGCGCTTCTGACTAATCATTTCAAATACCCAACAAAAAATAATAGTAAAAATTTAAAATATCAATTATATAAATACTATGTCTATAGTAAAATTTATTCCGGGTAAATCGCATAAATGGATAAATTATAACATTAATAATTTAGAAATGTGGATTGCATCAGATAACGGACAATATATAGCTAATCATATTTCTAAAAATTTAAATAATTTAAAAGCAATAAACCAAAATAAGCTTAATAATATACTCTATTCTATAAATAAACATTTTGGTTTAATTGTTATTGGAAAAAATATTACATTTGCAGCAGTTGATTCATGCAGAAGTTACCCTATTTATTGGGCAAACACCAAAAATGGATTTATACTTTCCAATCAAGCAAAAGTAATTGCAAAAGTTACAAACAGTAAAATTAATAAAAACCAAAGAATTGCTTTTCAAATGTCTGGCTATACTATAGGAGATTCTACCTTATGGTCTGAAATAAAAAATATCAATTTTGGAGAGTATATAATATTCAAAAAAAATAGAATATATGAAAAATATAGATATTTTTTATATAATCCATGGATTAAATCAAATTTAAAACTTAATGATTTAAAAGTTCAATTAAAAAATGAAATCAATATAATTTTAAAAAAGCTAGTTGAAACTGCTAACGGAAGAACTATTGCAATACCTTTATCTGCTGGCTTAGATTCTAGATTAATTGCATCTGGCCTAAAAGAAATTGGTTACTTAAATGTAAAATGTTTTTCCTATGGACTAAAAAATAATTTTGAAAGTAAAGCATCAAAAAAAATTGCTAAAGCACTAGGCTTTAAGTGGAAATTTGTAGAATTTAATAATAAAATAATTAGTAATTATTTTCAATCTCAACATTATAGAGATTGTTTTGATATTATAAATGATGGATGTGCCGTTCCAGGCATACAAGATTTATACGCCATAAAGAAACTTCTAGAAGATAAATTTTTATTATCTAATGATTTAATTGTTAATGGAAACTCAGGAGATTTTATTTCCGGAGGGCATATACCACATTTTGCTAAAAAATGGGATTTGCAATTTAATAAAAATGTTTTAAATCTAATATTTAATGCGCATTATGTTAAACACTATGCATTGTGGATGCATTTATTAAATAAAAAAAATGAAAAAATTATACAAAGAGAACTTAATAAACAAATAAAATCTATTACTATTAAAAATAATAAAGAAATATTGCCTCAAGGAATTTTAGAATTAATAGAATTTGAAAATAGACAATCCAAATATGTTATAAATTTCCAACGTGTTTATGATTTCTATAAATTAAGTTGGGCCTTACCTCTTTGGGATCAAAGTTTTATTAATTTTTGGTCTTCTGTTCCTACAGAATTTAAAATAAATCAAACATTATATAAAAAGGTTTTGTATGAATTAAATATGGGGAAAGTGTGGACAAGAGATTATGAATTTAAAGAAAAAATATCTCCCTCGTGGGCAAGATATTTAAGATTTATTTTAAAAATATTTTTTGTTTTACTAGGAAAAAATAAATGGCATAAGTTTGATAAAAAATATTTATCTTATTGGACGGATAATTTATGCGGACAATCTCTTCTCCCATATAACGAAATTATAAAAAATAAAAATGGTGCTAGACATTTTGTATCTTGGCATACTCTATATGCTGAAGAAATAACTCTTGGAAAAAATTGGCAAAATTTAGAAATTAAATGAATATAAATCTAAAAAATATAAAAAATGATACTATAATTGGAACTGCACAATTAGGTACTAAGTATGGTATTGCAAATAAAAATACAAGCTTTGATATAATAGAAAGATTAAATTTTCTAGACAAAATTTATAATAAAGGTTTTAAAACATTTGATACTGCTTATGCTTATAAAAATTCTCATAAAATATTAGGACACTGGATAAAGAAAAGAAATATTGACCTAAAAATATATACAAAAATATTAGATTTACACAAATCTGCATCAGAAAATATAAACGATATTTTTAATCAATCTATAAAAAGTATTAACTGTTCAAATTTGGAAGGAATACTTCTACATAACCATTTAGATTGGTCAAATCATAATGTAAAAAGTTTTATATTAGAAAAGTTAGAAAAAAAATTGATTAAAAATTTTGGATTTTCTATATATGACCTTAATCATATACCATTTGATACATCAGTAAATATAATCCAAGTACCAGGAAATATTTTTAACCAATCTATTATTGCTTCCAATGAACTAAATAATTTTTTACATAAAGGTGGTATGGTTCAAATAAGGTCAATATTTGTTCAAGGGTTATTACTAATGAATATTGATGAAGTATCATCTTCTTTAGATGATATTAAGAAGCCTCTTTATTATTTTCATAACTTAGCAAGAGAACTTAATACTACTAGCTTTGAATTAGCTATTTTATGTGTTAAACAAATTTTCCCTAAAGCTAAATTAGTTTTAGGCTTCGATAATATAGAGCAATTATCAACTTTAGATAATATTGAAAATAGTAAAGTTAATGCTACTGACTTAAAAGAAGTGATAAAATTTGGAAAAAAATATAGTAATAAACTATGGGATCCTAGGTATTGGTAATAGCTAATAATTATACCTAATCTAAGATATATTAAATTCAAAAATTTCTAGTAATTAATATTAAATTATGCGATATAATATCATGTACCTTTATAAATTAATTTTTAACTAAAATTATTTAACAAATACAATGTAATATATTTTCCAAAATAATATAGAAGGAAATTACACTAAATGGAATTCGATCAAACTATGGAAACAATAGTAACTTTTATAAAAGATGTTGCATCAGAACAAAATAGTACAGAAATTATAAATGAAGAAACTACTTTAATCGGTGATAAAAGCCTACTTGATTCTATGAATTTAGTTGAATTATGCTTATCACTTGAAGATAAAGCATCTGAAGCCGGATTCGAATTTGATTGGACATCAGAGAATGCTATGTCTAAATCAAAGGGTATGTTTAGAACTGTTAAGTCACTAGCAGCAGAATTTAACAAGCAAGCCAAAAGTATAGAATAATGATAATAGTTACAGGTGCTAGCAAAGGTTTAGGTGCTGCAATTGTAAACCGTCTTGAAAAAAAAGGCATAAAAACATTAAGTTTAGCCAGAAAAGTTAATAATCTTAATACTTACTCCATTTCATGTGATGTCTCAGACTATGAGCAAGTAAAATCGGTTTCTCAAATAATAAAAAAAAAACATATTAATGTTACTGGCTTAATAAATGCGGCAGGGGTAGCTTCAATGAATCTTGCTATTATGACTCCTAATTCTATTACACAAAAATTAATTCAAGTGAATTTAATAGGTACAATTTATTGCTGCCAGCTATTTGCTCCATTAATGATAAAAAATAAAGGAGGAAGAATAATTAATTTCTCTACTATAGCTGTTGCTCTAGGGCTTAAAGGAGAATCTGTCTATGTTGCTTCTAAAGCAGGTGTTGAAGGTTTTTCAAGGTCTTTTGCTAGAGAAATGTCGGATTTTAATATTAATGTAAATTGTTTAGTTCCAGGACCTATAGATACAGATCTTATTAAAGGTGTAAACAAATCAGTTATAGAGAAACTAATAAAAACCCAAATTATTCCTAAAAAATTTAATACTGACGATGTTAGTGATCTCGTAGAATTGCTGCTTGATAACAAATCAAAATCTCTAAGTGGGCAGGTATTAAATATAGGCGGTATTTAATGAGTATTATTGAAGAATTAGAAAAAAAATGGAAAAATGTTCAATATCCTTTTTTAATTCATTCTTCAAAAAATCTTTATTTTAAAGATATAAATAAAGAAATTAAGCTTGATATTTCTAGAATTAAGCAAGGAGACGTAGTAGCTCTTATCGGAGATTTTAATCCTATTTCAATTTTAATATTACTCAAATTAATTGACTTAGGAGCTATAATCATGCCTCTTACAAAAGATACAAGGGAACAACATGAATATTTCTTTTCTTCTTCAAATGTAAATTGGGTAATAGAGAATGAAAAAATTAATAATATATCTAATAATATGGTTCACCCTCTAATAGAAAAACTTAGAGTAAATAAAAAACCAGGATTGATTGTTTTTTCCACTGGTACTACTGGAAAACCAAAAGCCATATTACATGATTTCAGCCTAGTACTTAAAAAGTTTGAGACACCAAGAC
>Ga0315326_10000442_pt1 | contig 20038 bp, 18 predicted proteins | sample M180m32315metaG_FD_203457 | JGI IMG/M metagenome (GOLD analysis project Ga0315326, IMG submission 203457) | Ammonia-oxidizing marine archaeal communities from Monterey Bay, California, United States - M1 80m 32315 | ecosystem: Environmental > Aquatic > Marine > Coastal | place: USA: California... | reverse complement strand
GTTTTGCAAAGATTATGGGGTATTCTGTAGGTATAGTTGCTAATAACGGAATTTTATTTTCTGAAAGTTCACAGAAAGGGGCACATTTTATTGAGTTATGTGGACAAAGAAAAATTCCACTTATTTTTCTTCAAAATATTTCTGGTTTTATGGTAGGTAAAAAATATGAGGAAGGTGGAATTGCTAAAGATGGAGCTAAGTTAGTTACAGCAGTATCTACCGTTAATGTTCCAAAATTCACGGTTATTATTGGTGGATCATTTGGTGCTGGAAATTATGGTATGTGTGGTAGAGCATTCAGTCCCAGGTTTATGTGGGCCTGGCCTAATTCTAGAATATCAGTCATGGGTGGAGAACAAGCAGCAAATGTATTAGCAACTGTTAAAAAAGATGTTAATTCTAGAAGAAAAATAAAATGGTCTAAGAAAGAAGAAAATATATTTAAAAATAAAATATTAGATCAATATGAAACAGAAGGTAGTCCATATTTTGCATCTTCAAGAATATGGGATGATGGGATTATTGATCCTGCAGATACCAGATTTGTTTTAGGATTATCAATTTCGGCTGCATATAATAAACCAATAGAAGAAACAAAATTTGGTCTATTTAGGATGTAAATAATGGAAAATTTGAAAACAAGATTAGACGATAGAGGTATTTACTATTTAAATATAAATAGACCAAACGTAATGAATGCATTTGATGAAAACTTAATTGAAGAATTAGATAATGTTTTGTCTAATATTTCTAATAATAAAAATATTAGAGCAATGGTTTTAACAGGAGAAGGAAAGGCATTTTCAGCTGGTGGAGATTTGGATTGGATGAAAAGAATGGCTAATTTAAGCCATGATGAAAACCATAAAGATGCTATGAAGCTTGCTGTTATGCTGAATAAATTAGATACTTTACCTTTTCCTACTATTGCAGCGGTAAATGGTGCAGCTTTTGGAGGGGGTGTAGGCTTAGTATCAGCTTGTGATATTGCAATAGGAAATGAAAATGCAAAATTTTCTTTATCAGAAGTCAGATTGGGACTGATTCCTGCAACTATTAGTCCTTATGTCGTTAGAGCAGTTGGCTCAAGAAATGCTAGATATCTATTTATGACTTCATCTCTTATTTTGCCTGAAGAGGCCCATCATATTGGTTTGTTAACTCATTACACTTCTAACAATAATTTTAGTAGTTTATTAGAAAAAAATATTAAAAATATTTTAAAAGGAGGACCTGAAGCTATAAAAGCTTCAAAAGATTTAATATTTTATGTTGAAGATAAAAATATTGATGAATCTGTTATGACTGAGACTGCAAAAAGAATTGCTGATGCTAGAGCTACAGATGAAGGAAAAGAGGGAACAAATGCTTTTCTAAATAAAATGAAACCAAGTTGGCAAATAAATGATAAATAAAATATTAATAGCTAATAGAGGAGAAATTGCTTGTAGAATTATTAGAACATGTAAGTCTATGGGAATTCATACATTAGTTATTTATTCTGAAGTAGACAGTAATTCTTTACATGTTCGTGAATCAGATGAGGCTGTATATATAGGAGAATCTTCAGCTGAAAAAAGTTATTTAAATTATAAAAAAATAGTTCAAGTAGCATTAGAGAATAATGTCGATGCAGTTCATCCAGGATATGGTTTTTTATCTGAAAATTCAAATTTTGCCAAGGAATTACAAAAGAAGAATATAAAATTTATAGGTCCTTCAGTTTCTTCTATGAAAAGCATGTCTCTTAAAAATGATGCGCGAAGTATGATGGAAAAAGCAGGCGTTCCAGTTTTGCCAGGTTTTTCAGCAGATTCTTTATCTTATAATAAAATTATGGATAAATGCGCTGCAATAGGTTTTCCTCTTATTATTAAAGCTTCAGCCGGAGGTGGAGGAAAGGGTATGCATGTCATTAATAAAAGAGAAGAAATACAGCCTAAATTAGAGGCCGCAAAAAGAGAGGCTATAAGCTCATTTGGTAATGACTCTATTTTAATAGAAAAATATTTAAAAAATCCAAGACATATTGAAGTTCAGATTTTAGCAGATAACTATGATAATATTTATGCTTTATCAGATAGAGATTGTAGCATACAGAGACGTCATCAAAAAGTTATAGAGGAGGCTCCTGCTCCAAATATTAAACCTGAAGTCAGGAAAGAAATGGCATTGCAAGCAAAAAATGTAGCAAAAAATATTTTATATTCAGGAGCAGGAACTATAGAGTTTCTTCTTGAAAAGGATAATTTTTATTTTATGGAAATGAATACTCGGCTTCAAGTAGAGCACCCCGTAACCGAATTAGTACTAGGTCTTGATTTAGTAGAGTTACAAATCAAAGTAGCAAATAATGAAAAAATTAATTTAGATAATAAAAATACAAAAATTAAAGGTCATGCAATTGAAGCTAGAGTATATGCGGAAGTTCCTGAAGAGGATTTTAAACCGTCACCTGGTAAAATTTCTCAATTTTCGTTTCCTATTAAATCATACTTGCGGATAGACACAGGTTATATCTCCGGTGATAAAGTTTCTCCTTATTACGATCCAATGATTGCAAAAATTATTTCTTATGGTGAAAATAGAGAGGATGCAATCAATAAACTTTCATTTGCTATTGAGAATACATATTTGGCTGGAATAAAAAATAATCTTCATTTTTTATATAAAATTATAAATATTAAAGCTTTTAAAGAAAAAAAAATTAACACTGGTTTTATAAATAAGTTCTGGAAGAAATTGATTCCAAATAAAGAAAATACGAATTTATTACTTGAATTATCTCTTGCACTATATTTTAAAAATAGAAAATTAAAAAATAATTTTATTGATATAGATCCATGGAATATTAGCCAAAACTGGAGGCATATCGAAAATGATATGGAAAGAGTATCTCTTAAATATGATAAGCAAGTATTTAATTATGATATTAAAGTTATAGATTCTCAAAATATACTTATTACTTTGGATAAAGAAAAAAAGGGGAATATATATACATATTTAATAGATAGAAGTAATAATAATTGTAGTATGCTGTATAATAATCAAAAAATTGATCTTCATTTTTTTATATTAAATAACCAAGATATATATATAAATGTAGATGGTTTTTCAATTACTTCTCAAGTAAAAGACAAATACCGTATGGATCTGTCTTTGGAGTCTTCTATTGGGTCTATGGATGCTCCTGTACCCGGAAAAATAGCTAAAGTATTTGTTAAAAAAAATCAAATTGTAAAAAAGGGTGATGTCTTAGTAATAATAGAAGCAATGAAAATGGAGCATTCAATTACAGCCCCATATTCAGGTAAAGTAATTAAAGTTGATGCCGTTGAAGGAGATCAAGTTGATGAGGGATTCACAGTAACTCAGATGGAAGTAAAGTAAATGGCAGAGGTAACTATATATGAAGTAGGTCCTAGAGACGGTTTACAAAATGAAAAAATACCTTTAAAAACTAATGACAAAATTAAATTCATAAATTTGCTTTCAGATACTGGATTATTGTTTATTGAAAGTGGAGCCTTTGTATCACCTAAATGGGTTCCAGCTATGGCGGATTCTAATTTAGTCCTTTCAGAAATAGATAGAAAAAATAATATTATGTATCCTGTTTTAACACCTAATCTAAAAGGGTTAGAGGATGCACTGAAATTTAATAGTGATACTGCCTGTGTTTTTGCTACTCCAAGCGAATCTTTTTCTAAAAAAAATACGAACTGTTCTGTTAATGAAGCTTTGGCTAGGGCAAAAGAAGTAGCAGAAGAGGCTATAAATAAAGGTATAAAAGTAAGAGGTTATATTTCTACAGTAATGTTTTGCCCGTATGAAAATGAAATAGAACCTACAAAAGTAGCAAAATTATCGGAAGAATTAATAAAAATGGGATGTTACGAGATATCATTAGGTGATACTATTGGAAGTGGCACACCATTAAAAACTAAGGAAATGATTAAAGCATGTAAAACAGCAGTAGGAGTAAATAAATTAGCTATCCATTTTCATGATACTTACGGTCAGGCTTTAGCAAATATATTAGCTAGTTTAGAAGAAGGCGCTACTGTAATAGATACATCTGTCGGCGGTTTGGGTGGTTGCCCCTATGCACCAGGTGCTAAAGGTAATGTTGCCACAGAAGATGTTTTATTTATGTTAAATGGCATGGGTATATCTACAGGAGTTAATATTGATAATATTTGTGATGCATCACAATTTGTTTTTGGTAAGTTAGGTAGACTTCCTTCATCAAGAGTTTTTAATGCTCTTAAATCAAAAAAAAATAGAAGTGAATAAAATATTAAATGAATTTAATCAAGCTGGCAGTAGGAATAAAAAATACTGATGATTTAAGACTGAGACAAGAACTTAAACGTCAAAAGTATGGATATAATACTCATATTACAAGGCTCTTTCCAAAGAGACATATAGAGATTAAAAATGGTGGTTCAATGTATTGGGTCATAAATGGTTTTATTTCTGCTAGGCAAAAAATTAAGGATATTAAAAAAGTAGAACATGATGATGGTATAAAGTATTGTCATATAATATTAGATTTAAAATTAATAGATACACAAGTCATTAGATATAGACCTTTTCAAGGTTGGAGATATTTAACTGTAGAAAAAGCTCCTAAAGATTTATCAATAAATAATAAAGAGATAAGCGGAGAACTTATAAAAATTTTAAAAGAATTATGCATTATTTAAAACATATATATAATAATTTGTTATTTACTACTTTATATATAATTGAAAGGAAAAAAATATGAGAATACTTGGTTTATTATTAACAATAATATTAGGAATTATATTCTTCAGTAAAGTTAGTTTTGCTCTAGAATTAAAGCCTATTATGGATTTAGATTTGGCTAAAAAAATGGCAGACGCCTGTGAAGCAAAAAAAGAGACAACTGATTGGAGACCGTTAAATATAGCAATAGTGGATTCTGGTTCAGATTTAGTTTTATTTAGGAGACAAGATGGAGCATTTTTGGGCAGTATAGATATTGCTTTAAATAAAGCTAAATCTGCTGTTATGATACCTTACCCTACTAGAGTAATTGGAGAACTAGCTTATGGTAAAGATGGTAACCCGGGACGGCTTCCAGGAATTTCTACAGTAGATTTTTTAGTTCCTTTTCCAGGTGGTATGCCCATAAGAAGTGAAAGTGGTCATCTTATTGGTGCTATTGGAATAAGTGGGGCAACGGGGGATCAGGATGAAGAATGTGCAATTGCAGCAATTGAAGCAGTAAAAGATATACTAAAATAATATGTTCGATCTAATCATCAAAAATGCAAATATTATTGATGGAACAGGTATGCCATCTTTTATAGGAGATATAGCTGTAGAAGATGGTATTATAGTGGATAGGGGGAGAAAACTAGGAAATGCAAAAAAGATTGTTGATGCAAAAGGTCTAGACCTAGTTCCTGGATTTATAGATAGCCATACCCATTATGATGCACAATTAACCTGGGACCCTTGGGCTAACCCTTCACCAAAACTTGGGGTTACGACAATTATAATTGGTAATTGTGGTTTTACCATAGCTCCTTGTAAACCTGAACATAGAGACTTAACTATTAAAAACCTTACTAATGTAGAAGGAATGTCGTTAGATGCACTTAAAAAAGGCATTAAATGGAATTTTGAAACATTTCCTGAATATCTTAAATTTTTGGAAGATAGAGGAGTTGGGCCAAATGTTGCAGCTTATGTGGGTCATTCGTCAATAAGAGTTTATGTAATGGGAGAAGATGCATTAACTAGAAAAGCAAATAATGATGAAATAAAAGAAATGGAAAATATTGTTAGAGAAGCTATGATCAATGGAGGATTAGGTTTTGCTACTTCAACTTTTGAGGGTCATAATGGTGAAAATGGTGTTCCTATGCCTTCTCGGCTAGCAGATAAAGCTGAAATGCATTCTCTTATAAAATCAATGTCTACATTTGGAAGAGGAGTATTTATGCTTACAAGAGGTTCAAATACCTCTATAGACAATATTCAAGAGTGGATGAAAGATACTAATAGACCGGCAGTAGTTGCCGCACTTTTACATAATCCTTTATCTGATAATTCAACTTTTAATATTTTAGCTGATATTACAAATGCTACAGAACATGGAAATGAAATGTGGGGCCAAGTTTCATGTAGACCACTTTCTATGGAATTTACTATGAAATCACCATATTTATTTGAAGGAATTACTAATTGGAAGCCTGCAATGGAGTGTTCTAATAATGAATTATATAGAAAGGTATTAGCTAATAATGATTTTCGTAAAAATTTATTAAACGAAATTGAAGATGATGCACAAGTAAGATTATTTAATGGTGATTGGAGTAAAATTATTGTTAGGGAAGTTAAAAATAAAAAATTTTTAGATTTAGAAGGTTTATCAATTAAAGATATAGCGAAAAAAAATAATATTAATCCATTAGACTGGCTTTTAAATCATTCGCTACTTGAAGACGGAATGGATACTTTGTTTATTGCAATGTTATTAAATAGTGATGAAGAGGCAGTTGGTAAATTACTTAAACATCCACGTGCAAATGTTACATTATCTGATGCAGGTGCTCATTTGACATTTTTTAATGATGCTGGATATGGTTTATATATGCTTGAAAAATGGGTTCGTGAAAATAATATAATGTCTAAAGAAGAAGCTATTCATAATTTAACTGGAAAGCAGGCTGATATTTATAGAATTGACCAAAGGGGTCGTTTAGTTCCGGGGCAGTATGCAGACATGATGCTTATAGATTTTGAACAGGTAGGTGTATCTGAAACATATAGGGTAAATGACTTGCCTGGTGGATCTAGTAGACTAAATATTGATGGGTATGGTATCCATGGCGTTTGGATAAATGGAGAGCAGGTATTTAGTAATAATTGTTTAATTAATAAAAAAAAATTACCTGGGAAAGTGCTTAGAGGTTTTCATGCATAATATAAAATAGGAAGAGGATATTTAGCTTCCTCTTCCTATATTTTAATTATCCCCATATATTTTGGGCAGAAGCCATAGCAAATAGCATAGGAATAGAAAGTAATGTGTTAGTTCTACTGAATAGCATGGCTGTTCTAGCTGATGCTGCTTTTGTATCTGCATCTGTTTCAACTATACCAAGAGCTCTTTTTTGATTTGGCCATATAACAAACCAAACATTTATAAACATTATAGTTCCTAGCCACATTCCGATTCCAATTGCAGTATGTTTCGCTACACCATCAAGTAAACCTATCGTTATGGCTTGAATTAAATAGCCATTAACGTGTGCTACTAATAATCCAGTAATAATTGTAGCCATTGCTCCCCATCTAAACCAAAATAGAGCTGCTGGTGCTATTACTTTACCAATAGCAGGTTTTTGTTCATCAGGAATTTTTGGCATATTAGGAATTTGTACAAAATTGAAATACCATAATAGCCCTATCCACATTATTCCAGAAAGAACATGAGCATATCTAAGTATTAAAGACCAAAATGCAGTATCTAAAGCTCCTCCTGTTGAAATGTAATAAATAATAAATAAAATCGTTAGAGCAATACCTGCCCATATAGTTTTAGTTAGTGATGTAAGAATATTCGCCATATTTACCTCCATATTATAAATAATAATACACTTATCTAAAAAATATATAAATTATTTAATATTATAATTTTTAGCCCATTGTAAACTATCTTGAGTATTAGTTGAAGGATTATATTCACAACCAATATAACCTTCATAGTTTAATTCTTCTATTGTATTAAATATAAATGGATAATTAATTTCTCCTTTATCTGGTTCATATCTCAATGGAGGAGCTGCAATTTGTATATGCTTTGTGTGCGTTATACTATTTTTAATTATAGAAGTTATGTTACCACTCATAATTTGTGCATGATATAAGTCTAGTTGAAGTTTAAGTGATGGATGTTTTAACTCTTCAATAATATCTATTGCATCTGAAACGAAATTTAAATGATAGTTTGGAATATCTCTATTATTAATGGCTTCAATAAGTATAGTTATATTTTTTCTTTCTGATAAATTTGCTGCATAGTAAAGATTCTTTTTAAATATATCTCTATATTTATTTTTATTTGCAGGATTTGATTCAATCCCAGGCATTATATGTATGAAAGGACAACTTAATTGCTCTGCATATTCTAATGCTAAGTTAAATTTTTCTCTAAATTCATTTTCTCTGCCAATAAGACAGGCAATACCTTTCTCTCCATTTTTTATATTTCCAGGATAAGAATTAAATAAAATTAACTTAATGTTTGCATCACCTAACCAAGATTTTAAATTATTTATTTTATAATTATATGGAAATAGAAACTCAACTGCCTTAAAACCTAGGTTTGAAGCTGCATTAAATCTTTTTTCAAATGGTAACTCAGTAAATAAGAATGATAAATTTGCAGAAAGTTTGATCATAAGTCATTATGCGATATGTTATTATAAGCAGCAATATTTAAGTGGAAAAAAATTGATTAGATTATTTTATATTATATTTATTTTTATATTTTTTTATGTCCCAAATACATTCTCAAATAGTATTGATATACCAGAGGACGCAGAAAAAATATCTCTAGTGGCAGAATACATAGATAAACCTAAGGTTAATGAAATCATTGTAGGAGAAACTATAATTGCTACAGCAAATTTTTCTGCTTTTATTTCTAGTGAAAAAAATTTAGATGGAGGATTTATAGATTGTAAGGTAACTGCCTATGCTGCACCTGGAAGGGGTTTTAGTTGTGGGTTTGCACAAATGGAAAATGTATCTGGATATTGTATAATTAAAGATAAAGATAATGATTCACTTGTTGCAAAATTAGAGTGTTCAAGTGGAGCAACAGTATCTACAGATGTAAGATGTGAAGGAAGATTAGATTTTATGTCTGGAACAGGAAAGTATTCAGGAGTTAATGGTACGGCAAGACTCCATATGGAGCAGATTTTTACTGCTGGAGAGAGTTCTCTTGAATTTTTAGGTTGGTGGAGATTGCCAGCAAAAAATTTATAATCATTTGAATTTAATTGTGTAATGGAACTATTCCACAGGCAATTAAGTCGTTATTATTAAGTTTAAATAAAAGTAATGGGTATCCTCTAAGAGTGCTAATTGATACTAGGTTTCTAGAGTCTTCATTAAAAACATCAGGTTTAATACCTAGGGTAGTATTAAATATTCCTTCCTCATTAGCTTCTAAAATTAATAACTTTGCAGTATGCCAGGTTTTTAGTTTAGGATTATTGATTTCTGCTGAAGCTCCATAGTTAGCGCATGAGGTTCCATCGTATAATGCTATTCTATATGTACCGGGTTCAAGATTTTTAAAATTAAACTTAAAAGCAGGTGCATTAAGAAACCAGCTATCTGCTCCTTCAGCTTTTCCTATACTTGTTCCATCGCTTTTTAAAAATTCAACAGTAGTCCAATCAGTATAACCTTTGTTAATAATTAACATGGAATATAAGGCTAAAGTTAATGCGTACTTTAAAAATAAATTCATATTAAATTCCTAAATACTTTTAAAATAATCCTAGACCATATAAAAGTCTATTTTGTTCTATCAATAGTTATTTTTGCAAGTGATTCTAAAGCAAATTTTTCTTCAGAAGGAGGAAAAATTTCTAATGAATTTATTGCTTCTGAGCAATATTGGTTTGCTAATGCTAAAGTTTCCTCAATAGCTTTATGCTTTTTTATTATTAAGAGCGCTTTATTTAAATCTTTATCTGTTTGGTTTAAATCATGAATAGTTCTATTCCAAAATAAAATTTCTTCTTTATCTGCTTTTTTTATACATATTATGATTGGAAGTGTTATTTTTCCTTCTTTAAAATCATCTCCAATTTCCTTACCTAAATTTTTAGAACCTATATAATCAAGCGCGTCATCAACAAGTTGAAAAGCTATTCCTAATTTTTGTCCATAAGTTACCAGAGCTTTTTGAATATTTTTATTTTTTTTAGATAGGATTGCACTAATCTCAGCTGCTGCTGCAAATAAACTTGCTGTTTTACTATTAATGACATTCATGTAAGTCTCTTTAGATGTAGAGCAATCATTAATGGTAGTTAGTTGAAGTACTTCTCCTTTTGCTATGGTAGAGGAGGCACTAGATAACACTTTTAAAATATTTTTAGATCCATTTTTAACCATTAATTCAAATGATCTAGAAAATAAAAAATCGCCTACTAAGACGCTAGTTTTATTTCCAAAAATATCATTAGCGGTTGCTACTCCTCTTCTTAATTTGCTTTCATCAATAACATCGTCATGAAGTAAGGTGGCTGTATGAATGAATTCTATACATGCTGCAAGAGATAAATGATTCTTACCTTCATAGTTGCATAATTTTGAAGTTAATAAAGTAATTATTGGACGAATTCTTTTACCACCAGCAGCAAGTATATGTTCAGATAACTCACTAATTATTGGAACTTCATTCCCTATATTTTTTATAATAATATTATTAACCTTAGATAAATCCTCACTTACAATCTTTTGTATTTGAGCAATATCTAAATATATTTTATTTATTGAGTTCAACTTTTATTTATTCCAAATTAGTATTTTTTATACATTGAACTTTATATATATACTATATAAAGCTTTTTTTAATTTAATTAATCATTTTTCTTCTATAGTGTAATTTATATTTAAAATAAATATATTTATTTTATTAAGTAACTTTTGAAGGTGGTTTGTGGTTAATAATTTATATGATTTAACTAAAAATAATATTTTGGATGGTAATTTATCATTATACCAGCCAAAATTTGGTTTTAGAATTGGCATAGATTCTATCTTGTTGGCATCTTCAGTTAATAATTATTCAAAATGTATAGAGTTTGGAACTGGTGCTGGAATTATTTTAGTTTATTTATCTAAAAAGTTTCCAGATTCAAAAATACTAGGAATAGAGAAAAATTCAGAACTAGTTAATTTGGCTAAAAAAAATTTAAAAGAAAATAAAATAAATAAAAGTTGTGCCGAGGTTATTCAAAATGATTTGTACGATAATTTATTTTTAAAAACAAATAACAATAAATATGATAGAGTTATTATGAATCCTCCATACTTTTCGCCTAATAAAGTTTTATTATCTAACAATATTTCTAAAGTTTCTGCTAGGTATGAACATGATATTAACAAATGGTTTATAGCTGCTTATAAAAAATTAAAACCGAGAGGATATTTAAATTTTATATTTAGAACTGAAAGCTTAGATTTAATCCTAAGTAGTTTATATCCTCAATGGGGAGAAATTAAAATATATCCGCTATGGCCTAAAATAAATATAAAATCTAAATTAATGATTGTGCAGGCAAAAAAAAATGTAAAATCAGGTGTGCAAATTCTACCTGGACTTGTATTGCATAATAATGATGGAAGTTATACAAAGGCTTGTAATAATATATTAAGATATAAAAGTTTTATAGAACTTAATTAACACAATAAGATAGCAAAGGACTTTATTAATGAAATTTATTTCTAAACTTTTTAAAAGTAATACACCTATTGTAAATGTTATAAGAATGAATGGAGTAATTGCAAGTGGCTCTAAATTTCCTGGTTCTAGTAATTTATCTTTAGAAAGTTTAGAAAAACAAATAGAAAGAGCTTTTTCAGGAAAAAAAATTTCAGGTGTGGCTTTAATAATTAATTCTCCGGGAGGATCACCTGTTCAATCTGCTTTAATATCAGAAAGAATTGTTGAGTTATCAACTAAGAATAATATACCTGTATTTGCTTTTGTAGAGGATGTGGCAGCTTCTGGAGGATATTGGTTAGCGTGCTCTGCAGATGAAATATTTGTAATGCCAGCATCAATAGTTGGTTCTATAGGGGTCATATCAGCAGGATTTGGCTTCGTAGAAGTAATAAAAAAAATAGGAGTTGAGAGGCGAGTATTTTCAAAAGGAGAAAATAAGGGAATGTTAGATCCTTTTCAACCTCAAAACCCAGATGATATAAAAGTTATTACAGATTTACAGGAAGAGATTCATAACCAATTTAAAGAATGGGTTAGTAAAAGAAGAGGAAATAGACTTAATAAAGAAATAATAAATCAAGAAGGTATATTTGAAGCTAAGATTTTTTCAGGAGTTAGGGCATGTGAAATTGGTTTAGCAGATAGTATTGGAGAATTAAAGCAAGTAATGAGAGAGCGTATTGATGAGAAAGTTATTTTTAAAGAAATTTCTGGGCGAAAAAAATTAGGACAAAGACTTGGTTTATCATCGTCAAGATATTATAAGGTAATAGATTATATTGAAGAAAGAATTGCTTTTGCTAGGTATGGTCTTTAATGATGTCAACAGGGTAAGATTTGTATGTTAGGTTTTAGTATTCCAAAAATATTATTATTAGGTTTAATAATTTTAATAGTTTGGTATGGGTTTAAAATATTGGAAAGAAGGTCTTCTAGTAAAGTAGAAAATAAAAAAAGTAAAAAATCTACAGAAAAGAATACTAAAGAAGATGTTCAAGAATCAAATAAAAATTATACAGATGCCGATTATACAGAAATAGATGATGATAATGAAAGATAATTCATTTCAATCAATTATTATGAAATTGCAATATTTTTGGGCTGATAAAGGGTGCGTTATTTTACAACCTTTAGATATGGAAGTAGGGGCAGGCACTTTTCATCCAGCCACTGTTTTAAAAGCTCTAGGAGAAACGCCATGGAAAGCTGCATATGTTCAACCATGTAGAAGGCCAACAGACGGAAGATATGGATTAAATCCAAATAGACTTCAACATTATTATCAATTTCAGACAGTATTAAAACCTTCTCCTGATAATATCCAAGAGTTATATTTGGATAGTTTAAATTACTTAGGTATTGATTCTAAAAAAAATGATATTCGTTTTGTCGAAGATGATTGGGAGAGTCCTACTTTGGGGGCCTGGGGATTAGGATGGGAAGTTTGGTGTAATGGTATGGAAGTATCACAATTTACATATTTTCAACAAGTAGGAGGAATTGATTGTTTTCCTATAACGGGTGAACTTACTTATGGCTTAGAAAGATTGGCTATGTATATTCAGGGAATAGATAATGTATATGACCTTGTTTGGAATTCAGATAATATAAAATATGGAGATGTATTTTTACAAAATGAAAAAGAACAATCAATATATAATTTTGAAAAATCTAATTCTAAAATTTTGATAAAAAATTTTGAAGAATTAGAAAAATTAAATTTTAAGTTAGTTGAAGATAATTTAGTTTTACCTGCTTATGAACAATGCATTAAGGCAAGTCATATATTTAATCTTATAGATGCAAGTGGAGTGATCGGTGTTAATGAGCGAGCTGATTATATTGGAAGGGTTAGAGCGATGGTAAAAGCTTGTGCTGATCTTTATTTAAATAATATGAAAGATAAAGTTTAGATGCCAGAATTACTATTAGAACTTTTCTCTGAAGAAATACCAGCCAGCTTACAGGAATCATCGATAAAAAGATTTGAATTTATGATCCTGAATAATTTTAAAGAAGTTGGACTCAATTTTGCTAAATCCGAAGTTTATTGGAGTCCTATGAGACTAACATTATGTGTAGAAGGCTTAGGCCCAAAGTCAGAAGATATAGAAATTAATAAAAGGGGTCCAAGATTTGATGCAAATGTTGAGGCAATTAATGGTTTTGCTAAGGGATTAAAAGTTCATAAAAGAGATCTAATTTTAGAGAAAACTGAGAAAGGTAAGTTTTATTTTTATAAAAACTTAAAGAAAGGAATAAAATCTGAGTTAATTATAGAAAATGCAATTAAAAATATAATTGTTTCTTTCCCATGGAATAAATCTATGCGCTGGGGCTCAAATAATTTAAAGTGGATAAGACCATTACATAATATTTTATGTGTTTATGGGGGTAAACCACTAAAATTTAAAGTCGAGACTATTTCAAGCGATTCTGTAACATATGGCCATAGGTATCTTGCTCCAAAACTTCTTAAAATTTTAAATAAAGTGGATTATAAGAAAAAACTATTGAATGCTAATGTTATAATTGATCCAAAAGATCGAAAAGAAAATATCCTTAAATCAGGAAAAAAACTTACTGAGAAAATTGGATTATGCTTTGACCCTACAGATAGTTTACTGGATGAAGTTTGCAATATAGTAGAATACCCTTTTTTATTTATAGGATCTTTTAATGAGGAATATTTATCTCTTCCTGAGCAAATTTTAGAGCTTACCATGATAAAACAACAAAAATATTTTCCTTTATATAATAAGGATGGATCTTTAAGTAAAAAATTTTTAGGTGTATCAAACATTCCAATAGAAAATAATTTACAAATTATTTCTGGTAATGAAAGAGTTTTAAAAGCAAGATTGTCAGATGCTCGTTTCTTTTTTGATAATGATATTAGAAAAGGTCTTCATAAATTATCTGAAAATCTAAAAAATATTATATTTCATAGTGCTCTAGGCTCTATGGAAGAAAAAATAAATAGAGTAACATCTATTGTTGGTAAATATTCAGAAAGTTTTAAAGCTATAAGTAAATTATCTCTAACAGCTGCTAAATTATGTAAAGCTGATTTGTGTAGTGAGGTAGTATATGAAATGCCTGAGTTACAAGGTAAGATAGGAAGTATATATGCCTCAGCAATAAAATTGCCTAAAGAAGTATCTATAGCAATTCAAGAGCAATATTCTCCCTTAGGTCCTTCTGATAAATGTCCTTCAATAGCAGAAGCAGCAGTTTTATCATTTGCAGATAAAGTAGATAGTTTGGTTGGTTTTATTGCAATGGATATGAAAGCTACAGGTTCTAAAGATCCTTTTGGGCTAAGAAGGTCTTGTTTAGGAATTATAAGAATTCTTTTAGAAAAAAACATCAGAGTTTCTATTATTGATGTAATTAATGATTCTTATGATTCATATGAAAAACAGAATATAAGATTAAAACTTTCTAAATCTGAAACACAGAAATTTACAATAGAATTTGTGTACGATCGGTTGAGAGTATTTCTTAAAGATAAAGGATTATCGCAATCAGCCGTTCAAGCTATATTTGGGGTTTCAAAATTTATAGATATTGTTGATGATGTTAATAAAATTAATGCATTAAGCAAATTTATGGAAGATCCAAAAGGTAATGAATTTTTAAGTATTCTAAAGAGAGTTAGAAGAATATTAAGTATTGAAGAAAAAAAAGATAATATTGTTATAATGCCTGAACCTAAAGAAGAGTTATTGGAGCAAAAAGAAGAAATAGTTTTATATAAATCTTATGTTAAATATTCAAAAAAAACACAATCGTTATTAGTAAATGAAGAATATATTAAAGCAATGGAAATATTTTCAGAAATTGCATTAGAATTAGAAAACTTTTTTGAGAAAGTTCAAGTTAATATTAATAGTCCTGATATTAGAAATAATAGGTTAAGGCTTTTATCTATGATTAGAAGTTCTTTTTTAAATTTTGCAGATTTTTCATTGATTGAAGCTGAAAACGAAGGTAAATAAATATATAATTTAGTACTTTTTTAAAAGGATTATTTTTATGAATAAATGGGTTTATAATTTTGGAGCTGGTGCTGCAGAGGGAGATGCTAGTCAAAAGAATCTTTTAGGTGGTAAAGGTGCTAATTTAGCTGAGATGAATAATATTGGTATTCCTGTTCCTCCAGGATTAACAATAACCACCGAAGTATGTAATTATTATTATGACAATCATCAAAAATACCCTAAAGAATTAAATGATCAACTTAATTTAGCTTTAAAGAATATAGAAAAAATTACTGGTGTTAAGTTTGGTGATTCCAAATCTCCTCTATTATTATCTGTACGATCTGGAGCAAGAGCTTCTATGCCAGGAATGATGGATACTGTTTTAAACTTGGGATTAAATGACATTACTGTAGAGACTCTGGCTAAGGAGGGTGGAGATGATAGGTTTGCTTTTGATAGCTATAGAAGATTTATTCAAATGTATGGAGATGTGGTATTAGGAATAGATTCATTAGAATTTGAAGAAATTATAGAAAACCAAAAAGAAATAGATAATATTATATTGGATACAGAAGTTTCTGCTCAATCTTGGAAATTAATTACCGAAAAATTCAAGGACTTAGTCAAAGCAAAAACAGGAAATAATTTTCCTCAAGATCCAATAGAACAGCTATGGGGATCTATTAGTGCTGTATTTAATTCTTGGATGAATCAAAGAGCAATTACCTATAGAAAATTAAACGATATACCACAATCCTGGGGAACAGCAGTAAATGTGCAGGCAATGGTATTTGGAAATATGGGTGATGATTGCTGTACAGGTGTTGCATTTACAAGAAATCCATCTACCGGTGAAAATAGTTATTATGGTGAATATTTGATAAATGCTCAAGGGGAGGATGTGGTTGCTGGAATAAGAACTCCTCAAAACTTAACTATTAAAGAAAAGGAAGAACAAAATTCAGAGACTTTATCAATGGAGGAATCTATTCCTCAAATTTATAAAGAGTTAGTTAATATTTTTAAAAAATTAGAAGCTCATTATTTAGATATGCAAGATATAGAATTTACGGTTCAAAAAAATAAATTATGGATTCTACAGACAAGGTCAGGTAAAAGGACAACTACTGCTGCAGTAAAAATTGCAGTAGAAATGCAAAAACAAGGACTAATTAGTAAAGAAGTTGCAATATCTAGGATTGATCCCTTAGGATTAGATCAGTTGCTCCACCCAACTTTAGACCCTAATGCTAAAAAAGAAATTATTTCTCGAGGTTTGCCTGCATCACCTGGTGCTGCATCAGGAAGAGTTGTATTTAATTCTGAAAAAGCTGTGGAGATGTCTAAAAATGGTGAAGAAGTTATATTAGTTAGGATGGAAACTAGTCCTGAAGATATTCATGGTATGTATGCGGCTAGAGGAATATTAACAAGTAGAGGAGGTATGACAAGTCATGCTGCAGTAGTAGCAAGAGGTATGGGAAGAGCATGTGTTGCAGGAGCAGGTGATGTATTAATAGATCATGAAAATAATAAGTTTTCTGCTGGAGATAAGGTTATAAATTCTGGAGATATCATTACTTTAGATGGAAGTTTGGGAGAAGTTATTATGGGGGAAGTTCCTACTATTATGCCTGAACTATCTCAGAACTTTTCTGAATTAATGCAATGGGCAGACGAATGTAGAAAATTAAGTGTAAGAGCAAATGCAGAAACACCAATAGATGTAAAAACAGCAATAGAATTTGGTGCTGAAGGAATAGGGCTTTGCAGAACAGAACATATGTTTTTTGATAATGAAAGAATATTAGCAGTTAGAGAAATGATATTTTCTGATGCTAAGGAAGAGAGAAGAAAAGCACTCGAAAAAATATTTCCTATGCAAAAAAATGATTTTATAGAAATATTTAAATTAATGAAACAATTGCCTGTTACAATTAGACTTCTTGATCCACCTCTACATGAGTTTTTACCAAAAGAAAAAGAAGAATTAGAAGAATTAGCAAATTTATTGGGAAGTGATATTTCTTATATTAGTTCCAGGTCTTTACAATTAGAAGAACAAAATCCAATGTTAGGACACCGTGGCTGTAGACTAGGAGTAACATTTCCAGAGATATATGAAATGCAAGTTAGATCTATTTTTGAATCATCAATTGAGGTTTCTAAAAGCATTAATATAGAAATTAAACCAGAAATAATGATTCCACTTATAATATGTGAAAAAGAATTTATATATTTTAAAAATTTAGTTGAAAATATTGCTAATAGTATAAAAGAGGAATATGGCGAATACCCTAAGTATTTACTAGGTACAATGTTAGAGTTACCAAGGGCAGCACTTAATGCTGAAAGTATTGCACCACATGCAGATTTTTTTAGTTTTGGCACGAATGATCTAACTCAAACTACACTTGGAATAAGTAGAGATGATTGTGCTAAATTTTTACCGGACTATATTGATAATAATATTTTAGATGATGATCCATTTATATCAATAGATATAAATGGGGTAGGTAAGTTAGTATCTAATGCAGTAAAAGATGGATTAAAATCAAATAAAGAAGTGAAGTTAGGTATATGCGGAGAACATGGGGGAGATCCAAAGTCTATAGATTTTTTTCACAATGTAGGTCTTGATTATGTTTCATGCTCGCCTTACAGAGTGCCTATTGCAAGATTGGCAGCAGCTCAGGCAAGAATAAAGAATAAATAAGCTAGATAAATATTAATTTGCTCTCTTTTATTTTGATAGAGATTTTATTCTTTTTACATTTTTTATATATTTCGCTTCTTATATTTACTAAGCAAAGCTCTTTGCTTGAAGATCTAACAGTTCCTACCACTTTTTTATCATAAAAAACTTTTTCACCATTAAAAATCTCTTTGCCAACAATTTTTGCTACAACTAAACGTCGTTTAGCTGTGCCTCTATATTTTTGTCTTGCCGTATTTTCTTGTCCAATATAACAGCCTTTATTAAAATCAATTGCATTTATTTTTTCAAAATTATTTTCTATTATAAAGCTTTTTTCTTTTTCTAAATCATTATAGGGATAGGGTACATTGTTTTTGATTCTAACGTAATGCCATTCAGATAAAATGCCAGAAGGTATTTTATTAAATTCCTTCATTAATTTTTTTGTATAGTTTCTTATTCCTAAATTCTTATTTCGTGGGTCTACAAAAAATAAATTATCAGAAACTTCTTTTGTAAAACCTTCTTTATTTTTTATTTTTAAATTTGATATAAGAATATCTATGTCTTGTCCATATATGCTATAAATATCTATTTTATCATTTACAGTAATCTCTATTTTACTTCTTAATTTATATATATTTAATTTCTGAATGAGTTCCTCATGATCATTTTTTTCGCAATCAATCATTATATTATTATTAATATTCATGAAGATAAAAAAATCATATAGGTATTTTCCTTGAGGAGATAATAAAGCCGAATAAATAGATTTTTCTTTAGAAATTAAATTTATATTATTTGTTACTAAAGATTGCAAAAATTCTTTACTTTCATCCCCCTTTAATTCTAGTAAAGTTCTGTTTTTTAATTTGATTATTTTTAAATTTTCATTCATTTTTTTAATTGTTATCTTTAAGATTTATAAAAGTACTTGCAATCATTTAATTACCTTCGTACACCCATTATATGTTAATTACTATTTTAGATAAAAACCATAAATATGATGGTTCTACTATTAATAATAAACCTCTTGATGGCTCAATAAAATCTATAATTTTGCTTTCAGAGGCATTAGCTAGTATAGGCCATACAGTTAGAATTTACAATAATTGCTTTAAGTCTATAGTCATTAATAATGTAAGTTGGAAAACAATTGATAATTTTGATGCTAGTCATTCAGATGTTTGGATAGTGCATAATGATCCTAAATTATTAGACCTCATTCCATCTAAAGGCAAAAAAATATTATGGCTCACAAGCTCAGGACTCAAGTTGGCCAGACCTGAGAATTTCTCTATCATTATGAAACATAAACCAACATTGATTATTCAAGGGGAGAACCATATTAATACAATCCCTGAAGGATTAAAATCTTTAGACGCAACTATAATTCCTTCTGGCCAGAGCTCTTATTTTATTAATAATGATGATCTATTTCCTTCTGTCACGCCTAAGGCGTTAGTAACGACTCACCCTTTAATGGGTTTAGATTGGATAATAGATGTCTGGAGTAAGTATATACATACTAAACTTCCATGGGCCGAATTACATATATATTCAAATAGTCTTCATAAAGCTTTACAAGGCGAGACTATTCCAGAGGTTTATGATGAAATAGTAAAAAAAGTAGAGCAAAATTTATCTTATAACATAAAAGTTAATAGTCCAAAGGTAGATAAATTAATGATTGAAGAAATAAAAGATATTAGAGTTCATTTATACCCATCTCATAAATTTGAAGTCTCTTCTTTTTCTCTATCAGAGACGCAAGCTTTGGGAATGCCTGCTATAATAAGACCACTTGGGTCAGCGCCAGAAAAAATTTATAATGGAAAAACG
>Ga0315326_10000438_pt1 | contig 20131 bp, 14 predicted proteins | sample M180m32315metaG_FD_203457 | JGI IMG/M metagenome (GOLD analysis project Ga0315326, IMG submission 203457) | Ammonia-oxidizing marine archaeal communities from Monterey Bay, California, United States - M1 80m 32315 | ecosystem: Environmental > Aquatic > Marine > Coastal | place: USA: California... | reverse complement strand
AGTAGGGAGCGGTGGAAGGACAATTGGCAGAAAGAGTGTCGCCACAACTCCTCATACTTCGAGAGTGGTTGCCTCTCCAGAACCAAAAGTAGCGCCTGAACCCAAATCAAAGCCGACCAGGAAAACCCGCAGAACGAAATCGGCTGAACCTGAACCTATTGAAGAGGAAGATGTGACTCCAGTTCGAAGAGCTGATCCAGAAGTCAATGATGACGGTGATTTCAGTGATTTTTCATTCTGATGAATCGTTTGGGATTGTTTGACCTCCACGAACTGTCAATTGATCCGATACATACTGAATGATTGCTGGTGTCATCAGGCAAGGCTCTCCATCGACTTGAACCCACATTGGAGGGTCATGGGGCTGATTGGTAGGTTGATCGTTCTCGTCGATATTGCGCAATTCCAAACGCGTTCCTGAATTCAGACTGATACCCCATTTACCGACGTGTGTTCCCTTCTTGAGTGGACCCATGATTCGAAGCATTTGTGATTTTGAGAGGCCTGTCGCCAAAATAATCGACATCGAATCTTGTGTGACACACATACCTGGAGCGATTCGATAACCTCCGCCGAAAGTCTGTGTCATGATTGTTGTAAACAAGCCACTCATGTCTGTACGACCCAATTCATCATCATCCACTTTGAGCCAACCATCTTGCTTCTTCCATCCGAGAATACTCTTGACTCCAAGATATGTATACTTCAGTGTACCACGTATGTGCTTACCCTGACCAAGGGTTTTCCGACGTGAGACGTCACTGGTTGTTCCGCCATCTGATTCAAGAAATGCCCATCGGCGAATCATGCAATCCTCATCTGCTGAGCCGTCCCATTCGGTTGCAGACGGTGAGGGATAATGTGGTAGAGCGGGAGCGGGAGCCCCATCGATTCTCATGGCTCCAACACGGCGATCCACTCCTGACTTGAGAATTGAAACCGCCTGGCGTGTATTTCGAAGCGGGATACCATGCGCACGTGCGTAATCATTTCCGCTACCCATTGGGATAATCCCAAGGGTCATCGAAGAGCCCCTTAACCCACTCCCAACTTCATTCATTGTACCATCGCCACCAACGGCAACTACGAGATCGAGGTCTTCTCGGTCGCGGAGACTGAATGCAATCTCAGAAGCATGTCCCGTGCGTTCGGTCCAGTGGATTTCACAATCCAATCCTTCTTCTTCGATTTGCTCTGCAATCTTGGGCCATCGTTTCAGAACAGTGCCATCTCTGCCTGCCGGATTGACAATACATGCAATGCGAACCATGTCTGCGCGAGAACGGCAATCAACCATGAGTCTTCCCCGACAATCACCTAGAAATTATGAGACCGAAAATAATGGGTATCTTGCGCCCCTGCGATGGGCATGGACACTGCCTGGTCTGAGTTTGATTTTGCTTGCATGAGGCGAGCAATCGAACTTGCTGAAAGAGGGCGGGGTCAGGTTTCGCCAAATCCACCAGTGGGTTGTGTTCTGGCGCAATCTGGAAAAATCATTGCTGAAGGATGGCATGACCATCTTGGTGATTTACATGCAGAGCAAGCAGCGATTGCAGATGCTGAGATTCGAAGTGCAGCCACAGAGGGTTGCACTGCTTACGTCACTCTCGAACCATGCAACCATTTTGGTAGAACTCCTCCTTGTACTCAGGCCTTACTTTGGGCTGGAGTTGATGAAGTAATCGTGGCGGCTCGAGATCCCAATCCAACCGTTCGGGGTAAAGGAATCCAAGTTTTATTGGATGCTGGAATTACAGTTCGAGAGGGACTTCTTGGAGCAGAAGCTCAAACACAAATGCAGGCTTTCATGCACTGGTGCGAATACAAACGGCCGTTGGTCACCATCAAAGCAGCGATGGATGCTCACGGAATTGTGGATGGTGATTTACCTGGACGATTTACATCAGAAGAAAGCCTAGATGCAGCTCATCGATTAAGACGTGAATGTGACGCCATTTTGGTCGGTGTAAATACAATCATCCGTGATGATCCGGTACTCAATGTTCGGCGTGTTTCTCTGAATCAAAGTACACAACCGTTGAGAATTGTACTCGACCGAACTCTAAGGATTCCTCTTGATTCAAAGGTTTTGACAGATGGTGGAGATACCTTGCTCGTTCACACACAACAGGACCCAAGGGGTGTAGCTCTACCAATGGGGGACGGAGGTGCAGATTTGAATGCCCTCTTAGATCATCTTGGCGACCGAGGTGTTCAGGAATTATTGATTGAAGGTGGACCAATTGTCTGGAAACATTTCCTTGATGAAAAACTTGTAGATCGTGCCATTATCATTCAATCACCGACCACTTTGGGCAAAGGACCGGATAGTGGATTAGGTGAAGGAAAACTCATTGATTCCGGTTTGTCAATTATTGAACAAACAGAGTGGGGAGGGGATGCGGTCACTCTTTGGTCACGCCCAAATTTATCTTGGCCATCTCAAGATTGGCCTTGAAGTTCTGAGTCGAGATCTTTCAACATTTGCAACAATATTGGGGGAGTACTAGGGAACTCCTCACGATGAGGGCAAAGTGTATCGAGAAATGCTTCGTCGTTCGCATTGAGTATCAATGGGTATGTGCGACAACCTGTTGGTCGATTCTCGTAAATTGAACAAATTCCAGGTGTATGAGGGTCTGCTGAATGCGTATCTAGAAACACACATGCAACCGTTTCAGGATTGTTGAGGAGAATTCGAATCTCGTCCTCTTCTCTACTGAATTGATTGGGGTGTTGACCTGTTGCGGTTGCAATACGCAACACATCGCTCGGTGAGAGTGGCATTTCCGTACTTCGACAGCAATAACTGCAGCCTTTTTCAAGGCAAGGCGAGGTAGGCCAGGTCCCCATTGAAGCCTCCTCTTCTCTCCGACGATTTGAAGGAGGAGGTCCGGCTCGCTTCGGAACGGGCGGTTAGGGTAGTCTGGATATCCTGATGGGCTTCGGACCCGTCGACGCGGGTTCGAATCCTGCACCGCTCACTTCTTCACGGCATGAATCAGCATTCTTGCTAGACTACGATGAACGCGAATAGGTGAGGTTTCGATAATCTTCCAACCAGCAGTAGAGAAAGCCTCTGAAATCTCAGCCCAGGATTTACCGAAGGATACTCCTGATTTTATAGGCTCGAAAATTGACTCAGGTGGCCATGGAATCAACGTGACGAGATTCGCATTTTCATTGGCTACAGAATTGCAAGCAGAAAGGGCACCTTCTAGCAATTCAAAACCATCCGCAGATTTCCATGCATTGCGACCATAGGGGGGGTCAAATGCAAATCCATCAAAGGATTCATCCCAAATTTTGGATAACTCAAGAGCGGAGCCATTGCGGATCTCATACATTCCTTGCCCGCCACGTTGCTGAGCCCATGTAGCATTCTCACGGGTACCGGTGACCATTGGCCAAGCAAGGTCACTTCCACTACATGTAAAACCGCAAAGAATTCCCTCAACGATAAGTCCTCCAGTTCCACAAAATGGATCCAATAGTTTCCCGCCTTCTGGGCAAGCAAGATTGACCATGGTTCGTGCAAGTTTTGGGTCTAAACTAATCGGTTTGAAGAATGGACGATTTGGCGCGGTTCTCTTCGCCCAATCATCCCCATCATGAATGGTGATACCCCATGCAACCACAGGAGTTGAAACAAAATCATCTGGATGCATGGTACGATGAGATGGAGCAAGAAGGTGAACGCGAAGAGTCACATCTGGATTGGTTAAATCAATCACTCGTCCTGCTTCGACCAATTTTCCACCAATTTCACCTGCAATAAAACGACTTGACCAGCCCTCAATTTTTTCGCCTGCACGACTAGATTTTACAGCAACTGAACCCGATATATTCAGAGATAGAAACGCTTCTGAAATACTCTTGATCGCAGTTCCCATTTCCACAATTCCTCCTGGACTAAGCACTTCTGCAATGAGACTAGAACGAGAAATTAACCGGTTTGCCTCTGATTCGTTGCAGACAAGGGCATGGGCATGTACAATTTCAAACGGTTCAATCAATTGATTCGCTTCAATCCGAAACAGTTCGGGATGCCACCCGGCTCCAATCACTACTGCATTCACCATTTTCGGGGCCTCTTATCTCGCGTACGCGTCTGTGCTGCTGCGCAGCACACACCCCGCCTTAATCCTATAACGGTCGCACCTCTCCCATCGCTTCATGCGCGCGCGTGGGAGGGGAGCTGTCGTCCTGTTCGGCGTGCTATTGTTTGCCAGTCTATTCGCAACCATCCCAACCACTGCTCAAGAACCCGGTGCAGGCGTCATGCAATCAGAGGACCCTCGTAACCTCACATTCGAGCAGAATCGAATGTACATGTACGGCAACAGCGATACTGGGGCCCCTGACACATGGTCAATGTGGACTCATTCTGCTCCTACTGATTCCACTTCAGATGACAGTGTAGGTGAAGGTAACCTTCCTGGTGCTGCCAATAATGGTGGAGGGCCACGATCTTTCACTTGGGAAGGTACAAACCCTGTCTCTGAGGCACTACCAATCGACAATTCAATAGCAATCACCGGAAAGGTGAAACTAGTGATTTATTGTGATTTATTGGAACAGAATACCTGTACAAAGCAAACCGACATAGTTTTGCGTCTCGGTAATCGAGATTTGGCTGTACAAACAGTTGCTGAACCGAATGAAGATGATTTCTACGAATTTGAATTCTTTGTGAATAACCAGGAAGTTCCTGCTGGAGAAACATTTGGGCTCCGGATATCATTCCAAAAACCAACAAGCACCGATGGTGGTTATACCCTCTATCTTGGAAATGGGAATTCATACATGGATATCCCCGTTGTAGCGCCCTATGAACCAGTCGTTCCCGGCCTTGACGGGCCAGAATATGTTTCACCCTATGCACAAGCCTCAGGCTACAACCTTGAAAATTCTAATTCGGTCTCGTTTCTAGGACTGGTATTTTGGGGAGTTCTTGGCATTGCTGTTTTTGTAGCAGGCTTCATGTTTCTTCCACCCATTCCAATGAAGGAATTGTCAATTTTATTCACAGGGTTGGGGTTATTGGTTTCAATGATGGTTGCTCCCATCATAGCAGGCCCTCTCCAAATGGGAAAAATCAATCCAGATGACCCTGATGTATGGAGCATCGAAGAATTGGTGAAATTAGATGAAAGAACTGGTTCATTCCTTGGCGATACATTTGTTGAAGATTATGAATTCTCCATCTATGTAGAATATGATGATGTGTACATTACTTCAGATCGAGGTGAAAAAATCTCAGGACTTGGATATGAAGAACATGCATCTCTCTTTGAAGATCCTGAAGTTCCTCAGCGAGGAAAAGAATACGTACAATTGTACTTTTCACTCTTTCATATCGATCTGCGACCAGGACAAGCTGTTCTCGTCAATTCAATGATTGTCAATTCAACCGATCCTGCAACCGGTCAAAGTTCATTGGTCCCATTGCATGCTTGCATGGACTGTGTAGACCCTGATACTGGAGCGAATTGGGAAACAAAGAAAGTCACAGTTACAATTAACGGAGAAGATTCTGATCGATATGCTATCCAACATGTCCTGTGCGAAATCATTGGCGAAGATTCGTCATGGGGCGCATATGCACACATCATGACTGCACTGGGAGTTCTCATGGGCGGGATTGGGTTTTGGATGTCATTCAGACAAAACCGGCAATATGATGAAGAATATGAAGATGAAGAGCCTGATGAAGACTTTGAAGATGCTCTGGATGACCTTGAAGAATTCTGAGGCGGCTTGAATGGGCTGTAATCTCCGAGACCTTGCTTCACCTGAATCCATTCAATTGAGTGATCTTTCTGGACAACGTGTAGCTGTTGATGCATTTCTCACTGCTTACCAATTCATCACCAGTCTACGTGCGCGCGGAGAAGGTAAGGATGGCACCTACCTACGAGATAGTAAAGGACGACCAGTTTCTCATCTGATGGGGTTTCTCGATCGCAGTGCAGCCTTGATTGAAGCAGGAATTGACCCCGTATTCGTATTTGATGGAAGACCGCATGAACTCAAATTCGAAACATTGGCTGGACGAAAGGAACGACGAGTCAACGCCAAAGAAAAATGGGAAGCCGCCATTGAAGCAGAGGATTGGAAAGCCGCCGATAAGCTCGGTGCGCAAGTTGTATCCTACACTCCTGAGATGGTGCAAGAAACTCAAAAAATGCTTGATTTGTTGGGAATCGCTTGGATAGAAGCACCAATGGAGGCTGAAGGAGCTGCCAGTGTCTGGTGCCGGCAAGGACAAGTTGCTGGTGTTGCCAGCCAAGATTGGGATGTTCTACTGTATGGAAGCCCAGTCATGGTTCGAAATTTAACCAGCCATGGTACCAAAAAATTTGGACGGTTGGTAACCGCGGAACGAATCATATTGGCTGATCTTCTTGAAGAACATGACATAACGCATGAACAATTGGTTGATTTGGGTATCATGGTCGGAACAGATTTCCACCCAGGCATCCGTGGTATTGGCCCAAAAACAGGACTGAAATTGATCAAAAAACATGGAACCATTGAAGCGGTTTGTGAAGCCAAAGAAAAAGAATTACCCGAAAGACTGGGTGAAATTCGTGAATTGTTCTTGAATCATCCAATTTCTGGCGATTTACCAACATCAGGAATGGCTGACGAAGATGGTCTCAGAAAATTCCTCATCGAAGAACGTGAATTTAGTGACCGACGTGTTGACCGAGCCCTTGAGCGAATGAAAGGGGCCGGGAGAATGCGAACCAAGGGCCAATCAACGCTCTTTGACTTCTGAACATCCGGTGCAATCATAGCCATCTGGGTCTGGAACAGACCCAATGGATGCTTCGGCAACCTCTGCAGAGAGTGATTCACTCTACAATACAGAGCGATTCTGGCACGGATTGTTTCTACTTGCAATCACTCTGAATTTAGTGGTAATTTTATCCAGTGATTTAGGTCTAGACGCACATGTTGAAAGCGCGTATGTGGAAACCGAAAATGGATGGGCACTAGATTGGGGTGACGTGAGAACCCAAGATCCACTTGCTTCAAATCCTTCAGATGCCAAAGAAGTTCCAGAAAATAGCGTTACACCTGGAACTGTGATGCCATTTGCAATCATTGGTTTGCTTATTGCAATCATCACTGCAAATCGCTTGGGATTGACGAAGGAAAGTGTCACCGTGTTACTGATGAATCCCGCACTGATTTTTTCAATTGGTCGAGGTTACTCTGAATATACATATCTAGCCATGATTGGGATTGCTTGGGCAATTTGGAAAATGTCTCGGAATTACAACACTGAAAAAAAACCACTCGCGAGAATATTAGCAATTGGATTCTCAGCGATTCTCGTTCTGTGGGTATTGGTTTTGAAATGGAAAATTGAACCGTTTACTCTGACAATTCCTTTGTTGGCATTAATTTGTGTTGGAATGTTAATTGATCACGCACCAGATAGTTGGTTCAATCCCAAGAAAACAATTGTAAGTGGATTTGTATTTGGTTTGCTAAGTATCGTAACATTGGGATTGTTGGGGCACGGCTCATTCACAGTAGTCACAACAAATACATCTCGATTCATTCAAGCTTTACCCATATCAGTATTCGGCGTTATCATCGTCTATGGGGTCGTCGGTATGGTTCTGTGGCCATTTCTGAAGAAAACGTGGTGCAACATGACAACAAGTGAAGATCGTTTGACTGGAGAACTAGCACTTTTTATCGGGACAATGGCGGGCGCAATTGTGGCCTATGTTGCATGCTTATGGACATACGAATCGATTCTTTGGAATTCAGAATGGCCTTGGCATATGTGGACAATGGGGAACAATGGACGATACATCACAATACTAGTAATTCCTTCCTACTTGCTAATCAAACGTGTCAATGGAAGCATAGATTGGAATGAACGAAATGCAATCTTTGGTGTACTGCTGATACTACCACTCTCTTTAGCAGCAGGTTTGCATGGTCAAACTTACTGGACTGATGATGCTGCAGAAGTGCTTTCAGAAAATATGGAAGACGGTGAAGGGTTCGTATTCATTCATGATGCCGCCCTAGGTATGCATTACCTCTACACATTCCATACGCATATTGAGAATGTGGATGAACGTAATATCACTGGTCATTGGAGATCCCCTGATTCAGGTTGGGAAACTGAATTGTTCTCGGAAGAAGTAATCCAAAATAGAGGGGATTTATCTGCGGTGAATTGGATTGTATTGTCACCTGGCATCGAATGGAGTTCGCCGCCTGAGGGTTGGTATCATACCACTGGACAGGCTGATTTCATGAATGGTGGGGGGGAATGGCAAATATGGACCAACCATAGTGAAACCCTGCTTTCTGAAACGTAAGAGGCCCCCGCCTTGGCCGAAGCCAAAACGGGGGCACTACGTTAAACAATCAAGCGTTCTTGTCGGCCTGAACTTGCTTGCGCACATCTTGCGCACTGTTCTTTGTGGCCTGCATTGCCTTACGTACGCGAGTACCTGCGGCAGAGTTCCCTCGGTCGTGCTTACCTGCATCGACGAGAGCTTCGTTCAACGTATCAATCATTCCTTGTACCATGTCGGCTACTGACATAGCCTCCGCCCTCTGAAGACCGCTTTTAATCATTGACCCTAAGGTGTAGGCTATGGAATCTGAAAAACGCCTATTCTAGCCCCGAATCGGGTTCCACCACAATGATTGGGTAAAACCCCATTCTTCGCCGAGAAGGGCTGAAATGGCCGTAACTGATCAAGATGTTCGAATAAACGAACTGTCAGCTTGCATTGTCCAAGCAGTTCCATCAGGTCCCAAGTAAACTGTCTCTCCTGCGTGACCCGTTACATACTGACCACCGGGTGTGAGGTGAGTGTAATCAGGTACTGAATTAACAGCAACTGGTGCAGCCACGGGAGGTGCTACTGCTGCAGGTGCTGCAAAGGCAACTTCTGTACCCCAATCAGCAGCTGGTAGTTGTTCATCTCGACCTCCACGCAATAGCATGGCACCAAGGACGCCTGCAATCATAAGAAGTAGAATCAATCCAATAATGCCACCAATAACCATGGTGTCCATACCGCCCGCCTGTGATGTTTCTCCATCTTCTCCAGACTGTTCGTTATCTGTTCCATCGTTGGAATCACCCGTTGGGTCATCAGTGCCGGGTTCTTGGGTTGCAAGATATGAGACTGTATCAGATTCGTAGTCAAATCCATTGGTGCCGATTGCGGTGACGTGAATCTTTACTTCATCGAAGTTAGCCAAACCATTACCTGAACTAGGGGTTGCAGTGAATGTGTGTCCTGTTTGGAGTATTGAAGATTCAATCGATTCAACACCTTGCTCGTAACAAATTCCGCTCTGGGTATTGCAAATCTGCCACTCTGCTTCGATGTTGGTCAACTCAACATCACTGAGTTGTACGAGGAAGAAAGTTGGGTCCTTACCGAAGTACATGTCTGTGACCACGGTATCAAGGTCACCGTTGCTACCATCTGTACTCCAAGTCAACGGCATACTGTCAACGACGTTGATCATCAAACTCCACTGACCTGTGTCACCATTCGAATCTGCTGCTGACAACTGAACCATGTATTGCCCAGCTGTACTGTATGTCGCAGTAAGCATTCCTGAAATTGGGTTATATTGAACCATGCCATCATTGGATGTAACGGTCGCCCAAATTTCTGCATCATCATCATCAATGTCCGTAAGTCGAGAAGAGAGGTCTAACTCAAGTGTATCATCTGCCTGAACCATAAGGTTCTCTAATCCAACTGCATCAAAACGGGGTGCGTCGTTGATATTTTGTACATGTACGTGAATAGGTGCTTCACTATCTTGCCCATCTACATCGGTTGCACGGACTGTGATGACAACACTACCAAAGGCATCGTCATCGGATGCGCTTGCCATCAATGTGTTACCATAAATTTCAGCACTGAGGATGGTTGATGGCTCGATTGAAACAATGCTCAATGAAAGGTCCATCACATTTGAGGGGTTGCCGTTGGTATCTGTATCAGTTAGATATTGAGCAAGTCCGAGTTGGACACTTCCACCCTCATTGTATGACTGAGCGGGGATACTGTTCCAACGAGGCTGGCCATTCTCAATTACACTGAACAATAGAGTGCCAGTGTTTGTATCCTCTCCATCATTGATGGTGATTCCAAGGCCTTGTGGTTGTGGATTGCCCATACTGTCCCACTGCATTGTTGCGAAATTAACTTCAATTTCACCAGATGAAGCATGCCATGCAATGAACGAAGGATCCTGACTGGTGATTACCAAGTTGGATAGAGGTGTCTCTGCATCACAAACGAGACCTGCTAGAGACACTCGCTCATTGGTTTCCACCTTAACAGTAGGCAAACCGGGGAATGTTGGGCATGTGCCAGGAGCATTTCCAGGTTGGTTCGGATCGATTACCTGTGGCAACCCATTCATCAAACTGAAGGCTCCATTGGCTGATTTCCAATCGCCTTGTTGTCCACGGGCATCCGTGAAGCGAGCACGAACATCGTAATCACCACTAGCAGCAGTACTAACAGGTTCTACAGTGAACACGTATCGCTCATACTGGGTACCAGCTGCAGTCAAACTTAGCGGTGCATCAACCCAATCGGAACTCCATGTTGATGTTCCAGTTGGAGCCACTTCAAACTCAGGCGTCATAGTGGCCAATGTATCCACACCATCTCTGGGGTTTCCTGTAACATCGAAGTCGAGAGTTCCCCCTCGAGCAATGGCAATATCTCCTGCTGCCATTGGCGTATCTGTTGAGGGTGTGAAGTCATGGCTAATGTAACTCATCTGCACATTGTTGGCGCCATTCCCATCACTAGTTAGTCCAACAACTTGGGCTTTGAATCCAGTCATGCCATTGGCTGTGTTGACGATGCTTGATGTGTCAAAGGTAGTGCTGTAAGTCTGGGAATTGGTAGAGCCCGCAGCATTCGACAATGTGTTCAGGGATGTGCTACCAAAGCAAGTGGTGTCATGACAGATTTCAATGGTGCCACCATCTGAATATGTGTCAGCTCCAGCGTTTCTGACCGTTACCTCAAGATCCAGCATGTCACCAGACATGAAGCCGGGTGCGCCATCTTGGTTGTCAACGGTAAAACTGACGACTGAGATGTCGATTGGAGGGGCCATGGTGCCGTCAGCAGCAGCGTAAACATCCTCATTGAAGCTGCTTGTACTCCATCCACTGAAGAGGGCTGCGACCACATTCATGTTACTCGCGCCACCATTGACAAGGTTGTTTGGAACCGTCCAAGACTTGGATGCTGAACCTGATGCGAGTGAAATCGTTTCAAATCCAGTCCCGCCAGTGTTTCCACTGTTGCTTGCATAGTTGCCATTGTTGAGCAGCCATGCTTCCCAGCAGTTGTGGCCTTTGCTACCATCTGAATAGGCGTGGGAGTTGCAGACCTTCTCAGTAACTGCTGCATACAATTTAATCGAAGATGCAGCTGTACCTGAGCCGATGTATGATGCTGAGACTGTGATATCAGATGTACCATCACCATTGTCACTCTGTCCAACACTCACTGAGTAGTCGGCTGCAGTTGAGTGCATGTTACCGCCACTTGAGATGAACGAGTCCCAGCAGGTATTGGAGCCGCAACCTGTGTTGAGGGTCGCATCACCGAAAGAGGTCTTTGGTGCACCACCGGACTCACCAAGGTGCTGAACACCATAGATTGGAGCAATGTTTCCCGATTCAGCATCTGCCGTGTTACCATAGGATGCACTGTGGTAAGAAATGTACACGTAGTTGTCCGGCAGGTTATTTTTGGCCTGATGGTGTGCAGGGCTACCATATTGGTAGCAGTAACCGCAATTGTCAGATGTAATGTACTGTGCAAAAACCGTATGGCCAGGGTTTGAAGGTGCATTCATAGGATCTACAAGTTCCAATAATTCAGGTGATTCATTTTCTTTTTCGTTGAAGTCTAAAACACCATTCATCGATACCAAAATCATGATGGTGGCGGCCAGCAGAGTATTCACATAGCGTGTGCTCATGACCCCTCCTGTAAGGAGGGCGCTATTAAAAACACCCTTTAGAGGTCACTTTCGCAATATGGGAGAAATCAATTATTCCATACCTAAATTGCAGTCACTTAGACCGATTGAAAGCGTTTGCCTTTAGCGATTAATTCAAGTCCAACCATTTAACCGAACAACTGAGGAGACAGTGGTATGCCCGATGATGTCTACCGAAGCGCACTTCCTGATCCTGATGAAGAGGAAACGGAAGAATGGCGTGAATCAATTCTCTCTGTCGAGGAAAACCTTGGTACAGCAAGGGCACGCCATCTGTTACAGGAAACTGTGGCTGCAGCAAACTCAGTCGGAGTTCCTGTCGGTGAATTGACGCATACCGCATACGTCAATACAATTCATCCAGATGATCAAAACCCTTACCCTGGAAACCTGCAAATGGAAGCAAAAATACTTGATGTGATTCGCTGGAATGCAATGATGATGGTGACTCGTGGCAACAAATACTTCGATGGAATTGGAGGCCACATCTCGACCTATGCGAGTACTGCTCATCTATGGGAAGTTGGCTTGAATCACTTCTTCAAAGGAAAAGATGGCGAGGGCAATGGTGATCACGTCTATTGGCAGGGACATGCGAGTCCTGGATTGTATGCCCGAGCTTGGATGGAAGGTAGAATGGACGAAACTCGAATTGAAAATTTCCGTCAAGAGGCTTTCAACAAAGGTTTGTCCTCATACCCCCACCCGCGTTTGATGCCAGATTATTGGGAATACCCTTGTGTAAGCATGGGTCTAGGGGCAATGACGGCAATTCGACAAGCACGTTTCAATCGCTATCTACACAATCGCGATTTGGCGGATACCTCGCAAAGTACATCTTGGTATTTCATGGGTGATGGGGAATCAGATGAACCTGAATCACTCTCAGAATTGACACTTGCATCTCGAGAAAAGTTGGACAATATTGTGATGGTCATCAACTGTAACCTACAGCGGTTGGATGGGCCTGTGAGAGGTAACAGCAAGATAGTGCAAGAACTTGCAGCAAGGTTTACCGGAGCGGGTTGGAATGTCATCAAATGCCTGTGGGGTTCATCTTGGGATGAACTATTTTCTAGAGATGCTGAGGGTCTTTTGGCTGCGCGCCTAGAAGCACTTGCCGATGGTGATGAGCAAAGAATCATGACGGGTGACGGAGCAATGATTCGTTCTGATTTGTTCAACACACCAGAACTGGCCGCAATGGTATCACACCTATCAGATTCCGATTTGGAAGCTTTAACCAATGATGTTGGGGGGCATGACCCCGTCAAAATTTTCTCTGCTTATTCAGCCGCAAGAGGACATCAGGGGAGACCGACAGTTGTCCTTGCAAGGACCATCAAGGGGTGGGGTTTGGGACCTTCGTTTGCTGGAAGAAACTCAACCCATGGCAAAAAGAAAGCCGATCAAAAAGTGTTGCAATTCATGCGCGACGATATGGGGTTGACATTTGGCGATGATGAACTAGAAAAATTGCCATACCTTCAACCTGAAAATTTCCCAGACGCAGTCAACTATTTACTCCACCAACGGCAGCAATTGGGTGGGTTTTTACCCGAACGTCGAAACCAAAAAATGGGGCTTTCTACCCCGAAAAATGAGGCATATGCCGAATTTGATGATGGGACCAAAGGCAACCTCAAAGTCAGTACAACCATGGTTTTTGTCAAATTAATGCGGAGTTTGATGAAAGCAGATGGATTTGGGAAGCATGTTGTCCCAATCGTTCCCGATGAAGCGAGAACATTCGGAATGGATCCTCTGTTCAGTGAATTTGGAATTTATGCCCCAGATGGGCAACTGTACAAACCCGTCGACCACTCTGTATTGATGAAATACAAAGAAAGCAAAAGTGGCCAAATTCTCGAAGAAGGCATCAACGAAGCAGGTGCGATGTCGACATTTATTGCCAGTGGGACATCATATTCAACGCAAGTTTGTGCTACGATCCCCTTCTACATCTACTACTCAATGTTCGGATTTCAACGTGTAGCCGATTTGATATGGTCTGCGGCAGATAGTCGTACGCGTGGATTCCTAATCGGTGCAACTGCGGGTCGAACTACCCTCAATGGTGAAGGTTTGCAGCATCAAGATGGACATTCACATTTGATGGCGATGACCAATCCTGCTGTACGTGCTTGGGACCCTGCATATGCCTACGAATTGGCGACGATTATCAAGCATGGGATCGATGAAATGTGCAATGATGAAAAAGATGTCATCCACTACATCACCGTCTACAACGAGAATCATCCAATGCCTGCCAAACCAACGGGTGTGGATGAAGGAATCATCCGAGGCCTATATCGAATTAGTGGAAATGATGACGCTAAGGTTAGACTGTTAGGTTCAGGACCCATTATGCTGCAAGTAGAACGAGCAGCGGAAATACTTGAGGAACTCAATATTTCATGTGAAATTTGGTCGGTTACCTCCTATGGCGAACTTCGTCGAGATGCCGCGAATATTGAAAGATGGAATCGACTTCATCCTTCGGAGGATACTCGTTCATCTTGGGTTACTGAACACTTGAACGATCATGTGGGTACAACGGTAGCAGTGAGTGATAACATGATGGCCGTACCCGATCTAATTCGACAGTGGGTGTCTGGAGACTATGTGGTTCTAGGAACCGATGGATTTGGTCGTTCGGATACACGTGAAGCACTTCGCCGATTCTTTGAAATCGATGCTGAACATATCGTACTCGCATCTCTTTCGTCTCTGGTTCGCCGCGGTGAAATCGAAAGTGATGTCTATGCCGATGCTGTGAAGAATTTGGATGTTTCATTTGAACGGGATGACATTACATCAATCTAGTCAGTGGTGGTTCCCAGCACCCTGATTTTCGTTCATGGTCGAGAAGATGCCAATAGAGTGCAATGGTTTCTTCAGTTTCGGGATCACTGGAGATTGAAACTGAATTTTTTCTCCATGCCCTTCTTGCTGGAAACGAAAATGGGAACAGATTGAGGGCTGGACCACAAGCAGGTCCAAGCCATGTTGTCAACCAAGGTCGTTCGATAACGCCATTCTGCTGCATTGAAGCCTGAACCTTAGACCAATCACCACCCATTTTCCGGTTCACCCACCTGGATGGATTGACTGAAGAATCCAATCTGAAACCTGCTGCAGCCAAAGGTGCAGCCATCCAAGTTGCGACATAACCCCCCGGTGCTCTAAACCAAGGACGCCAGGATTCACCAGCATATGCTGATATTCGATTTCTAGCAGCAGTCAACATTTCTGAAAATTCTTCAATATCTTCAGGCCATGCTGACCAACAACGGTGCCCCCATCCGTGACAAGCAATGAGAATATTGGGCATCTCTAACAAGACATTCATTCGCGTGGTAAATTCGGAACAATCTAACTGTTCTGCAAGGAGGAATATTGTAACATCCGGGCCATAACGCACCCATTCGATGAATCGATCCGTAGACTCAAGAAGGTGACTTGTTGCTTGATAGCCCTCTGTACGCCATTCAGGCATGGGATCTGATGAACGAGTCGGGTGCCCTCTTCGGGATGGAAAGTGTTGGTGATCATCAGAATCTACACTCAACCATGCTGTCACTGAGAACCCCCCAATGGTAGACGGGGGATAAGCCAACAATCGTGTAAGACTAGTTCACCACCGACCTCTGCCTCAACCTGTTCCTCCAAGGGATGACCGTTCCATCTCCTAATGACAGATTCCACAGTCCTTACACCTGCAATATTTTCCGAACTTACAGCCATTTCAACAGAGGTAAACCCGCTTCGTCCAATCCAATTGAGAACTGCATCAATCGATTGATTCGCAAGACCCATTCGTTGACTGGTTCGGCGAATCCAATAGCCTAGATTCCAGTGACCCTCAATCAATGTAGATGTATTGTCGAAAGCAATCAAACCAGCGAAATTGCCCGAATACATCACTGTCCAATGATATGCCAATCCACCTTTTCCGTATCGGTCAACATCGTGTAGATATCGCGTAACTTGAGGAGATAGGGGCTCTTCAATATCCATCCATGGCATTGCTTGATCAATGTCACTTAGGTTCTCATTCATCGCTGCAAGAATCATCGAAAGATGTGAAGGGTGACACGGTATCAACCGTAGATTTTCATCGCACACAACTTCAGTGATAGGGCGCACAAGAAAGCCATGTGAAGGAGGGGCTTATGTCTTCAGGGTAGAAGATGTTGTGCCGCCTTGGCCACTTCAGGGGATGTGGGATGTTGATTACGCGCAGACTCAATCATACGGCGCATTACATCATCCTGTCCAAATTTCTTCAATAAAACACCCACATGGAAAACAAGGTCGACTCGATCCCCAAGATGGGGGCCAAGTGTTACCAAAGTTTTCTTTGAGCTGGCAATGTCTCCACTTTTGGCAGATTCCATAGCATCTCGTAGAGCTTTACGTACCGTGGTGTCATCCCAAGCATCAGATTGAGGCCAGGGCCATATTCCTGTAGAAATTGGTGGTGGGGTCATAGTGGGTTGCTGAACTACAGGATTTACAGGTATGGATTTATCAAAGAAGTCAGAAGTTGTTGGGATCGCTGGTACCGTTGGGATTTCAGGTACTGCTGGAATCTCAGGTATTACTGGAGGGGGGGCAGCAACTGGAATTTCTGGAATTTCTGGAATTGTAGGGATTGCAGGGATTGCTGGTGGTTCGATGGGTTGTGCTGAAGATGGGGGTTCAGAGATTGAGGTGATTTCAATTTCATCACCGTCATCATCCTCATCTAAAATTGAAGTTGTGGAATGTATAGGCTCAACATCCTCACTTTCAGTCATTTCAACAAGTTTGACCACTGGGGCACTGTATTCTTCTTCCTCAAAGGCTAAATCAGGTCCATCACCAGTGTCGAATTTTGTGACGTTTTTCGGTGCATCCGCTGTAGTAAGGACATACTCTTCTTTCTCTTCTTTCGGTTGGTCCTTGACTCTAGCAACCTGTTGAGGGGCATCGTACTGGTGCTCCATCGAAACCGATTGATCGACCTCAACCAATCCTTCTTCGTCGTATGGTGAAACTTCAACAGTCATATCATTCATCGAAAATGAATGGCTTGTCCAATCAACCAAAGGTGTATCCTCATCATTTTCTTCGTCTTCTTCAAGGAGAGCATCGAATAAGCCCCCACTCTCTTCGGCAGAAATTTCCGATACTGTTTGACGGTGGGCTGCGACAGTAAATTCGTAGTAACAACGAGTACAGGATTCTGCCTCCATGATATTCTCCAATTGACAAAGTGGACAGATTTGGCCATCGGCCTCTTTCTTCCGCTTACGCCCGAACATTGCCCCACCCTAAATGATGGCGCCCACAATTACGGTATAAGATTCGCTACCTCCCGCTTGAGGACTGCGATGTTCAAAGAGTTGGCATTATGGGGGCCAACGCAAAGGTGGGAGGGTCCAAAGGTAGCCGAGTATCAGGCCCATACATGGCGGACAAGAAAGGGAAGGTCCGTCGAATCAAGCGTGGGCCACCTGCAGGTTCTTCGGCTAACAAAGGAACGGATGAAGAAAGTGATGGTGTCTCTTTTCCTCGCTCTCAAGATCATTTTGAGCGATTCAATAATCTCATTGATTGGGAACTTGAAGATGAAATGATTGCTGTAGAAGAACGATTGCGAAAGTGGAGTCGGGCCAGATTGGTCGAGAATGGTGTTACCCTCTACGATTTGGAAGGGCGAAATGATGGATGGCTATTTGGTGAACGAATTGTCAAATTATTCGCCAAAGGAGGAACGTTGCCCCATCATCGATTTCGACATGGCGATATTGTCACACTTTCCAGACATAATCCGCTCAAAGAGAAAGTGATTGAAGGAACTGTTTTATCTCGCTCACGGAAATTTATCAGGATTGTAGTTAAGGAACAACCTCCAAAAATACGCTCAGACACATGGCGCCTTGATCGAGGGGCAAATCGTGTAGCGCATGATCGAATGGCTGCTGCAATCGAATTGTTATTTGGAGAGGAGAATTCAACTACACTGAGGGAATTATTCTACGGACAGGTTCGTGATATGAGAGAGAGTGCGGCGCGTTCAGCAAATTTAGGCGGCATTCAGAAACGGCTCATAGCTCAATCCACCCATACAGGGAGTCTAAATTCAAGTCAATCTGAAGCCTTCGCTAATGCTATGCAATATCGCTTATCACTCATTCAGGGCCCACCAGGAACTGGGAAAACACACACGGCAGTTCGCATCCTTGCTGCTTGGGCTCGGAATGGAGGTGGGCCCATTTTAGCAGTTGCAGATTCCAATGTAGCCGTTGACAATCTACTAGAAGGTATGCTAAATCAAGGTGTCAAAGCCATTCGCCTAGGACAGCCTGTGAAGGTCAGAGAATCACTGAGAGACGCAACGATGGCAGCGCAGATGGCAGAACATCATCTGCGAGAAGATGTTGATACAATCATTGGATTGAATGAAGATGCAATGCGGAGGTTGCCATCTCTAAAGGGCAAAGAGAAAGGATTGGCCCATCGAGATATCAACAAGGGTTGGAAGGAAGTTAGGCGAATTGAAAACCAAATGCGGGACGATATTTTGGAACATGCTCAAGTCATCTGTGCAACTTGCGTAGGAGCAGGTGATTTACTATTGGATTCGAGAAGGTTCCCTCTGGTGCTCCTCGATGAAGCAACTCAGGCGACAGAACCCGCTTCCCTGATACCGTTAACAAAGGGAGCACGCCATGTTGTCTTGGTGGGTGATCATCAGCAATTGCCACCTACAGTAATCTCCCGTCGTGCAGAAAAAGAAGGGCTTGCTTGCTCATTGTTTGAACGCCTAATTGCATTGGGCGCTCCATCAACCATGCTCACCACCCAATATCGAATGCATCCTGTCATCAGAGAATGGCCAAGTGAACGATTCTACAAAGGACAATTGGAAGATGGAATCACGGCTGCTGAAAGAATTGCTCCCGCTGGTTTTGTTTGGCCAGATTGGGATGCACCTGTCGCTTTTATTCCAGTTGAAGGGGTTGAAGATAGTAGCCCCGATGGCTCATCCAAGCAGAATATGGATGAGGCTGGATTGGCTGTTCGCGTGGTCGATATGTTGCTTTCAGGTGGAGATGTTACCCCCCACGATATTGGAGTTGTTACACCTTACAGCGGACAAGTTCGATTGCTGAATGACCTGTTTGAAAGTGCAGGGGGGCGAGAAGAAAATGAGCGATATCATGGCTTGGAAATAAAAACTGTTGATGGATATCAAGGTCGTGAAAAAGACGTGATTGTGCTCTCCGCTGTACGTGCAAACGAAGCTGGTGAAATGGGGTTCCTTACGGATCGAAGACGGCTAAATGTCGCTATTACAAGGGCGCGGAGGGGCTTGATTCTTCTCGGACATCCACGTACGTTGAGGAATGATTCCAGCTGGGCATCATGGTGTGATTGGGCATCTGAACGTGGGTTAGAAGCGTATCATGTCCTCCATATGTGACATTAAGGGCAAGGGACGCGGCAACAACACGGAGGGGGAATATGAATCACGAAAGCCCAATCTCAATCCATGCCAGTGGATCGAATCCTGCCAAACTCGCAATACAAGAAAGCGAAGGGCATTGGCCAGTCCCAGAAGGTACCATTCTCGCACCCCTTTGGAAGCGAATTTTTGCATATATCCTGGATACTGCGGTAGTCATGGGAATTCTACTAATCGCAACTGGTTCATGGGTTGCATACGCATGGAATTTGGGCGCCCTCCTCAATGCAGAATGGTATTTTGTCTTGGTCAATTGGGCGCTCATCCTCGGTGCCAATTACCTCTACCACAAATACACGGTTCACAGTATGGGACGATCACTGGGTCAACGTTGGTTCGGGTTGGCAGTGGTTAGAGAAGATGGCGAACCATTGCAGCGGATGGATTGTGGAAGACGTTCGATCTCAAAATTACGTTACCTGATCCCACTGTTCAATTTATTATTCCTATTCATTGATGGTCAACATATTCGGCGCAGACACACCCATCAATCAAGCATTGACTTGGCTTGTGCAAGCATCGTAGTCATCGCAAATTCACTTCCTCCTGCGAAGCGGCACAGTCTAC
>Ga0315326_10000430_pt1 | contig 20314 bp, 20 predicted proteins | sample M180m32315metaG_FD_203457 | JGI IMG/M metagenome (GOLD analysis project Ga0315326, IMG submission 203457) | Ammonia-oxidizing marine archaeal communities from Monterey Bay, California, United States - M1 80m 32315 | ecosystem: Environmental > Aquatic > Marine > Coastal | place: USA: California... | reverse complement strand
AGGCGAAAATGGTTTCCAAATTCCAAAACAAGCGGTTCGAGATTAAGAAAATCGATAGTAAGTTGATTAGCAGCGATGCTCGATTTCCAGTTACGTCGACATTGGCTGGCGATACGATGAATTTATCGAATGGGAAGAAGGCGTCGATAGTCGATAGCGAATCGAAACGGACTTCGAAGATTTTGAATCAAACCGTGACTTCGTCGGAGGCCTTTGAAAAGGCTTACCGAGATGCCCTCACGATAGAGCTCGTCAAGCGCTCCGGGTCAAAGGTCGAAGTGAAGAAGACCAAGAAAGAGAAGGTGAGCCAAGGCGACATCAACAAGGAAGCCAAGGTTCGCCGTAGCCAGGCCAAAGGCTTCGACGTTCAGCAAGCCGGCTCGGAAGAGGATTAGGGGCCAATAACGTTAGCCTGAGTCGTCCTCTACTACTTCGCGTTGCGGATCTTGTCTTTTGCGAATTCTCGTTCTTCTTCGAGGCGCGTTTTCTCGCTGGATATTTGGGTCCGGACTGCTTCGGCTTCGTGCATTTCGCCTTTCGATAGGGCGCTTTGCAATTGTTGGGTAAGGAATATTTCCCGTTCAGCTATTTTGGCTTTGAATTTCTCGTCGACAGCGGCGAGAGCTTTCTTCGTTTCTTCGGAAATCGGAGTGTCGTCTCCATCGTCTTTGAAGCGCTCCATGGCGAGTTCGTATGAGGATTTCATATAAAAGGGTGACTAGATGGTTTCGCTTTAAGCATCAATCGTAATGAGTGGAATCTTGGAATTTCGATGTTCAAATGGTCCTTACAGCAATGCGACAATTACGCAGATGCTAGGGTAGAGGATTGGGAAGGCCCAGAGGTAGCGCTTGGGGATGTTCCACTTGCGATTGTATCCCCAGAGCATGCCGATGAGTAGGGCCGTAAGAAAAAGGTAGAGGATTGCTGCGGATGGTTCGGTGAAAACGAGATGGGAGCCGGTGATTGATCCGAGTTTACTCAATATCGCATGCATGAGCCAGAGGACGACTTGAGCGGCGTGGTTGAAGAGGGAGGCGATTGGATCGGCACCGATTGTTGCGAAGGCGAGCGATATGAACCCGGAAATAATGGTGAGAGAGGCGAGAGGGAGGAGGACGATATTCGCTAGGATTCCAATGAGTGGCAGAGTATTGAAGTAGATGATACTGAGTGCACAAGAGGCGAGAAAGGCAGAGAGGCTAACGGCGAAGCTGCCGATCAGGAATCGACCGATTTCATGAATGCTTTGGTGGACGAAAGACCATGCTTTTCGGGGGAGGTGTTCGAAGGGATTCCAATATTCATTAAGTCGTTCGGCCAGGGGAACTCCGTAAAGGATGATCGCCAATACGGTTACGTAGGACATTTGAAAACCTGCGAGGAAAAGTTGAAGCGGATTTATAAGCAAACAGATCAATGCGGATAGAACGAGGGCGTTTAGAGAGGCTGTTTGCCGCTTAGTGCCTAGGCAGAGGTAGTAGCAGGCGATCATTAGAAGGGCTCGCCAAGCGGAAGGAGCTCCGCCGGTTGAAAGAACGAAGAGTCCGATTAGCAGTAGATTGGGAATAGGTATCCAGGGTTTGGGGATTCTTAACAAAAGAAATAGGGCATGTCCGCACGCGGCGATTACTCCGATATGGAGTCCGCTGATGGCAAATAGGTGAAGGGCGCCGTTTTGCAGGAAGAGCGTTTTTTGCACGTCGTTGAGTTCGCTTTTCATTCCAAGCAGCATCGCTGTGTAGGCATGCGTGGAAGGCGAATCGGGATCGACACCGTGGCTAAGTGAATGATTGGCCCAACTGAGGATGGCACTGAATCGATTGGTCCAGACGTTGGCACGGGGCTGGACAGCTAGGATAATGCCACGATCCAATTGGAAGGCGACGTCGGAATTCGCTAGATAGGAAAGAAAGCTATTGGTTGAGGTGTCATTGGGGGATACTGGGCGAAGTCGCCCAGTCACCTGTATTGATGAACCGGCGACGATTGAATCGCTGAACTCGGCGTCGGGCGGCGAGTAGAGGGAGAAGTAGATCTTCGCTTCTTGGATATCGTCGAGGTGGGTGTCGGTCGCGATGATTCTGCCGATTCCTTTTTGCTTTTCGCCATAGGTTTCGAAGAGGCGAACAATTTCGACGTAAAGGTCGGCTTCGCGTTCAGGGAGATTGTTTCTCGGTTTGTTTTGAGTGTCGGCGAGATTGACGTAGCAGTATCCGGCTATGAGCAGACTGCTCGCGAGGAAACGTGCCCATCGTTTTGGGTGTCGGTCGCTTGCTTTCCAGGCGAAGATTCCGAGGGTGAGACTCGGGACGACAAGAAGGTAGTAGGGTCCGATTGGAAGCAGTCGTCCTAAAGCGATGCCGAGAATGAGTGGAAGGAGAATCCAAAGGAGGGGAACCCGAGCTGGAGGCTTTGGTTGCATCCTCTAAGGATTGTGGTTGATGAGGGGCTTTCCTCTGATCGGTATTGAACTTTTAGAATAGTGGGTTCGTTGAGGTTTTGGGAAATAAAGTTGGCGAGGGTTGAGTTCCATTGTTTGGTTTTATACAGGGATGCTTGCAGGTGATCAATCCTTCCTTTTAGAGTCTTTGAGAATGGTACCACAAGAGGAGCTTTTTTCGGGTGAAACGGAAATGGATATGCTTGGCAGCAAGGCGGGCCTAGATCCTGAGGCCGCAACGCGTCAACCGCTTGCGGCTCGAATGCGTCCGCGGTCGCTGGAGGAAATGGTAGGGCAGTCGCATATTCTGAGTCCAGGAAAATTGCTGCCGAGGCTGGTTGAGGCGAATACATTTGGGAGTTTGCTTTTCTACGGACCACCAGGGTCCGGAAAGACGAGCATGGCGGAGGCGATCGCTAACGAGACGGAGAGCCGTTACGTTCGGGTGAATGCGGTTATGTCGAACGTGGCGGAACTGAGGCAAATTCTTGCAACGGCTAGGCGTGTCGAAAAAAAGGATACGATTTTTTTTATCGATGAGATTCACCGCTTCAATAAATCTCAGCAGGACCTCTTGCTACCCGATGTTGAAGCGGGGAAGATCCGGCTGATTGGAGCGACGACGCATAATCCAGGATTTTATGTGAACGCGCCGTTGTTGAGTCGAAGCCACCTATTCCGCTTGGAGTCGCATTCTGTGGATACAGTGGCCAGGGTTTTGGCTAAGGCGCTTGACGATGAGGAACGGGGGCTTGGGGGGCGTTCGCACACAGCTTCGCCGGAGGTTCTCGAGGGTTTGGCGAAACTGTGTGACGGCGATTTACGTCGGGGATTGAATGCCTTGGAGGTGGTCGCTTTAGGCTTGGGAAGTGGTGAGGAGATAACGAGCGATTCTATCGCCGTATTCGCGAGCGAACGACAGATTCGATATGATGCCAACGAAGACGAGCACTATGATACGATTTCCGCTTTTATTAAGAGCATGAGGGGTGGGGCCCCGGATGCGGCTTTGTATTGGTTGGCGAAGATGTTGGCTGGCGGGGAGGACCCGCGGTTTATTGGTCGGCGATTGATCATATTTGCTTCGGAGGATGTGGGATTAGCCGATCCGCATGCCTTACCCTTGGCGACCGCGACGCAACAGGCCTGCGAATTCGTGGGCTTGCCGGAGTGTGAAATCAATCTCGCTCATTGCGTGGTGTATATGGCGACTGCGGCTAAGAGTAATTCATCCTATACGGCTTTGGGTCGGGCCAAGCAATCGATAGCGGAAGGACCGGTGCAGGATGTGCCGCTTTGGCTACGAGATAACGGAGGGAAGGCTTCGAAACGTTTGGGCAATTCGGAGGATTACCAATACAGTCATATGAGCGAGGAGAACGTTTCGGGTCAGGAATTCATGATAGAACCGTTGTCGTTCTACGAATCGAAGAAAGTGGGAGCGGAAACGGATATCGCTCAGCGTTTAGAGCGTTGGCAGCGTTTGAAGATTGCCAGAATGGCCTTTGATGTGGAGAAGGATGGGTAATGATCGTAGATCACATTGAAAATTGGAAACGGTACTCGTTTGGATCGACTTGGGAATTGGCGTTTTCGTTTTTGGAGGGATTGACTTCCGATTCTGAGGAACGCCGATACGAATTGGATGGCGATGATGTTTTTGCGATAGTGATGAGCTATCCGACGAAGCGGGAAACCGATGCGGATGCAGTTCTCGAGACTCACCGAAAATACGTGGATATACAGATGGCCCTCGTTGGGAGTGAGCGGATTGCCTGCTATCCGGTGCATTCACTCAAAATGAAAACACCTTACAATGCGGAACGTGACGTGGAGTTTTTCACTTATGAGAAAGCAGCGAAAATTCAGCTTGGAATGTTCCCGGGGACATTCGCGTGTTTGCTTCCCCAGGACGCCCATATGCCTCAGCTGGGGACGGGTGAGGAGAGAGTAGAAGTGAAAAAGGTCGTGGTGAAGATAGCCTTGGACCGTTTGGAGCTCTAGTTAGCTCCTGATTGAGAGTTTCGGTAGAGACGGAGCATGGACCGCTGGTCGTGTCTGGAGGATGCGACCAGTTCGTAGGAGAGCGGAAGATTCGATAGTTTTGGCAGACGATTGCCTACTTTGGCCAAAATGAAATTGGGGTGGTATTTTTCGAAATTCAGTCCCTCTAGGGCGTGATTTTCGTAACCTTGCAAGTTGAGAACTAGAAGTTCGAAGTTATGATCGAATTTGGCTCGCTTTAAAATATTGTGAGCTACGTCGGTCGTAACGTAAGATACGCGTTCTTGTTTCGGTCGTTTAAAAGGGGCCTCGACGCTTTTGCCGACAAGTCGTTCTGATGCTTCTTTTCGAAGGGCCTTCTGAATAGAGGCTTTGGGAGGAGTTCCGCGGACTTCGATGAAAGAATCTTCCAGCCAATGATCGACTACTGCAACATTAAGGACGAGGCTTTGCTTTCGAGCTTTCCGGCACTTACGGAATAGGTGCGGCCAGGGTTCGATTAAAAGGCCTTTCCAGCCGAGAGCTTTTTCGAGGTAGAGGGTGAAGCTATCTTTGATTCCGTCTTGAGCTCCAATCTCGACGAATTTTCCACCGATGTGGTTGACGAACGGCAGAATCTGGGATTTATGCGACGTCGAGCGGAAGGCTCCCAGGGAAAAGAGTTTATGGAAGCCTCCAGGCGCGGGTGTTTTCTGCTGTGTTACCGAATTTTCCACGTGTAGAGAGGTGTTCATTGGAGAACGGCGCAATGCGTGAATAGTTTAGGCTCACGATAGAGGAAGTCCGCGCTTTTTTCGTCGATTGCCTGGCAGAATGTCTTTGTTTGAGGCAAAAATCTAAGATGAGGCATATTGCTTAGTCGGAAGTCTTAGTAGCGAAAAGTCCTCGACCCCGATTTACGAATGGGCCGAGTCGTGCTATTCCAAACTTGATTTACATTAACACGCTATTCCCTCAAGCAATAGAGCGGACAGGAGCCTTTGACTGCGAACCGTTTGGGTTTTCGGAGCTTGGCTCTTGCTTCCGTGAGCGATTTTTACAGATTTGCGGTGTATGAATATCCCCCTCGTGATGACGGTTATCGGGCCTGATCGGCCTGGCTTGGTCGATTCGGTTGCTTCGCTAGTCGTAGAGCATGGAGGCAATTGGCTTGAGAGCCGCATGTGTCATTTGGGAGGCCAGTTTGCTGGTTTGCTACGCGTTGAGATTGACGAGTCGGAGGGAGAAAAGCTTCGTGCTGCTTTGGCAGCGTTATTGGGCCAGCAGTTGGAAATCATCGTTCATCGAAGCAGTTCGAATAGCGAATCGAGCTGCTCGGAGGTCGCGATGGTGGAGATAATCGGCCAGGATCAGCCAGGAATCGTGAAGGAAATCACCAATGCATTTGCTTCGGAAGGAGTGAATGTCGAAGAGCTTTCGTCACATTGTTCGAGCGCTCCGATGTCCGGAGAGCGACTATTCGAAGCGAAAGCCAAGGTATGTATTCCGGAATCCTGCGATACAGACAAGCTGCGTGAACGCCTCGAGTCGATTGCTGAGGACTTGCAAGTGGACGTATCCTTCGAATCGCTCGATCTGTAGCGCTTTATGTCGGTCGACGTTTATGACACTAAAAAGGCTTTCCTTTTCGCCGCCGCGGCCTAACGTTTGCGGTACGTTCTTAAACAGCATCAGGAGTGGTCGCGGAATTCCGCAGCCTGCCAACCGAGTTCTATAGGATCTACGGTGGATTCGACGATTTATTCGTCGGATGAGCATTGAACGCGCAACTGGGCGCGTTTCGATGAAAAAACCTATTATGCAGCATCTTCTCTCAGATGAAGGAATGCCGGGGCGACTCCTGGTGTGTGACTACAAATTAACGTTACGCATCAATGAATGAAATACATGGATTCCCGTTGCGAATTAGCGACGACAACCCGAACCACCATCTCTGGAATAACAACGGAATTTGGTGGCTCCATTATACCGTTTACCCGACGGCGTACACATCCGAACGCGTCCGCCGAAGCCTGCGGACGCATTCCTTGGACGTCGCTCGCGATCGACGCGATCGTCTTTTTGACGCTTTGAAAGCGTCGCTTGGCTCTCGGGTGGCGGTACCTACCTAGTTAGCCTTAGGTAAACAGAGGTGTAATAACATGGCGTAAATCACCGTGTATATGATGATATGGGAGTTGTTTCAGGGATGAAAACGGTAAAATTCGGAATAGCAGCCCTAGCGGCGTTGGTCTTGATGGCGATGGGAAGAGCCCGCTGATGTTGAGTGTTTGGATGGTCAGAAAGTGTTCATCAAAACCCGAAGTGGTTTCCAAAAGAAGACGGACAATGGTTGTTTAACTGCCGATTGGAAACGGCGGCGGAACGATTTGTTAAGCCGATCGCGAATTTGCACTTCTACACGATCGAAGGCGAAGAGACGGAGATAGCCTGGGAACATAAGGCGATTGTCCGTCGAAACAAATTCGACAAGAGCTACGGGAGCTGCAAGGCCAGCTTCATTCGCGTATTCCTCAAGGATTTGCCGGCGGATATCGAATCGCTGACGGTGGAATTCAAGAACAAGCCGCCAAACAAGAAGGAAGAGGACTAGGCGACGGTTGCGGAAATCGTTGTAGATCTGCGACAAATCACCTGAGTCGAAGAATGTGTATTGATTTTCGGGAATACGGTGCATAGCTTTATTGGATGCGCGTATTCGTTCCTTGTGAAGCGTTCCCTTCAGAAACTCGCGTAGCTCTTATTCCAGAGTCCGTCCAAAAGTTGACCTCGTTAGGCTTGTCCGTCGAGGTGGAACGTGGTGCGGGTTTGGATAGCTACTTTTTGGATACCGCTTATGAAAAAGCGGGTGCTTTGATTGTGACAGATCGAAGCGAAGCTTTGTCGCAAGCGGACGTGGTTGTTCGGGTGAGGAAACCTTCGCTCGAAGAAGTTTCTCAGCTGAAACGCGGTGCTCTCCATATCAGTTTCCTGGATCCTTTCAACGAGAGCGAGCTCATCGATGCCTTCGCGAAAACGGGAGTAACGGCGATTAGCATGGAGATGATCCCGCGAACGACACTTGCTCAAAAGATGGATGCTCTTAGTTCCCAAGCGAATTTAGCTGGGTATTTTGCAGTGGTTAAGGGAGCTGAGCGATTGAATCGGATTCTTCCGATGATGATGACCCCCGCTGGAACGATCGCTCCTTCGCGTGTTTTCGTGATTGGCGTTGGCGTGGCCGGCTTGCAGGCGATCGCAACGGCGAAACGTATGGGAGCTCGTGTCGAGGCGTTTGATACGCGTCCGGTCGTGGAAGAACAGGTGAAGTCTCTCGGGGCCAAGTTCGTCAAGATCGATCTTGGCGATACGGGACAAACCGATCAAGGGTACGCTAAGGAACTAACGGCCGAGCAAATTCAAAAGCAGCAGGACGGAATGGCGAAGATTTGCGCTCAATCCGATATCGTGGTCACTACGGCCAAGCTTTTCGGTCGCCCAGCTCCGAAGATCGTTACGAGCGAAATGGTGACGGGCATGAAATTCGGTTCTGTGATTGTGGATCTCGCGGTTGAAGGCGGCGGAAATGTCGTTGGTTCCAAGTTGGACGAAGAAGTCCAGATCGAAAATGGGCCTCGCATCATCGGTACAGGCGCTTTGGAAGGCCGAGTCGCGGTTCATGCGAGCCAGATGTATTCGTCGAATATATACAACTTTATCGAACATTTCTGGGACGCGGAGTCGTCTCGAATCGGTCTGAATCTCGAAGACGAAATTCTATCTGGTTGCGTCATCACGAACGACGGTTCGACTGTTCACGAACAGTTCAAATAAATCGCCTCTAAATACTGTATTCACGTTTCTTAGTAATTCGTCATGGATCTTGTACTGCTATTCTTCATATTCGTGCTCGCGGCTTTTCTGGGGCTCGAGCTGATTGCCAAAGTGCCGTCGCAACTGCATACGCCGCTGATGTCGGGGTCTAATGCAATCTCGGGGATAACGATCGTCGGAGCGATTGTGGCGACGGGAGCGAATCTTAACGGTACGGTTGGCATGATCCTCGGATTTCTCGCCCTAGTGCTGGCAACGATCAACGTTGTGGGTGGCTATCTGGTAACGGATCGCATGTTGCAGATGTTCAAGAAGAAGGATAAGTAAGCATGGAATTCGATAACGTAATCAATCTGGTCTATGTAATTGCCGCGACTTTGTTCGTCTTCGGCATCAAGATGCTGGGGTCCGCGGAGACCGCGCGACGAGGCAATTTAATATCAGGGGCGGGAATGCTGATCGCGATTGTGATCACGTTGCTGGATCAAGGCATTTTAGATTTCAAGTGGATCATCGCAGGCTTGGCTGTCGGCACTTTGATCGGTGGTATTGCGGCTCGGTTAGTCAAAATGACCTCGATGCCCGAGCTGGTAGCTTTGTTCAATGGCTTTGGCGGCTTGGCGAGTTTGCTGGTAGCGTGGGCCGAATTCGAAAAGATCAAGGATTTCGGGTGGGGCGCGTACAGTGCCGAAATGGGAGCACCGGGATATTTCAGCTCGATCGTCATCTATTTGGCGATGCTCATTGGAGGAATCACTTTCACTGGTAGCCTCTATGCCTACGGGAAACTTTCTGGTAGGGTCTCGGGACAGGCAAAAGTGTTCGCAGGGCAGAAGGCTCTCAACGCTCTCGTGTTTATCGCTATTTTGGCGATTGGAGTCCTGTTCACGTGGACTGGAGATTTGGCGTTAGGCGATACGCTCTTTCTCGTTGGTATCGCTTTGGCTCTCTTGTTTGGAGTGATGGCTGTAATGCCGATTGGCGGTGGCGACATGCCGGTCGTCATTTCCTTGCTCAATAGCTTTTCCGGATTGGCTGCCTCGGCTGCTGGGTTCGTAATCGGAAATAACGTACTCATTGTCGCAGGCTGTTTGGTCGGTGCGAGTGGATTGATTCTGACGGCAATTATGTGCAAGGCCATGAATCGGACCTTGGGCAATGTACTTTTCAGCGGCTTCGGCGCGACAAGCCAATCGGAAGGAGATGGCGATGATCGCGAGCCAAAGGCGATAAGCGTGCAGGACGCGTATTACGTATTGGAAGCGGCGAGTTCGGTCGTATTTATTCCTGGATACGGAATGGCGGTTGCTCAGGCGCAGCACGTCGTCAAGGAATTGGGCGAATTACTCGAGGAAAATGGGGCTGACGTTAATTTCGCGATCCATCCCGTGGCAGGTCGTATGCCGGGTCATATGAACGTACTTTTGGCCGAAGCGGATGTTCCATACGATCAGCTCGTGGAGATGGATAATATTAATCCAATCATGCCGACAGTCGATGTTGCCGTAGTGATCGGGGCGAATGACGTGGTTAACCCTGCGGCGACGGATGACGAGACCAGTCCGATTTACGGGATGCCGATTATCGAAGCTCACAAGGCTAAGACCGTATTCATTCTGAAGCGCGGTCAGGGCAAGGGATTTTCGGGGCTTGTGAACAAGCTATTCGTTCTGGACAACTCGCGGATGATTTACGGCGATGCCAAGGCAACGATTTCCGAGTTGGTGAATGAGCTGAAGGGGTAGTTTTGGGTTGAGGTGAATTCGTAGGGCTGGCGCCGCGTATAGGAATTATTTTTTACAGACGCGTCATAGGAGGAGCGTCACTTCTTCATTGAACATCCATAAAAACGGGCTTATCTGGTAGCGTTTTAGAACTCCATATTGAGCTGGGTGCTCGCTTCGATGAGCGGCGGCTCGATGCATTCGGGGCAATCGTTTCGATTGTCGTTTACTATAGAATTCACTGGGCGGCTTTGCATTTGCTTGGAATCGATGGCGGCGAAGAATTCGAAGCGACGGTCTGTTTCGAATTTTTGCGGATCGCCTTCGAGCCACTCGATCGCTTGATCATCAAGCAGAATTACCGGCATACGGTCGTGGATTTTAGCCGCGAGCGCGTTGGCTTGAGTTGTTAGAATGGCGTAGCTGTCCGAGGAAATACCAGCTTCGTCGTGCCACGTTTCCCAAATGCCCGCCATGTAGAAAACGGATTCGTCTGCGAGTTGCAGGTAGTGCGGTTGGTTGAGCTTACGCTGTCGTTTCCATTCGTAATAGCCATCGGCTGGGACTAGACAACGCCGACGTCTGTAGGCGGCTTTGAAAGATGGTTTGTCAGCAATCGTTTCGGAGCGGGCGTTGATTAGGAGCGATTGGGTGGAGCCTGTTTTGGACCAGCTGGGAATCAGGCCCCAACGCATTGCAGAGGCGGAGAGTTGTTTGTCGTCACCTTGTTTTCGGATGACGAGATTCTCTTGGGTAGGAGCAATGTTGTAGCGTTTCTCGAACCGAATCTCCGAGGCGGTAGGTGACTTGGGCGATTGGATTTTCCGCATGAAGTCCTTGCCGATCGAGATCGGTTTCTTGACCAAAGTATAACGCCCGCACATCTTAGGCTAAATCTGCGCTCATTCGTCCTGTTTGACAAGGAGAGCGTGCGATGTAGGGATTGTTTTCCAATTATTTGAAAGAATGTTCATCCTCGTCATCGGACTCGTATTCGCGCTTCTCCTATTGTTCCTTCCGCGTATTCTCGGAAGGTCGCAGATGGCAATGCTCGCTCAGTATGAGATTTTCGAAAAGCGATTTCAATTCAAGCGATCTGTCTTTCCTAGCAAATGGGGGAGCGGAATTGGGGAACGTTTCTCGTTGTCGGGATCTTATGGCGGGTATCCGGTTTCCTTGTACGATCATTATCGCGAAGGCGAATCGGGGAAGACGCTTTGGACGTCATTGTCGTTCGAAATGCTGTTCGCGGGAGAGCTTGAAGTCTTATTAGATTCGATCGATGGAGATGAGCTTGCTCGCTTCGATAGGAAGCCGGAGCTGGTGAAGTCCGAGGTCGCTACTGGGGCATTTTTGATCTATTCCGATCATCAGGGGATCGGAGATCGACTTTTGAATGATTCGCTTCGAAGCCGTTTCGATGAATTTCAAGGCAAAGGTTCGTTTCGCTTATCTAAAGGATTTTTCGAATATCGAGAATCTGGACGAATTCTCGACGAGTCCGCCCGAGTTCGTTTTCAGGCTGCTTTGATGATTCTCGCGGAACTTGGCGATCGCGTGGCCGAGCTGAACCGGCCCTAGCGTAGCGCTTCGACTGCGGTCTTCATTCGATTGAGGCCTTCTTGCAGAGTTGACTGTGGGCAACCGAAGTTCAGGCGAACGTGCGACGGGGAGTCGAAAAATGCTCCGTCGGTGAGCCCAATTCCATGGCTTTCGAAGTGAGCAACTGGATCTTTCAGTTCGAGTTTGCTGATGTCCATCCATGAAAGATAGGTTGCCTGGTGCTCGTAAAGTCCGATCTCGGGGATGTGTTCTTGGATAAATGACTGGATGAGATCGCGATTACCAGCGAGATAGGTTTGGAGTTCGTCTAGCCAGGGTCCTCCGTGGCGATAAGCAGCTTCGCAGGCTGCGTAGCCGAGGTTGTTGACTTCGGCCATGATTCCGCGAGCGGCGCTTGCAAAGCGACGGCGAAGGTCGTCGTTTGGAATGATGGCAAGCGAACAGCCGAGACCGGCTAAATTGTAGGTCTTGCTTGGAGCGATGAGTGTAAGCGAGCGTTGAGCTGTCGCCTCGGAAAGCGTAGCGATTGGCATGTGTTTACGGCCATCGAGCAGGAGTTCGCAGTGAATCTCGTCCGAACAAATAATCAGGTCGTGGCGTTCGCAGAATACCTCGACGCGTTCGAGCTCGTCGCGCTCGAAGACGCGTGCACAAGGATTGTAGGGATTGCAGAAGAGAAAGATCTTCGTGTTTTCGTCGACCGCGGTTTCCATCGCATCCCAGTCGATAACCCATTTGTTGCCATCGAGGACCATCTTCGCCTTGGTGACTGATCGGTTTTGAAAGCGAGGTCCTAGGATAAATGGCGGATAAATCGGTGTATTTGTCAGAATATTGTCGCCGGGTTCCGTGAATGCCCGGCTGGTGATATTGAGGCCGACGACCAGGCCCGGTAGCCAGACGAGCCATTCTTCTTTTACCTGCCAGTCGTAGTTGCGCTCGAGCATTTCGAGGATTGCCTCGACGGTGCTGGGTTCGGGGCGGGCATAGCCGAAGATTCCGTGGTCGATGCGATCGTGTAGCGCTTGGAGTACAGGCTCCGGCGATTTGAAATCCATGTCGGCGACCCACATGGGCAGGATATCCTTACCTTCGTATTTTTGCCATTTCTGGCTATCGGTGATGCGGCGTTCGTGAATGTGGTCGAAGATCGAGTCCATGATTTGGGAATTTGCGGCAAGAAAGAGGCTCCGCATGAAGAGTTCAATCTCATAAACGAAAGTATGCGTCATAGGTCCGCTCGTCTCTACTGGCTCTGAATTGTTTTTGAGTTGAGGCTGAACGCGAAATTGAGAGTGCTGGCGTAAGCTCGGACTATGGGCCCGCGAATGTGAAAAATTGTGTCCAAATTGGTTGAAACGACACAATTAATTGAGACAGTATGTCTCTTAATGTTTTCTTTTTGGAGTTAAGTTTCCTAATAAACAATAACTTACAGAATATTAAGATTGGTATCAATTATGCACAGTAAGAGTAACTTCAATCAAATTGAAATCTTAAAATAGAGGAGGTAAATATGAAATACTTAAGCCCATTTAATCTACGATATGGAATCAGTCCGTTTTCCAGCGGCTCGTTCTCGACCATGGAAAAGGAAATTGAAAAACTATTCGGCAACTTGCCGAGTCTTTACGATGGTGGCGGCGAATGGCTTGCCGGGTCTGATAGCAAATCGCTGAATCCAATCTGGTTCGAACATGATGAAGCTTACGTAGTTCAGGTCGAATTGCCGGGGGTGGAATCGAAGAATGTGACTCTCGAAGTCGTCAGCAATATCTTGAAATTGTCGGCTGAGCGCGAAACGCGATCAGAGAAGCAAGGTATGGAGGGCAGTTTGTCTTATAGCCAGTCGCTTTCGATTCCCGAAGGCGTCGATTCCGACAAGATTTCGGCGGAGTACAAGGATGGCGTGTTGAGTGTTAGCTTTCCCAAAACAGAGGCCGTCAAACCGCGTCGCATTGATGTGAACTAAGCCGCTAATCCCATCAACGCTAACTTTATAAAGGAGATAAGAAAATGACTATTATGAACGTATTTAAACCATCGGCTCTCGCTTTGAATTCGAGAAAGCAATGCAGCTCGGGCGACGAAACCTTGGCTTACACCCGCCCACGCTACGATATCGCCGATCAGTCGGAGTCTTTCTTGGTCACGACGGATTTGCCAGGCGTCGCGAAGCAGGATCTTTCGATCACGCTTCACGATGGGCTATTGGAGGTAATCGGAAAACGGATCCGTCAAGTTCCGAAGGGATGGAAGATTCTCAGCGAAGAGAAGGAGGCATTTGCCTACCGGCTTCGTCTGATGGTTGGAGATCGAGTTGAGGAAAAGAGAATATCCGCCGATTTGAAGAATGGCGTGCTTAGCCTGACTTTGTCAAAAGAGGAGGAAAAGAAGCCGCGCAAGATAATGATCAACTAAAGCGTTGGTCCACGGGGCTAGATGGCGTCGGTTCCCGGGGAGGGGAGCCGGCGCTTTTTCGTATCCCCATTCTTTGTCGATCTGGGTTTTCTTTGCGGGAACATGATCTTTCGACGATGGTTAGGGTGTTGCTTTTAGTCGGGAGGGCTGATTGAAATGTGGTTTTCTAATCTTATGAAACGATTCTATTTGGTATTGCTGGCGATTGTATTGTCATCGATGGGACAGGGGCTTTGGGCTCAGAACGAGAATGCTGGCGAGGAGAGTGAGACGATCGCGGTCGCAGTGGCTTCCGAAGAAGGCGGTGAGAGTTTCGGGAGTCTCAGGAATGAGATTCGAGAAAAGTTCTCAGAGGTATTTCAAGACGATCTTGGAGAGAACTCTTTGGGGCGGTTGTTGTTTAGTTTCGGGATCATTCTTCTCACTTATATCGCTCGAAAGATCGTTGGGTATTTGTTTGAGAATTGGCTGCACCGCATAGCTGAAAAAACGTCATGGAAATTCGATGACAAGATGATTCCGGCAATGCGTGGACCAGTTGGCTGGATGGTTTTCGTTATTGGTATGTTCATTGCCTTGACGGTTTTGAATTTGTCTCCCGAGTGGAATAAAACTGTTATCCTTGGGTTTAAGGCAGCTTCGATGGTCGTGGTATTCTGGGGTATCCTTCGGGCTGTAGACGTGTTTTCGGAAACGATGATGGAAGTGGCCGAGGATCGGGAGATGGGTGTACACGGGTTTATCCCTCTCATCCAGAAGGCGGTGCGGACGTTCCTCTTTGTGATCGCCGTTATTTTGGTGGTGCAAAATTTGGGCTATTCCGTAAGTTCTTTGTTGGCGGGTTTGGGTATCGGTGGTCTGGCAGTTGCGTTGGCTGCTCAGGAGACCTTGGGCAATTTTTTCGGTTCGGTTTCACTGGTTGCGGATCGCCCGTTTAAAGTGGGCGATTGGATTCAAGTTGGTAACAAGGTCGACGGCGATGTTGAGGAAATCGGAATGCGTTCGACGAAAGTGCGTACCTGGTCGAAGTCTCTGATGTCGATTCCTAATAAGGTCTTGGCCAACGAAATGATCGAGAACTGGAGCAAGATGCCGAAGCGTCGAGTTAAGCAGTACATCGGCGTCACCTATAGTACGCCGGCGGATTCGATGCACGATTTGGTCGAGGATATTAAGCAGCTCTTGAGGGAAGACGAAGGGGTACAGCAGGATTTCATTTTGGTGAATTTCACCGATTTTGGAGATAGCTCGTTGCAGATACTGGTTTATTACTTCACCAGCACGACTGCTTGGCTGGCCCATATGGATATTCGTCAGCGGGTTAACATCAAGATCATGAAGGCGGTCGAAGGACGAGGTGCGTCAATGGCATTTCCGACGCGATCGCTGCAGTTCGAAGGCGATATCGCCGAGCGTATCGCCGACGGACTGAGTGAGGGAAGGCAGAAGGGTGAAGGATGAATTGGGAGAGTAGGATAGTTGGGGCTTTTGTCCTCCTGCATTGATAGTTGGATCGTTTTTAGGTTGCGTAGTAGGCTAGATGGAGTGGCCCGTTGAGGATTCCGCTGGGGGGATAGCGCGATTCGAAATAGTTGTTCCAGAGAGCGGATTCGATCTCTTATCGTAGTCAATTATCAAGACGGAGACCTTGCCTTCGGTGGAGCCATATCGGGCTTGTAGGACGCGAACGTTTTTGGCTTTGTCGTGGCTTTCTGTAGCATCTTTTAAGCTGCTCTTCTAATCGCTCGGTTCTACCTAGGGTGCTATGAGAAGCCAGCCGTCGGTACGGAGATGTCGGGCTATCGATTTAATCGTGGCCGCAAGCCCGTCGAGCGATTCAGCGTAGCCAATTGAACTGAAAAGGCGGGTTATCGCGTCGTATTGGCGGGGCAGGCGAAAGTTACGCATGTCAGCGACAGTGAAGTAGCCACACGGATTTTTCAGTTGGGCGATTTCGACGAGATTTGGCTTAAGACCGATGCCGTTGACTTTAAATCCGTAGGTATCTCTGAGGATGCGGGCGTGTTCTCCTGTGCCGCAAGCGATGTCGAGAATGGACCGGGGCTGAGTGTCGAGCTTTTCGAGGAGGTAGGCTATTCGTTCGACTTCGGCGTCATGGTCTTTGATTGAGCGATAGTGGGTGCCGTACCACTTGGCGAATTTGGCGTACATGGTTTTGGGGGACGAGGAGTTGTCCATCGAAAAAAATAAGATCTTTCCAATTTGAAATTAAAAACTAGAAAGGCGAAAAATATCACGTAATGGAGGGGGTGAACCGTAATATTTCCGTATTAACCCTTTTCTCGTTTTGCTTTTTCTGGAACGGCCTCTAGTTCGTAAGGGTAACTTTCAATTATGCGCGATTATTTCCTTCGACGACTCTTGCTCATTCCGCCCACTATTCTTGGGGTTACGATGATTGTATTCGTCATAACTCGTTTTGTTCCTGGCGGTCCGTTAGAGCGAGCAATAATGGAGGCCCAGATGGCGAGTTCCGGTCAAGGTAGCCAGTCTTCAGGAAACGTTTCCACTATGGGTGAAGGATCAGGTCTTTCAGACGCCCAGATGCAGGAATTGAAGGAGTACTACGGATTTGATAAGCCAGCAATTATCGCGTACTTCGATTGGCTGGCTCGTTTGGCAAAGGGGGACCTGGGCACATCTACACGCTATCAGGATTCCGTATGGGGACAGATTAAAGGGAGGTTCCCTATTTCGCTCTTCTATGGAATCACAACGATGATTGTGACTTACTTGGTGTGTATTCCCCTTGGAATGCTAAAGGCAATTAAGCACAACGCCCCGATCGATACGTATTCGTCGATCCTAGTGTTTTTCGGCTACTCGATTCCTGGATATGCGTTGGGTTCGCTGCTGCTGCTGTTTTTTTCGGCGCGATTGGAATGGTTTCCCATGGGAGGGTTTACTAGTTTGTATTTCGACGACCTTAGTTTGCCTGAGAAAATAGGCGATATTGTTAGCCATGCGGTTTTGCCGCTAATTTGTTATCTGATTGGTAGCTTCGCGGTTACCACACTTTTGATGAAGAATCATTTGATGGACAATATGGCCGCGGATTACATGCGAACTGCAGTTGCCAAGGGATTGTCGTATCGATCGTCCGTGTTTAGGCATGCCTTGCGCAATTCCCTAATTCCAATCGCTACGACTTTTGGGCAGAACGTAACGCTGATCTTGACGGGTTCGTTTCTGATCGAGACGATATTCGATATCGATGGATTGGGTTTGTTGGGCATCAATGCGGTTTTTGACCGCGACTACCCCGTTGTCATGGGAATAGTATTCCTGTCGAGCCTTCTGTTGCTGTTGGGCAATGTCATTTCCGACGCCCTTGTCGCTATGGTCGACCCGAGGATCCGATTCAAATAAACTAATACTGACTGAATTCCATACGTGCGCCTTAATCCGCTAACAGCTAAAAAGCTCAATCGATTCCGCCAGATCAAACGAGGCTACTATTCGTTTTTGATCATTGCTGTTTTGGTGGGGCTGAGTGCTGTTGGAGAATTACTGATCAATAGCCGGGCGCTCGTCGTCGAATATGAAGGTAGCTTCTATTTTCCCACATACGGCGGTATGATTCCGGGCGAGACATTTGGGTTGGACTATTCATATGAGACGAATTACCGCGATTTGAAGGAAGCGTTTTCTCAAAAGGCCGATGGCAATTGGGTGCTAATGCCTTTTGTGCCCTATAACTCGTTAGAGAATAATGAATACGAAGGCCTGTTCAAGCCGGGTCCACCATCATTGTCCGAAAGGCACATACTGGGAACAGATACGACTGGGCGCGATATTTTCGCTCGCTTGTTTTTTGGCATGCGTATTGCCATTCTGTTTTCAGCCGCTTTTCTTGTGCTTACCTACTTGGTCGGTATCGCAATCGGTTGTTTGATGGGTTACTTTGGGGGAGTGTTCGATTTGGTCGGGCAGCGATTGATAGAGATTTGGTCGAATATGCCTTTTCTTTACGTGGTCATTATCGTATTCTCCGTCGTTCCAAGTTCTCTTTCGAACACTGCCCGTATTTTGATTTTACTCATGATAATGGTGGCATTCTCGTGGATGGGAATGACTTACTACATGCGGACTGGGGCCTATAAGGAAAAGGCTCGAGACTATGTTGCTGCCGTAGAGGCTTTGGGTGCTGGGCCGGGACGAATTATCTTTCGTCATATCATCCCGAACACGCTTGCGACGATTGTCACGTTCATGCCCTTCACTATCGTGGGAGCGATTACTGCGGTGACTGCTCTTGATTATCTGGGATTTGGCTTGCCGCCTCCAACTCCCAGTTTGGGTGAGTTACTCAAGCAAGGCACGGACAACCTCACTACGGCTCCCTGGATTGTGTCGTCTTCCTTTGTTGCTTTAGTGCTCTTGTTGACCCTGGTTGCCTTTGTGGGCGAGGCAATTAGGGAGGCTTTTGACCCTAAGAAATTCACAGTGTATAAATAATTTAAATTCGATGAGAATGAAATGCTTAGCAAATACTGTAATCGCAGCCCTTGTTTTTGGGGCTTTTTCTGGTTGTTCTTCCAAGATTGAAGATAGCGAGGCCATTTTCGAGAATGCCGCTGCGCGGAAGGTCAATATCGATGTATTTCGGGCGGAAGTCCAAGAATATTACCGAACGAAAATAGCGTTGCCTCCCGATTTACAGGAAGATCTGGAAAGCGGTGAGATTACGCAGGACCAGGTTAACGAGCGGATAGCTGCGGGCGAGTTTGCCAAATTCTTTCAATTCAAGACACTGGCTGATTTGCCTTCAAAATTGGTGTGGGTCGACTCATCGAACCTTCCCGAAATAGGATCTCCCAAGGCGAAGAAAGGGGGAACGGCTTATGCTGCAATTCAGGATTTTCCGAGGACTCTACGAACAATAGGCCCGGACAGTAATGGATCGTTTAGAGGTTACTTGCTTGATGATGTTGCTGTGCAAATCGCTCATCGGCACCCAAATATGAATGAGATTGGGCCGAATGGGAATTACTACTACCCAGGTTTAGCTAAGGAGTGGGCCATCGATAATGAGACGCAAACCGTTTATGTCAGGCTCGATCCGAAAGCTCGCTGGTCCGATGGCGAACCGGTTACTGCTGATGATTTTCTCTTCAAATTCTTTTTCATGCACAGTAAGTATATCAAGGCTCCTTGGTATAATAATTTCTACAATCGATTCTTTTCGGGGATAACCAAGTATGATGACCTGACCTTCGCGGTTAAGGTCTCGGTGAATAAGCCCAATTTTACGACTTACGTCTTTGAAGATATTCCTATGCCGGAACATTTTTACGGGGAATTAGGCGATGACTACACGGAGCGTTACCAATGGAAGTTCGCTCCGACCACAGCAGCCTATGTAATAGAAGAGGGCGATATTCGAAAGGGTGATTCGATCACCTTTACCCGGCAAAAAGAATGGTGGGCAAAGGATAAACGAAATTTTCGTTACCGTTACAATTACGATAAACAGCGTATTCAAGTTGTGCGGGATAATGCTAAGGCATTCGAGATGTTCAAGAAAGGGGAATTGGATGGATTCGGGCTTAGTTTGGCTGAGTACTGGTACGATAAACTTCCCGATGACGATCCGTTGGTAGAGAATGGATACATCAAGAAAGCGGTGTTCTATAATCAACGTCCGCGTCCTCCTTACGGAATGTGGATGAACCGCAGCAAACCTTTGCTGGACAATCGGGATATTAGGCTTGGCATACAGTACTCGTCGAATTGGCAATTGGTAATCGATAAGTATTTTCGGGGCGACTATCAGCGCTTAAATCATACGGCAGTTGGATATGGCCCGTTTTCTCATCCGAAAATTGGAGCGAGGGAGTTTTCCGTAGATAAAGCCTTGGAGCATTTTGCAAAAGCCGGATTCAATAAACGAGGACCGGATGGAATTCTGGTGAATGACGAGGGAGTAAGACTATCCATTTCTTTGACAACAAGTTATACGACACTGAAAGATGCGCTTACGATAATCAAAGAAGAAGCGGTGAAAGCGGGTCTGGATTTGCGTCTTCAGGTCTTGGATGGCACAGCTGGTTTTAAGTTGGCTCAGGAAAAGCAGCATGAGATTCATTTTTTGGCTTGGGGGTATGGGGCAGAAATGTATCCGCGATATTGGGAAACATTTCATTCGAGGAACGCATACAATGCTGACGGTTCTATAAAGACCCAGACCAACAATCTAAACAGTATGAATATCCCGGAGCTCGATACTTTAATTGACGAATACCGTGCGTCTACCAATTCGAGTAAGATGATTGAAATGGCGCACGAAATGGAGGAGATTGTTCATGATGATGCTGCATTCGTA
>Ga0315326_10000428_pt1 | contig 20357 bp, 17 predicted proteins | sample M180m32315metaG_FD_203457 | JGI IMG/M metagenome (GOLD analysis project Ga0315326, IMG submission 203457) | Ammonia-oxidizing marine archaeal communities from Monterey Bay, California, United States - M1 80m 32315 | ecosystem: Environmental > Aquatic > Marine > Coastal | place: USA: California... | reverse complement strand
CTTTGGCATGAAATAATCCCTGAAGAATTAGGGTTTAGGAATCAGCAATTTACTAAAGCCTTAATTGAAGATTTAGTTTCTGATTGTTATGGATTACTTGGTAAAGATGTAACAACTGTAGTTTTAGATGACATTAAAGACATTGGGTTTAAATACGCAACAGTTTCTGGTACCACAATTGCAATTAAGGACATTGTTACTCCTCCACAAAAACAATCTTTACTTTCATCTGCTGACCAAAAAATCAGAAAGCTTGATGACCAGTATATGGAAGGAATGATAACTCAAACTGAACGATATCAAAGTTCAATAAATGTATGGGAAGATGTTTCTAAGAAAATGGAAGCTGCAGTTTCTGACTCCCTACCAAATTATGCAGGTATATTCACTATGGCTGATTCAGGAGCAAAAGGAAACTTAGCACAGATTAAACAAATGGCTGGAATGAGAGGTTTGATGTCTGATCCAAAAGGAAGAATTATTGAACTCCCAATCAGATCTTCATTTGCTGAAGGTCTTTCAGTTATGGAATACTTCATTTCAACTCACGGAGCCAGAAAGGGACTTGCAGACACAGCTCTAAGAACTGCTGATTCTGGTTACCTTACAAGACGTTTAGCAGATGTAGCTCAAGATTTGATTATCAATACTGTTGACGATGAAAATGCAGTAGGCATAAAAATACAAAAAGAAGATAATAACATGGGTTCAAGCCTAGCCGAAAGAATTGTTAGTAGATACCCATCTATCCCTATAACTCATCCTGAAACAGGTGAGATTATAGCTGATACAGATACCCTAATAACTCCTGCTTTAGCTAAAGATATTGAAGCACTAGGAATTGAAGAAGTGTGGTGTTATTCTCCTTTATCATCTACAGCAAAGAAGGGAATTTCTCAGAAATGCTACGGATCATCCTTAGCTACAGGAGAACCCGCTTTAATGGGAGAAGCTGTTGGTATTATTGCAGCGCAATCAATTGGAGAACCTGGTACACAGCTTACAATGAGAACATTCCATACAGGAGGAATAGCAGGTTTAGATATAACCTCTGGTTTACCTAGAGTAATTGAGCTTTTTGAAGCAAGGATTCCAAAAGGTGTGTCGATTTTATCTGAAATTTCTGGAGTCGTTAAATTAGGAAATGTCGGTGAGCTAAGAGTCGTTAGAGTTTCCAATATAGAAAAAAACTCCATTACAACTCAAATTTCTGACACTCATAGAGCTGCTGTAAAAACAGGACAAAGAATAGGTGTTGGAGAGCCTATTATTTCTGTAAAAAAATCTTTGGTTGCAAAATTAAAAAAAGAAGATAATTTTGAAGAAATTTCTAAAGATGTAGTAGCACCCTATGAAGGCATAGTGACTGTGGCAAAAAATGAAATTACTATAACGTGGGAAGATGCAAACGAAAGAGAATATGCAATCCCTGCAGCTTCAGAAGTATTGGTTTCAGATGGACAAAAAATAGAGTCGGGTAATCCTATTACATCTGGGCCAAAAAACCCTCATGAAATACTAAGAATTCAAGGTGTAGAAGAAGTTCAAACATATTTAGTTAATGAAGTACAAACTGTTTATAGATCACAAGGTGTACATATCCACGATAAACACATTGAAGTAATTCTCAAACAAATGCTAAGAAAAGTTAGAATAGAAAATTCAGGAGAATCAGGGCTGTTGCCTGGAGAGCTACTTGATAAAGTTGATTTTGAAGAATTAAACGGCACTTTGTTAAAGGAAAATAAAGAACCCGCAGAAGCAATTCCTGTTCTATTAGGAGTAACAAGAGCATCTCTGGTAACAGATTCTTTCTTAGCTGCTGCTAGTTTCCAAGAAACAGCAAGAGTCCTTACAGAAGCAGCTGTAAACGGATCTGTAGATAAGCTTTCCGGACTTAAAGAAAACGTTATTATTGGAAGATTAATACCTGCAAGGATGGATCAATCGCCTGAAGGGTTAGCGTTGTTAGGAATCGATAAAGAAATGTCGCGAGACGGAACCGGATTAACAGGAATGACACAGGCTCCGGCTACATTTGAAGAAGCATTGGCTGCTATAGCTAATGATGACGACAAAAATGAAAGTAATAAAACAGAGCCTACTGACGATTTGTTAGGATTGCTAAATATAGAAAATGATTCAGAAAAAAATGACTCCGATGAACTTGATTTAGGCGATGTTTTAAACCTGGAAGAAGATACGGAAGATACAGAAAAACCTGAAAACTAAAAAATTATTTGGGCGGTTAGCTCAGCTGGCTAGAGCGCGTCGTTGACATCGACGAGGTCACAGGTTCAAGTCCTGTATCGCCCACCAGTATAAATAGGGTTGTTTTTGATGTTTTCTGATTGCTGAATATTAGGATATCCACCATTTTATCCACCAAAATAGTTTGGTTTAATGTATTTTTGGCATAGATAAGTGACAGTTATTGTCTAGATATAGATAAAGGAAAGAGAACACATGAAAAGTCTAATCAAAAGAAATAATTTTGATAAAGATATTTTGATTAGATAGGTAATACTGACATCATATATTTGAATAATTAGTCTGTTTGATTCATAATTTCTGTATGCAAAGATTTATTTTTATTAAAATTTATAGGTGAAAACAATGAATTTAAAAGAGAATTTTAGGGATAAAACTAGGGATATATTATATAAAAAACTCTCAAATATAGGTTTAGAATGTGAGATGGCTGAAAGAGGTTCTGTTGAAGAAAATCTATTCAAACCTTGGCATAGAAGAAGTTTGGGTATTATAAGAATCAATTCTGACCATCATATTAAATATATCAACATAATTAAAAGAGACAGAGGTAAAGACACTCCCCCAAGATGGTGGCATTACTTTGCAATTCCATCGCGAACTTCTTCGTCTAAAGAAGCTTCTATTGAAGTAAAATCAATAAGAAAAAAGTCATTTCCAGTTTTTGGTAAAGTTAAATCCATTGATTGGAAATTTAATAATAAAGGAAAAAGTTTAGCCGATAAGTTCACTAAAGATTCAGAAATCAATGCGCTTTCAATCAAATTGGGAAACATAAAAGTTCAAAGCTTACACGAAAATTTTTCGGGCTATAGCATTGAACTTGAGTTCAACAAATCAGCATTCCCTTTAAATTCTGCTCCAAATATATCTATGAATATTAATCAGTGGAATGCTCTTAATAAAATTGCAAAATTATGTATCAATAATGAATTATAGAATATACACATTAGCAATAGTTTATGGAATTATAATTGGAAGCTTTTTTGGATTATGGCTTGGGTTTGGAATTATCTTAGGAATAATAATAGGAATTACTATATTTGTTTTAACAATTTACTCAGAAAAGCTCAAACAAAAAAGAAAAAAATAACTAAAATAAATATTATGGACTTTTTAAATAAATTAATAACTTCAAATCCGCTAGCATATGTATTTGCAATAATAACTGGAACTCTAATAGGGCTAGGGCTTTGCAAGCTATTATAGATTAAATTAAATGATCAACTTTTGTGCTATCATTTCAGTGTAATAAATTAATCGTATGACTAATAATAACATCGAACTTCACTTAGGTGATAATTTAAAAATCCTAAAAAAAATCAACTCAAACTCTATTGATTTGATTTATATAGATCCCCCATTTAACACAGGGAAGATACAGTCTAGAACAAGAATAAAAACTACCAAATCAGAAGATGGCGACAGAATAGGTTTTAAAGGTCAATCGTATAAAACCGAAGTAATAGGCAAGCAAAGCTATCCAGACATCTTTGATGATTATATTGAATTTTTGAAACTTAGATTACTGGAAGCTAAAAGAATATTAAAACCACAAGGAAGTTTTTTTTTACACCTTGATTATCGAGAAATACATTATGCCAAAGTTATGTGTGATGAAATTTTTGGACGCGATTCATTTATAAATGAAATCATTTGGTCATATGATTATGGGGCAAGAAGTAAAAGCAAATGGTCTGCAAAACATGACAATATTCTTTGGTACGCAATGGATCCAAAAAAATATACATTTAACTATGAAGACATTGATAGAATTCCATATTTAGCACCAAATCTAGTAGGACCTGAAAAGGCTGCAAAAGGAAAGACGCCTACCGATTCATGGTGGCATACAATTGTCAGTCCAAATAGTAAAGAAAAAACTGGATATCCAACTCAAAAACCAATAGCAATTATGAACAGAATAATTAAGGTTCATTCAAATAAAAATGACTTGGTTTTAGATTTTTTTGCTGGTGCAGGAACTACCGGAGAAGCAGCAGTGAACAACGAGAGAAATTCCATTCTTATAGATAATTATGAACAGGCTATAAACGTAATGAAAGAAAGATTTAAGAGTTGCAAAAATCTAAAAGTAATTGATCATTTAAATAAAACAGTCTAATAAATGGTATTTAAGAATAAAGTAAATGATATTCCAATTGTAATAATAGGAGCTGGAATTGCTGGGCTCTGTGTAAGCTACTACCTTTCGAAAAAAAATATAAATCACATTATTTTAGAAAGAGGTGTTATAGGAAACAGCTGGATAAATGAAAGATGGGACAGCTTTCATTTGGTAAACCCAAACTGGGCTATAAAAATACCAGATTTTGATATTAATTCAAAAAATTTTCCCTCAAATAATCCAGATGGATTCTTAAATAAAACAGAGGTGGTTAATTACATAGAATCATTTGCTAAATTTGTAGGTTCAAAAATATATGAGAAAGAAAATGTTAAAAAAATATCTAAAAAAAATAATAGATACCAGATAGTCACATCAAAACAAATTTTATCTTCTAAAATAGTTATAGTTGCTAGTGGGGCTTTTGGTAATGCTCATAGTCCAAATATCAAAACAAACCTAGATCAAAATATTTTTCAAATTCATTCTTCAGAATACAAAAATTCTACACAACTACCTAAAGGAGATGTGGTGGTGGTGGGGTCTGGGCAATCAGGGGCTCAAATAGCTGAAGATTTGTTAAATTCTGGAAAAAATGTTTGGTTGTCGGTTAGTAAGTGTGGAAGGAGACCCAGGAGTTATAGAGGAAAAGATTCTTCATGGTGGAATTATAAAATGGGCCTATTTGATAAAACAGTTAATCAAGTTCCTTTTGAAGAAAGATGGAAATGCAGTGCTCACACATCCGGTAGTATGGGAGGGCATGATATTAACCTTTTAGACCTTAAAGAGAAGGGATTGAATTTATGCGGGTCTGTAAAAAAATGTGAAAATCATAAATTGCTTATAAAAAATAATCTATATAAAAACATTAAATTTTCTGACGAATACGCTATAAATTGGTCAGAGGACGTCGATAACTTCATTAAAAATTCAAAAATTCAAGCTACAGTTGAAAAAATCACCCCTGATAACAGAATTATAGGAAAACAATTAAACTCAATATCTGAAATATACTTAAAAAAATTCGAAGATAGCGTAATTTGGGCTACTGGGTTTCGTTATAATTATGATTGGATTGATTTGGATATTACAGATAAACATAATCACCCATTACAAAAAAGAGGCATAACCAAATTTCCTGGATTTTATTTTATGGGACTTCAATGGATGCATTCATCAAAATCCGCACAATTTATTGGAGTTGCTGAAGATGCAAATTTTATAGTAAACGATATATTCTCAAAAAATTTCCTCTAGCATAATCTTTAAAACTTATATAATAATGACAATATATAAAAAAACAAAAGATTGAATTTATATAAAATAAACCTATTTATAAGCTTTGTTAGTCTAATCTTAGTTACATTTTACTTGTTTTTTTTTACAGAAATAAATATTTCATATATTCTTCCAGGAGCCATATTAATATTAGTTTTATTATTAATGACCATTCTTCTAAAAGTAAAATCAAAATAAATAATGTTTTTTTGGAATTAAGGTAATAGAATATAATCTATGGAAAAAGATCATTGTAAAAACAAATATTGCAAATGCAACCCTTGTAAATGTATAAATTGTGATTGCACAGACGTTATTAGCAATAAATCAAATGAAACTTACATATAAATGCCGGCCTATAATTAATCAGGCTACCAATAATAAGGAATAATTATGTCTTCTCAAAATAAAATAATCGTAGGCCCAATGGTTGCTGTTGCAACTCCGTTTTTTGATGACTACTCAGTAGACTACAAAGCCTTTGAATCAAATTTAAAGTTCATGGTTGATAAAGGACTATCAAATGGAAACTCTACTTTATTAATAGGAGGTGCGGGAGGAGAGCATCCTGCTTTAAATGTTGAAGAAAGAATTGAATTAATGAAAATTGCAGTAGGAACAGCTGAAAATAAAGTTCCAATTCTTACATCCATACAACATACAGATTGGAGAGAAATAAACAAAATGGCTGCATCAGCCTCTGAAATAGGAATTTACGGGTGCCAATTAGGCCCAACTTATTATTACATGCCAACAAAATTTGATGTTTTAGATTTATTTAAAAGAGTTTCAAATGAAAGTGATGTAAATTTAATGATTTATCACACTTGGTGGGATGGATTTGTAATGGACTTTGAGTTACTGGATCAATTAATAGAAATCCCTAATGTAAATTCCATTAAATGGAGCCATGAAAACATACAGCTTTTTAAGGAAGGCCTTGAAAGATATTCAAAAAAAGTTTCAATGATTGATAATTCTGGAAACCATATTCTTAGTAATATATACGGTGCTTCAGGTTTTATTACTCATCTAAGCAGCTTTTGGCCTGAATACCCTAAAATGATTTGGGATTCACTGCTTGATAAAAACTACTCTAAAACAAAAGATTTACTATCTGGATTTAAAACAGATTGGATGAAATGGGTTGGAAAAGTAGTTATTGAAACAGGAGGCGAAGGTCCTTTCATAAAGGTTGCAATGGAATTAATTGGATTAAAAGCAGGCCCCCCAAGACCTCCATCTAAAACACCATCTAAAAAACTAATAAATGAACTAGATGACATATTAATTAAACATAACGTTCCAAGATATAAATAAATCAAAATGAGCCAAGAAAATATAGAAGAATATCGAAGCAACTTAAGGCACTCTGCAGCACATCTTTTAGCTGAAGCTGTTTTAAAATTACATCCAGGCGCTAAATTGACACTTGGCCCTCCAATTAAAGACGGATTTTATTATGATTTTGATATAGACATTACATTTTCTCCTCAAGATCTTGCATCCATAGAAAGAGAAATGAAAAGATCTGTAAAAAGAAACTCCAAATTTAAAGGAAAAGAGCTAACTAAAAACGAGGCGCTAGAAATATACAAAGATAATCAATACAAAACAGAGATTATAAACTCAATGCCAAACGGTGAAATGATTACAGAATATAGCCATTCAGATGGAAAATTTAAGGATTTATGTAAAGGTGGACATGTTGAAAATACAGGAGAAATAAAAGCTTTAAAGTTATTATCAACAGCTGGGGCTTATTGGAGAGGTGATGAAAATAATATAATGCTCCAAAGAATATATGGAACAGCATGGGAAACTGAAGAATTACAAAAAGAATATTTAGAGAAAAGAAAAAAAGCAATTGAAAGTGATCACAGGAAACTAGGAACTTCACTAGATTTGTTTTTTTTAGATCCCATTAGCCCAGCTAACCCTTTTTTTTTACCAAACGGTGCTTTCATTTACAATAAACTAATAGAATTTGTAAGGCAGCTATACCAAAAATATGATTACCAAGAAGTTATAACTCCGCAGCTTTTCTCAACAGACCTTTGGAAAATGTCTGGGCATTATGATTTTTATTTAGACAATATGTACATGATGGAAATTGATGATAATGAGGTAGGTATAAAACCTATGAATTGTCCTGCACATGCCATTATTTATAAATCTACACTTAGGTCTTATAGAGACCTTCCTTTAAGGTTTGCTGACTTTGGAAGATTGCATAGATATGAACGATCTGGAGTTACCCACGGATTGACACGAGTTAGGTCATTTTCTCAAGATGATGCGCATATTTTCTGCTCTCAAAAAGATGCAGGAAAAGAAGTTAAAAACTTCCTAGAAATGCTTAGAGAAAGCTATACCGCATTTGGATTCAAGGAGCCTAGAATGACATTATCATTAAGGCCAGAAAAAAGAGCTGGAAGTGATGAAATGTGGGACTTAGCAGAAGAACAATTAAGGAAAGTCATTAAAGAATTTGACTCAAACTTTGAAGAGGTTGAAGGAGAAGGTGCATTTTATGGCCCCAAAATAGATATTTTTATACCCGATGTTATGGGAAGAGAATGGCAATTAGGAACAGCGCAAATGGATTTTTCTCTACCAGAAAGGTTCAAATTAGACTTTATTAATAGTGATGGAGAAAAAGAAAAACCCGTAGTTATACATAGAGCAATGTTAGGCTCTATTGAAAGGTTTATAGGAATTTTGCTTGAACACACAAGCGGAGATCTTCCTTTTTGGCTTGCTCCAAATCAAATTAACATTATTCCGATTTCTGACAAACACATTGATTATTCATTGAAAATTCAAAGTGCTTTATTAGAAAAAAACTTTAGAACTTATTTAGACGATTCAAATGAAAGATTAGGTCAAAAAATTAGAAATAGTGAGTTAAAAAAAATCCCTGTAATGATTATAATTGGCGACAAAGAAATAGAAACAAAATCTCTTTCAGTTAGAACTAGAAAACAAGGTGACTTGGGCAGTTTGTCACAGAATGAATTTTTAGAAAAACTATTATCCTTATAAAATAGTTAATTTTTTTTTTCAATTTTTCGCTATCATATAACCAAATAAGATTATAGAATCAATTTGAACCCTTTTAATTTGATTCAAAGAGGAATAAAATGGCAGAAAAAGAAGTTACATTAAACAGAGGTCTTCAAGGAGTTTATCTTGATAGAACTAACACTACTTTTATTGATGGTAAAGAGGGCGTACTAGAATATAGCGGATACAACATACATGACCTAGCTGAAAACTCTAATTTTGAAGAAACTTCCTATCTACTTATGTATGGAGAACTTCCCACTCAAAAGCAATTAGACCAATTTGATAAATCCCTTAAAAACGCAAGGTTTATTCCTCAACAAGTTTATGATGTTATGGAAATAGTTAAAGATTCCCATCCTATGGATGTTTTAAGAACAGCGATATCTGCTCTATCATCTTTTGATGAAGACAGAGATGACTTTTCAGAAGACGCCATTATTAGGAAAGGCGTTAGATTAACTTCTCAGGTTCCAATCATTGTTATGGCCCATAACAGAATGCGCAAAGGATTAGACCCTATAGAATCATCAAAAACACTTCCTCATGCTGCGAATTTTCTATATATGCTTGAAGGTGAAGAGCCAAGTGAAGATACAGCTAAGCTAATGGATACTGATTTTGTTGTTCATGCAGATCACGGTTGCAACGCCTCTGCTTTTACGACAAGAGTGGTAACCGGAACAAATGCTGATTTTTATGGATCGATAACAGCTGGAATAGCAGCTTTATCTGGTCCTTCCCACGGTGGAGCTGCAGAAGGTGTTATGGAACTTGCTAAAGATGTCGGAACTCCGGAAAATGCTGCTACTCATGTAAAAAATCTTTTAGCAAACAGAGAAAGAGTAATGGGTTTCGGACATAGAGTTTATAAGGCTCCAGACCCTAGAGCAAAACATCTAAAAGAAGGTGTAAAAAGATTAAGTGAAGAAAAAGGCGAAACTGAATGGTATGAAATTTTATTAGCTGTGCAAGAAGCAATGACTCCTTATGCAAGAAGAGGAATTCATGCAAATGTAGACTTTTTTGCTGGTGCTGTTTATTATCTTTTAGGAATACCTCAAGATCTTTTTGTTCCAATTTTTGCAGTTGGAAGAATTCCTGGATGGACTATCCAAATTCTTGAACAAATGAGACACAATATATTAATTCGCCCTTTGTTGCAATATACAGGTCAAAGATCAAAAGAATACATACCTATAACCAAAAGGGATTAGCGTCAATTAATTCTGAAGATTACCTTAGAACTTTAATATCCCGACAAGGAAAAATTTCTTGCAAAGACTTCATAGAAGTTTGTTTATATGGGAAGAATGGTTACTATACGCATACAAGAAAGGAAAAAAATGCATATTTTAAAGACTACGCTACATCTCCTTTAACCCATCCCTTATTTGGATATTTGATTTCAATATTTTTAGACAAATTAATACAATCGTTTAATACAAAAAATGAAGTTAAAATTTTCGAATTTGGTGCAGGAAATGGAACACTAGCATATGATATAACAAACGGATTAAAGGCCATCGGTCAAAGAAATTATAAATACATAGCAATAGACCGATCTGAATCAAAATCTATATTCCCCGTCATAAAAGAAGTTGATAATTATCCCAAATCAGAAAGTATCATTATTTCAAATGAATTATTCGATGCTATTCCTCATCATTTATTCTCAGTACAAAATGGTGAAATTTTTGAAAAATATGTTGAAATAAAAAATGAAAAATTTATTGAAAGCTTTGATGCTCCTTCTGATTCATGCATAAAAAATAGACTTAAAAAAAATTCAACAAATTTGACTAATGCTGATGGTGAAGTTGTATGCAAAGAATACAAAATAACTAATAAATTTAAATCCCTTATTGAAAAAGGTTATATTCTAACTATTGATTATGGAATGAAAGAAAAAGATTTGTTTTATGACGGGAAAAAAAAATCATTCATGAGCGTTATAAATGGTCACAATTTTTATAATAATTATTTTTTTAAACCCGGATTATCTGATATTACTTTTCAAGTAGATATGGAGGACTTAAATGAAGATTTTAAAAAAATAAATTTCAGCAATAAATTCATATCAAGCCAAAGACAATTTTTGTATCAATTAGGTTTAGGAGAAAGCTTGATTTCTTTATCAAATTTAAATCTTAATTTAGAAGAAACGACCAAAAACAGATATGCAATAAATCAACTAATAAAACCAAATGGCATGGGAAATTATTTTGTGCGATTAGACTCTAACTTCCATAACTCAATTTCTTTTGATGAAATAGAAATTAATAAAGATCATTTAAAAATGTTCCCTCTTTTAGAAGCATTTCCACAAAGATTTGAATTGCCTGGGCTTTATAAACAAAATATGATAGTAGATAGGGAATTAAATTAATGAAAAAAACAATTTTTTACAATAAGCATAAAAACCTTGAAGCAAAGCTTGTAGATTTTGCAGGCTGGGAAATGCCTATCAATTATTCTGCAGGAATAATTAAAGAGTCTGGTTTTGTTAGAGATTCTTGCGGAATGTTTGATGTTTCTCATATGGGGAGAATAGAAATCAAAGGAAAAAATGCTACAAAATTTATAGAAAAAATCTTACCTATTGATGTAAATAAAATTAAAATCTCTGCTGCGAAATACACATTGCTTATAAACGAAAAAAAGGAAATATTAGATGATTTAATTGTTTATAAAATCTCAGAGGAAGAATATTTACTTGTGATCAATGCTTCTAACACAAGTGAAGATTTAAAATGGATCACCAAAAACAATAAAGAAGTCAAAATATTAAACATTACTGACAACACAGGTATGCTTGCTATTCAAGGCCCAGAAGCAATAAATAAAATAAATTTACTTTCGAATAATGCCATAAATGATTTAGGAAGATATAAGTATAAAGATATAGAAATAAACGGAATATCTGTCTTTGTTGCAAGAACAGGATACACTGGCGAAGATGGGGTTGAATTAATTTTTGACAATAATGATGCTGAAAAAATTTGGGACCTTCTTTCTGCAAAAAATATAGAACCATGTGGCTTAGGTTCAAGGGATTTACTAAGAATAGAAGCAGGCCTTCATCTATACGGACATGAAATAAATAAAAACTCAAATCCTGTAGATATAGGGCTAGGAAGAGTACTGGAATCAAAAAGTACATCCTATATAAACCATGAATACATAACAGGTAATGATATAAAATCTGGGTCACAATCATTAGTAGGATTGATAATTAAGGATAGAGGAATTGCTAGAGAAGGAAATGATATATATATAGACGGCAAAATTATTGGAAAAATCACATCAGGAACACATTCACCTAGAATTAATAGTGCTATAGCTATAGGAAAAATTGATAAGAATTTCAATATTATTGAAAATGAGGTTAAAATAAAAGTAAGAGAAAAATTTCTAGAAGCTAAAATAGTAAAGCTTCCGTTTTATAGGAGAAAAAAATGAGTGATGTACCTAACAACCTAAAATACTCAAAAGATCATGAATGGGTTCAAATAAATGACAACGTTGCAACTGTTGGGATAACTTTGCACGCAGCGGAATCATTAGGAGATATAGTTTATGTTGATGTTAATTCCATGGACAAAGAATTAAAGCAATTTGATAAGTTCGGGGAAATTGAATCAGTTAAAGCTGTTTCTGATTTATATGTTCCTTTATCTGGTAAAGTTATTGATATTAATGAGACCCTATTAAACAATCCTGAGTTTGTGAATGAAGATTGTTATGAAAAAGGCTGGATAATTAAACTAGAAATAAGCAATAAAAACGATCTAGATCAGTTGTTAGATCCTGAAGAATATAAAAAAATAATTTAATGAAAAATTCACCATATATACCCAGTACCGATACAGATAAAAAGGAAATGCTTAGCATAATAGGAGCAAGCTCTTTTAAAGAATTGCTAAGTGATGTCCCTGAAAAAAAGCTTTTTCCATCTCTAAATCTAAAAGAAGCTTTATCAGAGCAAGAATTAGTAGAATTTTTTGAGCTTTTAGCCAATAATAATTTAGCCTCAAAATCTTTTTCTAGTTTCATGGGTGGAGGTGCTTACAATCATTACATTCCATCCACTGTAAAATCAATGATTCAAAGAGGAGAATTTCTTACATCCTATACTCCATATCAGCCCGAAGCATCCCAAGGGACATTACAAGCAGGATTTGAATTCCAATCAATGGTTGCTCAGCTTTTCGACATGGAAGTATGTAATGCTGGTATGTATGATGGACCTACGGCACTAGCTGAAGCAGCTCTAATGGCGTGTAGAATAAAACGAAATAATTCTATAGTTGTACACCAAAGCATCTCAGAAAAGTCTTTAGAAGTAATTAAGTCTTATTCCAAATGGCAAAATATAAAATTAATAAATTATAAAGATATTAACCAAAATGATAGCTCAGAATATGGGTGTCTTTTAGTTCAATCTCCTAATCAATTTGGTGAAATTGAAGATGTTGAAAAATTATCAAATGAAATTCATAATAAAAACGGATTGATTGTACAACACACTTATCCTGTTTCTTTAGGACTGCTAAAACCTCCTGGTCAACTTAATGTTGATATATCTACTGCTGAAGGGCAGCCTTTGGGTGTTCCAGTTTCTTTCGGTGGCCCTTTTATTGGAATACTAACTTGTAAAAAAGAATATATAAGACAGCTCCCAGGAAGAATAATTGGTCAAACTGTAGACAAAAATAACAAAATTTCATATGCCCTTACTCTTCAAACTAGAGAGCAGCATATTAGAAGGGAAAGTGCAACTTCTAATATATGTACTAGCACTCAATTAATAGGACTTATGGTGGCTGTTTATCTAGCAACTATGGGCCCAGAAGGAATAAAAAGCGTTGCAGAAATCTGTTACCACCGAGCACATTTTTTGGCATCAGAATTAAACAAGACTAATAATTTTAAATTACTTTCAAGTAACTTTTTCAATGAATTCATAATGAAATCCAAAGCAAAGCCTTTTGAGATAAATGAGCTTTTATTAAAAAACAACATTGAAGGCGGAATAGATGTATCGAAAAATAATGAAAATAGAATAATGTTTGCTGTTACAGAATTAAATTCCCCCGAAACGCTGAATAAAACTATTGAATTATTAGGAGGAAATTTTGATTAATAAAGAACTGCCTCTTTTGATGGACCAATCTAAAAAGGGAAGAAAAGCTATTAATGTGCCAAAATATGGAGTTCCAAAAGCCGAACTTCCTCATTCTAAATTTCTAAGAAAGGGAATTCAATTGCCTGAGGTAGCTCAACTAGACTTGATAAGATATTTTACCAACCTTTCTTCTTTGAATTACTCTATAGACACTAATTTTTATCCTTTGGGTTCATGCACAATGAAATACAATCCAAAAATCAATGAACAGATTTCCGGAATTTCTGGGTTTTCATCTTCTCATCCAAACCAAATTGATGAAAATGTCCAAGGGAATCTTGAAATAATGTATGACTTACAAAATGAGCTAGGAGAAATTACAGGTCTGCCTGCCGTTTCATTAGCTCCTTTGGCAGGTGCTCAAGGAGAGTATGCGGGTTTATTAATCGCAAGAGAATATCACAAACAATGCAAACAGGATCATAAAAATGTTGCTCTAATCCCAGATTCTGCCCATGGAACAAATCCTGCTTCGGCTTCAATGGCAGGACTAGAAGCTGTTACTATAAAAACAACTAAAGAAGGAGACATAGATTTAGATGACTTAAAAGACAAAGCAAATGAAAACATTGCTGTTTTAATGTTAACCCTTCCTTCTACCTTAGGGCTATTTGAACCAAATATTTTAGAAATAACAAAGATTGTTCATGATAACGGAGGTTTAGTTTATGCAGATGGAGCCAACTTAAATGCCTTGTTGGGTGTAACTAAATTTGGAGAATTGGGCATAGATATATGTCATTCTAATTTACATAAAACCTTTTCAACCCCCCATGGAGGAGGAGGCCCTGGATCAGGTCCAGTAATGGTTGCAAAGTTTTTAGAAAAATACCTCCCTTATCCTCACATAAAAAAAGAAGGAAGAAAATTTAAGCAATACAAACCAAAATCTTCAATAGGAAGACTTAATGGTTTTTATGGTTCATTCGGAATTATACTTCGAGCTTATGTTTACATTAGATCTTTAGGAGAAGGAGGGCTAAGAGAAATTTCTGAAAATGCAATAATTAATGCAAACTATATTCAAGAAAGACTAAAAGCCTATTATGAACTAACTTCATCAAGACGATGTATGCATGAGACTGTATTATCAGCATCAAGACAGAAAAAAGATGGAGTAAAAGCAATAGATATAGCAAAAAAACTACTAGATGAAGGCTTTCATGCTCCTACTATGTATTTTCCTTTAATCATTGAGGAGGCTCTAATGATTGAGCCTACTGAAAGCGAATCAAAAGAAACAATGGACAAGTTTATTGAGTCAATGATAAAAATTAGCGAATTATCAAAAAGCAATCCGAAAGAAATTATTGAAGCTCCTATCAATCTTCCTGTTGAAAGACTTGATGAGGCTCAGGCTGCCAGAAATCCTGTTTTGGCATGGAAAAAACAATGAATATAATTATAGGGAGCGATCATCTAGGAGATGATTTTCCAGAAAAACTTCAGGATTTATTCCCTGAAGTAAATTTTATTAAAGCATTTGAAGAGAACCGCCAATTAAAACACATTGATACCGCAGATGTTTATTTTGGATTCCCATCAAATGAGATTGTCAAAAGAGGGTCTAAACTTAAATGGATTGCTTGTCCTGGGACTGGTATTGATAAAATAATTGCTAATTCAGAATTTTTAAATCCAAAAACAATTATCACAAATGCTCCGCTTGCTCATGTTACACCCATGGCAGAACATGTAGTTGGCACAATGATAGGACTAGCTCATTCATTTAAACAGCTTTTTATAGACCAATCTAAAAAAAAATGGGATGTAAATCAATGGAATTCAAAAATAGTTGAATTAAAAGGATCAAACGTTTGTATTTACGGATATGGAGAGCTTGGAAAATCTATTGCTAAAAAACTACATGCTTTTGATATGAATATTTTTGCTATTGACCCAAATATAAATCAGCCAAATGGAGTTCATAAAACTATCAGCCCGCCAAAGGACCTAGATGTCATTTTGCAAAATTCAAATTGGTTAATTATTTCTGCCCCTTTGATAAAAGAAACCGAAAATTTCATAAAGAAAAAAAGCTTATTAATGATGCCAAAAAATAGCTATGTTGTAATTATTTCAAGAGGAGGAATTATAAATGAAAATGATTTATATGAAACCCTTCATTCTGGGCATTTAGCAGGAGCAGGAATAGATGCAACAAAAATTGAACCTCTACCTCAAAACTCTTCTTTATGGAGCATAAACAATGCAATAATTTCTCAACATGCCTCAGCCCTATCTCCTGAAATGTATGAAGGAAGAAGAAAAATATTTATCGAAAATATAAAAAAATATATTAATAAGAAAGAATTACTACATAAGTGCGATTTAAATAAAGGCTACTAATTATGGAGGATATTTGGGTCAGAATAAATCATCTCAATTTTTATTCCGTTCATGTTCGAGGTAGAACTGAATGGAAATTTATGGAATTTGTCACTGAAGATAATATTTCAGGAATATCTGAAATTACTGACACTCAACTTAATTCTCCTGTTTCTACAATTATCTCTAAGCTGTCTAATAGAATTAGAGGGGAAAAAATCTTTTCTGAAAATGAGTTAATGAGGCTTATTCCTGAAGCAAATAAAGCTAAAGAGAATATACACGTAGCAACAGCAATTAGTGGTATAAGATCGGCTTTTTTAGACTTGATTTCAAAGAGAATTGAATTAGACCTAAATAGTTTTTTATTAGAACAAAATCAAAATAAAAACATACAAAAAAAAGAAAGTATAAATCTATATGCAAATATAAATCGATCTCTTCTTCCTGATGATAATGGACCTGTAAAAAGGACCCCTGAGTCTTTTTCTCAAAAAGCAAAAGAATTCGAAAATAAAGGATTTACGACTATCAAATGTGCTCCCTTTGATGAATGCAAAAGCCCTTTTTCTGAAAAAAATAAAATTCCCAATGAAGCGTCAATTGGCTTGGAAAGAATATCAGCAATAAAACAAAATATTTCATCTAAAACGAATTTATTTATCGATTGTCACTCAAGATTTGACCTACAATCAAGTTATTATTTACATGATGAATTATTTGATATGAAGGTGGATTGGTTTGAAGAGCCCGTTGATCCAGAAAAAAATGAAGATGACATGATCAAGATAAACTATTATTCAAAAATTAATACCGCAGGAGCAGAAATGACTTACGGGGCAGACAATTTTAAGAGATTGTTGACAAATAATGTTTTGGATATTGTTATGCCCGATGTAAAATTTTGCGGAGGAGCTTCAGAAATAATAAAATTAGACCAAAGCTTAGAAGATGCCTCTCAAAACATTTCGATGCACTGTCCGTCTGGCCCCGTTTCTTTACTAACATCTGCTCACATAACTTCATCTATTTCTTCAAAATTACCTCTTGAACACGCAGTTAACGAGGTAGAATGGAGGCATGAAACTTTATTACCTTACGAAAAAATAGAAAATGGGAAAATTCATATCCCTAAAGGTCATGGAATTGGGTCAACCTTAAACCCAGAAATAATCAGTAAAAAAGGAAAAATATGGCAAGAATAAGTTTTTAGTGAAGTAAATTATTTCTTCTTCTTCTTGAAGAAATAAAGACAAAAACTATGCCAAACAAAAAGATTAACTGCATAAAAAGAAAGCCATAAGAGATAGTACTGTTATTTGAAGTTCTATTACGCTCAAAAATTTCAATTTGTTCAGATATTATTGCAACTTTTTTCCCATTATTAATTTCAAAATCCAGTACCCAATTTCCTTTTTTTTCTAATCTTAAAATAGCCTGATAGTACCCTTTCATATCTGAAGATGAAAGAGCCGGAGATTTTTTCTTATTTTCTTTAAACAAAGGAGTGGCATAAACTTGTATTTTTAGATTTTCTAAAGGTTCATTGGTATTTTTATCAACAACATTTATAGAAAATATTTGTTGTCCGACAACTGGATTTTTTGGAGAAACTGAAATTGTTACTAAATAATCATCAATTTCTTCTTCAAGAAATAATTTATACTGAGAAAATCCCTCTCCTTGAGCAAATAACAACTGAGATCCATAAAATTGAATTGAAGTTAGCAAAAGAACAAAAAATAAATATTTAAAATTTTTTTTCATAGTTAAATAATACATTATGAAATTTATTATCGAAATAAGAAAAACTATCTTCTAATTCTTCCAGAAACATCTCCTGAAGCAACGCTTAGAACTTCCTCAACTGTCGCTAAATTAAAATCCCCTTGAAAGGTGTGAGCTAGAGCAGATGCAGCAACTCCAAATTCAACAATATCTTGATTATTCAATTTGTTAAATAATCCATAAATTAGACCTGCTGTAAAAGCATCTCCTGCTCCCACTCTATCGACTATTTGGATTTGATATTTTTTTGAAGCATAAACTTTATTATTGCTATAAAATAATCCTGCCCAATCATTATGGTCAGCTGAAAAGCTTTCTCTTAAAGACAATCCAACATTTGAAAGGTCATATTTCTTTGCTAAATTTATAAGTAATTGCTTATACGATTCGTCTTTTTCATTATCAACAAATTCTCCTAACATTATTTCAGGGTCCTTTTTCCCTCCAATAAGAATATCCGTGAATTCCATCAATGGAATCATTGTGCTCTGAGCTTCTTTTGGAGACCATAAATTAGATCTGTAGTTTAGGTCACATGAAACCTTTATGTTTCTGGTTTTTGCTTCTTTTACTGCATAAATAGTTAGGTTTTTTGCTGATTCAGATAATGAAGGGGTAATTCCTGAGTAGTGAAAAAGATCGCAATCATCGAAAATTAAATCCCAATCAAAAGAATCTGGCTTTGCAAGAGAAAAGGAAGAGCCTTTTCTATCATAAACAATGTTTGAGGGTCTCATTGAAGCTCCATTTTCTAAATAATAAACCGCAAGCCTTTCTCCATTTTTTATCATATAGTCTGCGTTAACTCCAAATTGCCTAATTGTGTTTATGCAAGCCTGTCCTATTGGGTTGTCAGGCACAGATGAAACATAGAAAGCATTCATTCCAAAATGAGATAGTGAAACAGCAACATTGCCTTCTGATCCTGCATAAGTAATTTCAAAGTTTTTTGATTGTGAAAATCTTTCTTTGTTTAAAGTTGTTAACCTCAATAAAATTTCACCAAATGTCACTATTTTACTCATTTTAAGAAAAGAACCCCTTTTATTTATATATTTATACAAATATACAATTATGATTTGAAAAATAAAACCGATAATAATTTAAACTTTACAGACTTGTTACACGAACTTAAAGAAAAAAGAGTTAACCCAAATAAAAAAGGTGTAGCCCTCGCCTTTTTTTTATCTATTCTTTGGTCAGGGAACCCAATTGCAATAAAGATTGGACTTGACGATGCTCCTCCCTTAAGACTAGGCTGGATGAGGTTTGTATTAGGTGGCATTGTTGCAATTATATGGGCCATTTACAATAAAGAAAAACTTCAACTTAGATCAAAAGAGGTTCTTCCTCTTTTAGGAGTAGGTTTGCTCTTTTCAATACAATTAGGCTTTATGAATGTTGGTCAAAATTTCACATCTGGAGGACACGGAGTAATTATGATAACAACTTTTCCACTATGGTCTTCTATTTTTTCTCATTTATTTATTCCAAAAGATAAACTTACTAAATTAAAGGTGTTTGGGATGTCCATTGCTTACTCAGGAATAATATTATTATTTTGGGAGTCTCTACTGAACTCAAAAAGCGATTATTTATGGGGAGATGTAATGATGCTTACTTCTGCAATGCTATTAGGAGCAAGGCAAATTTATATTTCTCAAATTGCTCAAGACATTCCTCAAATTAACATTTTATTGTCTCAAGCTTTAATAGGAATAATTTCATTTTTTGTTTTTTCTGTTTTTTTTGAAAGTCAAAATTATTTATTTTCAGTTAGCCTTTTAGCAGCTCTTTTTTATCAAGGAATTATTATTGCAGGTTTTGGATTTATAGGTCAAACTTGGTTATTAAAAAATTATTTACCCTCAAAAATTACAATAATTTCACTTTCTCAGCCTGTATTTGGAGTATTTTTGGCATGGTTTATATTAAATGAAACTCCAGGAGTAGAGCTGATTTTTGCTACTATTCTAGTTGTTATTGGTTCGTATATATCTGTGCGAAATAAGACTTAAACATAGAGAATGAAGCATAAAATGAAATACATTTATAATATGAAGATATCTAACCCAAAGCATAATGCCTCAAATATAAATAAATGAAAAAAAATGTTTAAGATTTAAACACAATTCTCAAGGACCAAAAATAACCCTTTCTATATATTCAAAAAAATTGCGTAAGAAATATTAAAGATTTTTACCTATAAATTTATTCTCAAATAAATCGTTTACATGACTTTCATCATATCCAATAGAAACAAGGACTTCTTTTGTATGTTCTCCTAACAATGGCGATGATTGCAAT
>Ga0315326_10000427_pt1 | contig 20393 bp, 22 predicted proteins | sample M180m32315metaG_FD_203457 | JGI IMG/M metagenome (GOLD analysis project Ga0315326, IMG submission 203457) | Ammonia-oxidizing marine archaeal communities from Monterey Bay, California, United States - M1 80m 32315 | ecosystem: Environmental > Aquatic > Marine > Coastal | place: USA: California... | reverse complement strand
TTACTCCTCTTAGAATATGAGACTTTCCGTAATAGGCATGTAAGTCTATAATTTTTAACATTATTTAATGATCCTCAGTCCCTAGGTAAGCTTCTTGTACAGCTTTGTTTTCTCTAATGTTTTTTGGTATATCCGTAGCAATAATTTCTCCATAAACTAAAACTGATATTCTGTCAGCTAGGTCAAATACTACGCCCATATCATGTTCCACAACTACTAAAGTTCTATTTTCTGATATTTGTTTTATTAAGTTAACAGCTCTTTCTGTTTCTGAATTTGACATTCCAGCTGTTGGTTCATCAAGCATTAAGGTATCTGCACCGCCAGCTATAGTTATTCCTATCTCTAACGCCCTCTGATCTGCATAGCTTAAAAGCCCTGCAGGAATATGAGCACAGTGCTTTAAATTAATTTCTTCTAATAGAGAGTTTGTTTTTTCATTCAGTTCTTTGTCCCCATTTACTAACCTAACTATAGAATATTTGAATCCCATCGACCATAATATACCGCATCTAATATTTTCGTAGACAGACATTTTAGGAAAGATATTTGTAACTTGAAAACTTCTTGCAAGTCCTTTTCTATTGATTTCATGTGGCTCTAAGTTATTTATTTCTTTATCATTAAGAGTAATTTTTCCAGAACTAAGTTTATAGTGCCCTGATATAAGGTGAAAAAGAGTTGATTTTCCTGCACCATTAGGCCCTATAATTGCATGCCTTTCGTTTTTCTTAATATCTAAATTAAGGTTTTTTATTATCTTTGCTTCTCCAAATGCTTTAGAAACATTTTTTAATTGCAAGGCATTACTCATGAGATATCTCCGTCTTTACAACAGAGATTGCATGATCCCAGCTTTCTTTAGCCATTGGAAAAGTTTTTTTAGATAAAAATATTCCTATTAAGATTAGCCCAATGAATACTAACCAAGATGTTATTCCATTTGCATTAAACTCAGTCCAAAATATTATAACTTCTCCTTCGCCTTTAGAAATTAAAGATCTAAAATATAGCATCTCGATAATTCCAATTAAACCAATTAGTCCTGTAACTACACTTCCTATTGCTAATAAATATGGCTTAACTAAAGATGTTAGAAGTTTTTTATCTGTACGAGCTATTGGACCGTGCATAACAATAAGTCCTGCTAATCCACCTGGTGCAAACATAACAATACCAGAGAAGGTTAGACCTAAATAAAGAAGCCATGCTTCTGTATAATCAGCTAGTGTTGAATCTAAATATGTAAGACCTATAGCCCCTACAATTGGACCAAGAAAATGACCTGCTCCACCTATAAATGCCATAAAAAGTACTGCCCCTGACTGAATAACACTTACAGATTCAAATCCTATATGTTCATAATTAAGTGCATGCAGACTTCCAGCAGCTCCTGCAAACATTGAAGATAAGGCAAAAGCTTGCCATCTTACTCTTCTAACACTATACCCGATAAATGCTGCTCGTTCTGGATTATCTCTGACGGCATTACTCATTCTGCCGAATGGAGTTTTAGTAATAATATACATTAAAGCTACAGCTACAATACACCAGAATAAAATTAAATAGTATATCTCAATTTGTGGACCAAATGAAATTCCAAAAGGTTCCGGACCTACCATTCTATCAGTTTGTATTCCGTCTTCACCGTTAAAAAATAAAACGAATATTAAAGTCATAGCAGTTACCATTTCACAAAAACCGAGAGATATCATTGCAAATGCAGTTCCTGCCCTTCGAGTAGAAACATAACCAACTAAAGAACCAAAAAATAATCCTACAACAGCACCAATTAAAGGAAATAATACTGTAGGAAAGTAAGGAAGAGTCTCTTCCCCTATACCATTCATAATATGTATGGATGCATAGCCAGCTAGACCAAAATAAATTGCATGTCCAAAAGATAGCATGCCACCTTGTCCCAGTAACATATTATACGCTACTGTAAAGATTATTAACACTCCCATTTTTGATAACAAAGTTAATGCAAACGAAGAGTCAAACACCAATGGTAATATAACTGCTATAATAGCTACAATAATCCATGTAGAAAAAGATTTAAATAAATTTATCATCACACGTCTCTATTTCCAAATAAACCTCGAGGCCTAAATATTAGCATAAGTACAAGCAGTAAATATGGAAGAATAGGAGCTACTTGAGATATAGTTAAATCTATTATTATTTTCCATAAACTTTCTACATCAACACTCATACCAATAAATTCAATAAAGCTATTAATAGAATAATCGAGGGATATAGCCGTAGTTTGAATAATACCAATTAAAATTGAGGCTACTAAGGCTCCCTTAAGCGAACCTAGTCCACCAACCACTATAACCACAAAGACTATCGGACCTAAAGATAGTGCCATTGAAGGCTCAGTTCCTAGGGTGTTACCTGCTAAAACTCCCGCAAGACCAGCTAAAGCACATCCTAATCCAAAGACAAGCATAAAAACTCTTGGAACATTATGTCCTAATGAGGATACTATTTCTGGGTGTGTTAATGCAGCCTGAATAATTAAGCCAGCTCTAGTTTTTGTAAGTACAGTAAATAGAACAACGAACATAGCTACGGATACCACTAAAGTGAACATTGCATATGCTTGGTATCCCATACCGCTCATAGAAAATAAAGTAAAGTTCATGTATTCAGGTACGTGATAGCCTACAGGTACTTTACCCCATATCATTTGAACTAACTCTTCAATTATATAAAATAAGCCAAATGTAAATAATAGCTCTGCTACATGACCAAATTTATGAACTCTCCTTAATGCATATTTTTCTACCATAGCTCCACAGAATGCTATTATTAATGGAGCAATAAATAAAGCAGGAATAAATCCTATATATTTACTAATTTGATACGCAAAATAAGCTCCTAACATAAAGAAAGAAGCATGAGCGAAATTTAGAACGCCCATCATTCCAAATATTAAAGTAAGGCCACTTGAAAGCATAAATAGTAACATGCCATAGAGAAGACCATTAAATAATGTAAATAAAACTACATCCAATTTATTAACTCACTAAATATCTCTATTTACTTTTTAGGCCTTTTCATTTTACATGTAGTAGGTAATGTTATATCAGCCACATCTACCCACCCATCTGTTACGTAAGCCATGCCATAATCTTCATTATTATAAATAAAAGTTTTTTCGACATCAGTAGATATATGACTTAGGACCATATCAAAATGCATTTGATGATCTTCTTCTCTCATATGTACATCTCCGTGTGCACCACGAGCTGTCATTCCTTCCAGTGCCCATGCTACTTGTGTAGGGTCAGCAGTTCCAGCTTTCTCTACAGCAGCGGCAAACATATCCATCATAAATCTTTGTCTATCCGCATAAGGGCTTTTATTAGAATATGCCATGTATTCAGCATCAATTTCTTTTAACCAATCAGGATGAGTTGGATCATTTTCATGAGCTTCAGTAACTTGCACAATAGGGTTAAAAGTTGAAACTTTAGCACCCATAGAATTCATTGCAGCAGGTATTCCAGCATAAATAGTATAAAATTTAACTTTTAATTGAGAATTAGCCGTAGCTTTTATTAGTCTTGCTGCATCGGGGCCCCAGTTACCAGTAAGAATAGTATCTGCTCCACTAGAAGTAATTTTGGATACATAAGGATTAAAATCTAAGATTTTTCCAAAAGGTACAATAAGTTCATCTCCAACTATTTCTATTTGTGGAGCTCTTTCAGCTAGAAGTCTTCTTGCAGCGGCTTGAAATGATTGTCCATAAGCATAGTTTTGATTTAAAAGATATACTTTTTTTATACTAGGGTCTTTTGTCATTTGAGATACTAAGGCGGCTACTTTCATATCTACATTCGCATCAAATCGGAAATGGTAAAAATTACATAGCTCATTAGTGAATGAAGTAGTTACAGCTGAGTGATTAAGAAACATAATTTCTTTTCCTGGATTTCTTTTGTTATGCTTACCTAAAGTTTTAATAATATTAAGAGCATGGTTTGATCCTACACCTTGTGTAACGTATCTAATATCTTCATCAATAACTTTTCTTAATTGCTGAATAGTTTTTTCTGCTACCATGGCATTATCATAAGGAACTATTTCAATATGTTTGCCTCCTAAAACCCCTCCAGCTTTATTAATTCTTTCAGCAAAAAATTCTAATCCTTCAATTAGGTCTAATCCAACAGAAGCTAACGGACCTGACATTGGTTCAATAATTGCAATTTTAATTGTATCTTCTGCTTTAACTGAAAACGCAAAAGATAATAATGTAGTAGTAATTAAAAATATTTTAAAAAATCTATTTAGCATCTCAAATCCCCCATCCATAGTTGAAATTCATAGAGACTTATATTACATTGGCATTATTAAACTTCAATGTTTATTTTTATTTTATTTAGGATTTATTATGTTTATAAATGATTTGTTTTCAATAAAAGGGAAAGTTGCTCTTGTAACTGGTGGCTCAAGAGGAATAGGAGAAATGATAGCTTCAGGTTTTTGCGCAAATGGAGCAAAGGTTTATATTTCTGCTCGATCAAAAAATACTGTTATTGAAACTGCTAAAATAATTTCAGATAAATATGATTCTGAATGTATTGGAATAGAATCTGATATTTCTTCTTTAGGTGGAGTAAAAAAATTAGCTAAAATCATAAATGATAATGAGGAACATTTAGATATATTAGTAAATAATGCTGGAGCAGCTTGGGCAGCACCAATAGAGGATTTTCCGGAGATTGGTTGGGATAAAGTTATGGATCTTTGTGTAAAGTCTATGTTTTTCCTTACACAAGAATTATTACCTCTTTTAACTAAACCTGCTTCAACCATAGATCCATCAAGAATAATAAATATAGGCTCAATAGATGGTATAAATAACCCTGAATTTAAAAATTTTTCTTATAGTGCTGCAAAATCTGCCGTTCATCATATGACAAGAGTTTTAGCTTCAGAATTAGTAAGTAAGCATATTAATGTAAATGCAATAGCTCCTGGTCCTTTCCCAAGTAAAATGCTTGGCTCTGCTGTTAAATTTGATTATAAAAAATTGGAATCTAAAAATCCTCGAGGTAGAATAGGAACTCCAGAAGATATAGCAGGACTAGCAATATTTCTATCATCAAGAGCAGGTGCTTATACCATTGGGGAAGTTATAACTTGTGATGGAGGTTTAGTGGCTTCAGCAGGTCATGATCTAAGTTGATTTTTGATCAATACTATCTAAATATTTTTTAGCATCTATTTTAAATAGGGGATGTTTTCTGAGTTTATGAAAATGTTTTAATGATAATTTAAACTCAGAAGGACCTATTTCTTTAATAATAGAGGTTATTTCATCAGATTTGCTATAAGGCATTATTTCTCGGTAGAATAACGATAACTCGCAGAAATAACAGATGTCGGCTAAAGTAATATTTTGAGAAGTAATAAATCCTTGTTTTTTATTTTCTTTAAGCGCATTTTCTATACCTGTCATATAATTTATGTATGCCTCTTTAGCTTCATTTCTAAGCTTAAGTGTCGCAGAATTATTATTGATTGAAAGAAGATATTTTTGGGATGATCTTGCAAATATGAGAGAGGTATCTAAAAAAGAGTCTATTCTAGATGTTTCATAAGGGTTAGATCCATATATATTGTTATTCTTTTTCTTTAAGCGTGCTACTAATCGCATTATGCTATTAGATTCAAAAATACCTATTTTCCCATCAGAGCTAAATGCAGCTGGAATAGTTCCATAAGGATGTGATTTTAAAAATTCGTCTGTTTTGTATAGTTTTATCGAAAATCCTGTTCTTCCCAAAGAAGTTTTATCTGCTAATTTAATTTTATCTTCTTCCGTTAAAGGTCTAGCATCAAAATCCCACAACCAGTTTTTAATTTCTGGAGGTTTTGTGCCTCTTACTTCAACATTAATATCTATAAATCGAGCTGTTATTGTGGATTTCCAAATTCTTGGGGTAGGGATATAACAAAATATTCTTAATAAAGGTTTATTTTTATTTACCATTTTTCTATGTCCGGTCTAATTTCTACATCAAATGACCATGTTGATCTAGGTTGGTGGGCAACATGAAATATTTCTTTTGCTATATCTGCAGGTTTACAAAAATAATCATCATCTTTATCTTTTGCAAAAATAGGTCTTGTTCTAGGTGTGTCTATAGCTGCATCAACCAAAACATAGGCAACATGAACTCCTTTAGGTCCTAATTCTCTGGCCAAGGATTGTGCTAAAATTCTTTGTGCCGCTTTTGTCGGTGCAAAATATATAAAATCAGGTTTTCCTCTTAAAGCAGATGTATTACCTGTAACTATTATAGATCCTGATTTATTTTTAATCATATTTGGAGCTAATGCCCTAGCAAAATAAAGCAAAGATTTTGTATTTACATTAAAGTTTCTATCTAATCTTTCTGGATTATCACCAAGAAAGCTGCCTGCTAACCCTCCATCTGCAACTCCGGCAACTGCATTATGAATAAATATATTAGGGTTTCCTATTTCAGATATTACTTGATTACAGGTATTCTTGATATTCTTCATGTCTGAAACATCACACTTATATGCAAATGAATTAGGTATTTCATTTTCTAGATTTTTAATAAAGTCTATATTTCTTGCTAACATAATTACTTTGTAACCATTATCAGAAAATATTTTTGCACTTTCAGTCCCGGTACCTGGACCTACTCCTGCTATCAAACAAATTTTATCATTATTTACCATTATAATTTTCTTAATTTAATCTTTTTTTATGGTTTCTATAAAGGATTTTTTTATTTTAAAATCTTCATAAATTTTTAGAAGATTTGGCTTGCTCTCTTTCCATTTTTCATCTGGAAATACATTATCTAAAACAAGACAACATAAACCTATTGTAACATGTAGTCTATTATATGAATTTACAAAATAATGTGATTGTTCTTCTAATAAATTTAGAGATCTTTCAGCTCTTCCTTGCTCATGTTTTATTCCATCTGGATAATGAAATTCTTTAGGTTTATAAATTCTTTCTCTTGCCCTTGAGACTATGGATTCAAATGTCTGAGAAGCAATAGAGTCTAATGCATATATTTGCCAATATTGTTTTTCTTCCTGAGGAATAAATTCTTTATTACTACTTTGTTTTTCTAAATAATTACATATAGCCATTGATTCCACAATGTTAAAACCATCATCTGTTTCAAGGGTAGGAACCATTCCATTTGGATTATTTTTCATAATTAATGCATCTTCAGATCTTGTAGTGGTAATTACTTCATCAATTTTATCCATGAGATTAAGTTCTCTAGCGATTATTCTACATTTTCTAGCAATCGGAGATGTCACAGTATACAATAATTTCATTATTTTATTATTCCTTTCTCTTTATTTATTTTTTGCCAAATACCTTCAGTTGTAAAAATTAATTTATTTTCTAAAGTTAATTCAACTCTAATAAAAATCGCTTTTCTTCCAACTTTTAATGCTTTACCTGTGCCTTCAACCCAAGCGCCTACTGGAGCAGGTCTCATAAAATTGGCATTAAAATTTGCTGTAACGCTCGGTCCTTCACCTGCTTTTGCTGCAATATAACCACCTATAGTATCAACAAAGGACATTAATAATCCTCCATGAGATACTCCATTTAAGTTAGAGTGGTGATCTAAAATCCTAATTCCCATTATTACGTCAGGATATCTACCTTTGATAAAATAAGGTCCAATTCTATCTGAGAACATTCCGTCACGAGATTCATAAATTTTAAATCCCTCTGGAGCATTAGCAATTTCAATATATTCTTCTTTATACATATTACAGACCTAATTTGTTTTATATTGTTTAAGCTTTTCAAGGTTGAATTCAAAGCCAATACCTGGAAGATCTGAAGCAAATCCATATCCATCTTCAATTTTAAGAGGATTTGAAATATAATCTTCTATTCCAAAGGCATGTACTTCCATATATGCCGTATTAGGACACGCAGCAAGAAGTTGAATATGAACATCATGAGCTCCATGAGACATAACTGGAAGATTATAAGCCTCAGCTAATTTAGCAATTTTCATAAATGGAGTAAAACCACCACAAGTTGTATAATCAGGCTCTGGAAAATCTACTCCATTGTGATAAAAAAGTTCTTGAAATTCTTTTAAGGTGTGTAGGTTCTCTCCTGCAGCAATTGGTGTTGCTCCATTATTTCTTAGATAGGCATAACCTCTATAGTCATCTGGGGTTATAGGTTCTTCTAGCCAAGTAAGGTTAAAATTTACTAATTCGTTTGAAGCTTTAAGGGCTTGATCAACTCTCCATGCCTCATTAGCATCAGCCATTAATTCTATAGAATCCCCAATATGATTTCTTACAGCTTCAACTCTTTGTAAATCCTCTTTTAGAGTTTCTCTTCCTAGTCTCATTTTAATAGCTTTGTATCCTTGCTCAATATTTTTAGTAGCGTTATCTAAAATTTTTTCTATAGGAAAATTTAGGTCTATGTTTCCTGCATAAACTTTTACTTTAGAAGAATAACCGCCAAGAAGCTTCCATAGAGGTTGTTTTACTCTTTGCCCCATTAAGTCCCAAAGAGCAGCATCTACAGCAGCAATTGCAAAACTTACAGGCCCCCCTCTTCCAGCGTAATGAGTTTGTTTCCACATTTGTTTCCACAAAAACTCTATTAATGAAGAGTCATTATTTAATAAAATAGGTTTAAAAGTATCTTCAATGATTCTCGCTATAGCAAGCTCTTGATTGCTATGCATAGTCGTATATCCTTGACCTACATTTCCATTTTCATCTGTAATTTTAACGATTACTATACCAAAACCTGTCATTAGTCCGGCTGCATAAGCTTTAACTGGTTCTTTCAGTGGAACTGTATAGGTTAGAATTTCAACATTTTTAATATTCATAAAATCTCCTATATGTTTTAGGTAAACTATTGTATTTATTAATTATTATTTTTAATTTATAATTTTAATCTCAAGCTCTGAAATGAGAGTATACACTATAGGTTTTTTTTTTAAATAATATTTTTTAATTAATTTTATTAAATATTTTTAAATAGAGGTTTTGGATAAATCATTACTACTAAATTTATTTTATTTTTTTTGTAATTTTATTGTCTTTATTACAATTTAGATATACATAAGGGCTATATAAATGAAAAATATATTTTTAATGTAAATTTCATTATAATATTTTGAGGTAATTTATGACATCACTCTATATAGAGTATCTTCCAATAGCGATTTTTATAGCATTTGCGGGAGGATTGTCTGTATTATTCGCTCTTTCATCATGGATAATAGGAAAACAGCTTCCTGACTCTGAAAAATTATCTCCATATGAATGCGGATTTGAACCGTTTGAGGACGCTAGAATTCAATTTGATGTAAGGTTCTATCTAGTAGCAATTCTATTTATAATTTTTGATTTAGAAGTGGCATTTTTATTTCCTTGGGCAGTGGCACTGTCAGATATTGGCTTATTTGGTTTTGTATCAATGATGATATTTCTTTTCTTATTAACAATAGGTTTTATTTACGAATGGAAAAAAGGGGCTTTAGAATGGGATTAAAACAAAGTAAAGTTGACATCATTGAAGGTAAGGCTGCATTTGAAGCTGCTGCTTCAGATGTGAAAAACAAAGGTTTTGTAGTAGCAAGAATAGACAAATTGTTCACATGGGCTAGAACTGGATCATTATGGCCAATGTCATTTGGTTTAGCTTGTTGTGCAGTCGAAATGATGCATGCAGGCGCAAGTAGATATGATTTAGATAGGTTTGGATTAGTATTTAGACCGAGTCCTAGACAGTCTGACGTTATGATAGTTGCTGGTACATTAACTAATAAAATGGCTCCTGCTTTAAGAAAAGTTTATGATCAGATGCCAGAACCTAGATGGGTTATTTCAATGGGAAGCTGCGCTAATGGTGGAGGATATTATCATTATTCTTATTCAGTAGTTAGAGGGTGTGATCGAATTGTACCTGTAGATGTTTATGTTCCTGGATGCCCTCCTACGGCTGAGGCATTGTTATATGGCATAATTCAATTACAAAAGAAAATTACACGACAAAATTCTTTAGGAGTTTAGGTTGTTTTGAGAAAAATATATCGAGATAATTATAATAAAAGACATTTGCAAATTCAGAAAATTCTTACTGAAAGGTTTGGTGGAAGAGGTATAGAAACATATTTTGAATCTGAAGAACTAACGGTAATTTTAAGTAAATCTATTTTAATAAAAGTTTTAAATTTTTTGAAGGACGATAAAGTTTTTCAGTTTAAACAACTTATAGATATATGTGGAGTGGATTATCCTAATAGACTTGATAGGTTTGAAATAGTATATCATTTATTAAGTGTCAGTTTAAATCAAAGAATTCGAATAAAATTATCTGTAAATGATGGTGATACAGTTCCATCTATAGTTTCAATATATGATGCGGCAAATTGGTATGAGAGAGAAGTATGGGATTTATTTGGTGTAATATTTACTGATCATCCAGATTTAAGGCGTATACTTACAGACTATGGCTTTGAGGGGCATCCTTTACGAAAGGATTTTCCATTATCTGGTTTTATTCAGGTTAAATATGATGATGCAGAGAAAAGGGTAGTTAATGAAAAAGTTAATCTGGTTCAGGATTTTAGAAGTTTTGATTTTGAAAGTCCTTGGGAAGGTCCTGAATATAATAAAAAAAACAAAAACTTGGATGACAAGTAATGTCTGATATTGAATTAAAAAACATGACTTTAAATTTTGGACCTCAGCATCCCGCTGCTCATGGTGTTCTTAGATTGGTGCTTGAAATGGACGGAGAGGTAGTGGAAAGAACAGATCCTCATATTGGCCTTCTACATAGAGGCACTGAAAAATTAATTGAGAATAAAACATATATGCAGGCTATTCCTTATTTTGACAGGTTAGACTATGTATCCCCAATGTGCCAAGAACATGCTTTTGTGCTATCAGCAGAAAAATTATTAAAATTAGATATTCCAAAAAGAGCACTGCATATTAGAGTTCTATTTGATGAAATTACAAGAATTCTAAATCATTCTCTTCAAATTGCTGCTCAAGGATTGGATTTAGGAGCAACTACTCCTTTTCTTTGGCTTTTTGAAGAAAGGGAAAAATTAATGGGCTTTTATGAACAGGTTTCAGGTTCTAGGTTGCATGCAGCATATTATCGTGTAGGAGGGGTTCACCAGGATTTACCTTTAAATTTATTGCAAGAAATTGAAGAGTGGCTTTCTGGATTTGGAAAGATCATAGAGGATATTGAAACTTTATTATCCGATAATAGAATTTTTAAACAAAGAACTGTTGATGTGGGAGTGGTAAGCCCAGAAGAAGCCTTAAATTGGGGTTTTACTGGGCCGATGCTTAGAGGTTCAGGAATTGCTTGGGATTTAAGAAAATCTCAGCCATATGCTGTATATGATGAAGTAGATTTTGATATACCTGTAGGAAAAAATGGAGATTGCTATGACAGGTATCTTTTAAGAGTTGAAGAAATGAAACAAAGTTTAAAAATAATTCGTCAGATTTTAGAAAATATTCCAAAAGGAGACGTTATTATAAAGGATTCTAGGTTATATCCGCCTAAGAGAGATGATATGAAGGAATCAATGGAAGCTTTAATCAACCATTTTAAGTTATTTACTGAAGGTGTAAGGGTTCCTTCTGGCGAAGTATATACAGCTGTGGAGGCTCCTAAAGGAGAATTTGGAGTTTATTTAGTATCTGATGGTTCAAGTAAACCATATAGATGTAAAATAAGAGCTCCAGGGTTTTCTCACCTTCAGGGTTTAGATTTTATGACAAAAGGCCACATGTTAGCAGACCTAGTTGCATGTATTGCAACATTAGATGTAGTTTTTGGGGAAATAGATAGATGAGTGTAAGAAGACCTGCAGCAGAAGTTCTACAGCCAAAAAAATTTTTATTTAATGAAAAAAATTTAAAAACAGTTGATACAATTTTAGCTAAGTATCCAAAAGAGAAGAAAGCAAGCGCACTTCTTCCATTGTTAGATTTAGCTCAAAGGCAACATACAAATTGGATTCCTACAGCGGCTATGAAAGTAATATCTGAAATATTATCTTTACCTCTAATTAAAGTTCTTGAGGTTGCTACTTTTTATACTATGTTTAACTTAAAACCAGTTGGAAAGAACCTTCTTCAAGTTTGCACTACAACGCCTTGTTGGTTGAGAGGTAGTGATGATATTGTCTCAGTTTGTAAAAATAAATTAGGTATAGATTTTGGAGAAACTACTAAAGACAATAAATTTACGCTGATGGAAGTAGAATGTCTTGGAGCTTGTTCAAATGCTCCTATGGTTCAGATAAATGATTATTATTATGAGGATTTAAATAAAAAATCAATGATTAAAATAATAGAGGATATACAAAAAGGTAGTAAACCAAAACCTGGACCTCAGTCAAAAAGAACAGGTTCAGAACCTCTTAATAATAAGGTAAAAGTCTAATGATATCAGAAAAAAATATTATTTTTAGTGATATATATGGTTTTAATGGAAATGACATTAATAAAAGCGAGAAAAGAGGGGATTGGGACAATACAAAAGCTCTCCTTGATAAAGGCGCAGAATGGATAATTGATGAGGTTAAATCTTCTGAGCTACGTGGAAGAGGCGGTGCAGGTTTTCCAACTGGATTAAAGTGGTCTTTTATGCCTAAGAAAAAAAATAATCCTCATTATATCGTTATTAATGCTGATGAAAGTGAGCCAGGTACCTGCAAAGATCGTGAAATTATGAGAAATGAGCCTCATAAGCTTATAGAGGGAACATTATTAGCAGGTTATGCGATGCAAGCTAATCAGGGTTTTATATATATAAGAGGTGAGTTTGTTCAAGAAGCCAATTCTCTAGATAAAGCTATAAAGGAAGCATATAGTAAAGGGTATCTTGGCAAAAATGCATGTAAATCAGGATATACTTTTGATATAACTTTGCATAGAGGTGCAGGCGCTTACATTTGTGGAGAAGAAACTGCTCTTTTAGAGAGTCTTGAAGGAAAAAAGGGTCAACCTCGATTAAAGCCTCCTTTCCCAGCTAATGCTGGACTATATGGTTGTCCAACAACAGTATCTAATGTTGAAACCGTAGCAGTAGTTCCTACAATATTAAGAAGAGGATCAAACTGGTTTGCGTCATTAGGCAATAAAAATAATACCGGTACTAAATTATTTTGTATATCTGGTCACGTAAATTCACCTTGTGTGGTTGAGGAAGAGATGGGAATTTCTCTTAAAGAATTGTTAGACGTTCATGCAGGAGGAGTTATAGGAGGTTGGGATAATTTATTAGCCGTTATACCTGGCGGTTCATCAACTCCTCTTATACCTTCATCAATATGTGAAGATATAATAATGGATTTTGACGCTTTAAAAAATGTGGGTACAGGATTAGGAACAGCTGGTGTTATCGTTATGGATAAATCTACTGATATAATAAAAGCTATATGGAGATTATCAAAGTTCTATAAACATGAATCATGCGGACAGTGTACACCTTGTCGTGAAGGTACTGGTTGGGTAATGCGATCTATGGAAAAATTAATAGATGGAAATGCCAATATTAAAGATATTGATATATTAAAGAATATTTGTGACCAAATAGAAGGTCATACTATTTGCGCCCTTGGGGATGCAGCTGCTTGGCCAGTTCAAGGTTTGATAAAACATTTTAGACCAGAAATAGAAAGTAGAATTAATAATTATAACGTTTTAAAGAGTAGCTGAATAGGTTTTTTAAATGGTAAAACTATTTGTAGATAATAAAGAAATTGAAGTAGAGCAGGGTTCTACTGTTATGCAGGCATGTGAAAAGACAGGAGCTGAAATACCGCGCTTTTGTTTTCATGAAAGGCTATCTATAGCAGGAAATTGTAGAATGTGTTTAGTTACTTTAGAAGGTTCTCCTAAGCCAGTTGCTAGTTGTGCTATGCCGGCAATGGAAGGTATGAAAATTATTACAAATTCTGAAACAGTAAAAGCTGCAAGAGAGGGTGTTATGGAGTTTTTATTGATAAACCATCCACTAGATTGCCCAATATGTGATCAAGGAGGAGAATGCGATTTACAAGACCAGGCTTTATTTTATGGAAGAGGTGAGACTAGATTTGATGAAGATAAAAGATCTGTAGATAGCAAATCTTTTGGGCCTTTAATTAAAACTACTATGACGAGATGTATTCATTGTACTAGGTGTGTAAGGTTTATGGACGAAGTTGCAGGAGTTCATGATTTAGGGGCTATTGGTAGAGGTGAAGATATGGAAATTATTACAAATTCGCCATTGGGTCTTGGTGGAGAATTATCAGGAAATATTATAGATTTATGTCCTGTAGGTGCTCTTACATCTGCCCCTTATGCTTTCAAAGCAAGGCCATGGGAATTATCAAAAACTAATAGCATAGACGTTTTAGATGGATTAGGTTCTTCTATTCAAATAGGATCAAAGGATGGCCAAGTTTTAAGGGTACTTCCAAGGTTAAATGAAGATATTAATGAAGAATGGATTGGAGATAAATCAAGGTTTGCTATTGATGGATTGCTTAATCAAAGATTAGATATTCCATACAAGAGAAATTCTAATGAAAAATTAGTAGCTTGCACTTGGGAGGAAGCCTTTCAAACTTTAGCAAAAATTACAAATGGTCTAAAACCTAAAGAGATGGCATCTATAGTTGGGGATCAAGCATGTTTAGAGTCTATAGTAGCTTTAAAAGATTTAATGGAATTGTTAAAGATTACTAATTTAGACTGTAGACCAGAATCTTCAAAATTACCTATAAATAATAAGGATAGAAGTGGCTGGTTATTTAATCCTACGATATCTGGTATTGAGGAAATAGATAATTTATTAATTATAGGCAGTCAACCTAGATATGAAGCTGCTTTATTAGATGCGCGTATAAGAAAGTCATGGTTACAAAATAATATAAAAATTTCTCGTATAGGAGAAGGGGATAAAACTAGTTATAGAATAAATGATTTAGGAAGTGATATTCAAATTATAGATCAGATATACAAAGGGAAGCATTCTTACAATAAAATATTAAAAAATTCAAATAAATCACTGATATTAATAGGAGAATCAGTCCTAAATAGAAGTGATGGGGCAGGTATATTAGGTAGAGTTAGGGAAATAGCTAAAAAATATAATTTTTACTCTGATAAATGGAATGGCATAGGTGTGCTTCATACTGCTGCTAATAGAGTAGGTGCTCTAGAGGCTGGATTTGTACCAAAAAAAAATGGATTAAGTACACAAGGTATTTTAAATGGCATAAAGTCAAATAAAATAAAATTATTATGGTTATTAGGTTATGATGAAATTATTCCAAAAAATAACTCTGAAGCTTTTATAGTATATCAAGGTCATCATGGCGATATTGGTGCAGAGTCTGCTGATTTAATTTTACCTGGGGCAGCATATACAGAAAAAAATGCAACATATATTAATACTGAGGGAAGGATCCAAAGAACACATGCTGCTGTTCCTCCTCCTGGTAATGCAAAAGAGGATTGGAAGATTATAAGAGCTTTCTCAGAATATATTAATAAATTGCTGCCATATAATAATATTTCACAATTAAGAGCTAGATTTGAAGAAATTAATAAAAATTTTAATATGGAAAATTCTTTAATTAAATCAGATACTTCTGATATTGGTGATATTTCAGTAAAATTAAATAATTCTAAAATTGAACCTACAAATATAAACTATTTTATGACCTGCCCAATTTCTAGATCTTCAGAAACTATGGCAAAATGTACAATTTCTAAAAGTAAATTGGATATGTAATGTTAGACATATTTTTACATGAAAATTTTATTAGTTTTGTAGTAATTCTCTTAAAAATTGTTGCGCTTGTTGTACCTTTATTGGTGATTGTAGCTTTTTTAACTTATGCAGAGAGAAAAGTAATTGCTTCTGTTCAATTAAGAAAAGGTCCAAATGTAGTCGGTCCATTCGGACTTTTGCAGCCTTTGGCAGATGGATTAAAACTTTTTTCTAAGGAAACTATATTTCCAACTGTCTCAAATAAAATAGTCTTTTTATTAGCTCCTATGGTTGCATTTTCGCTTTCTATTGCCGCCTGGGCTGTGATTCCCATAGCTGATGGTTGGGTTATTTCTAATATAAATGTTGGTATCCTCTATTTGTTTGCTATATCTTCCTTATCTGTATATGGAATTATTATGGCTGGATGGGCTAGCAATTCTAAATATGCATTTATGGGAGCTTTAAGATCTGCTGCTCAAATGGTTTCATATGAGGTTTCTATTGGTTTAGTAATTGTAACAGTTTTAGTTTGTGTAGGGTCACTTAATTTGAGCGATATTGTTTATGCTCAAAAGTCAGTTTGGTATGTTTTTCCTTTATTTCCTATGTTTGTAGTATTTTTTATTTCTGCTTTAGCTGAAACAAATAGAGCCCCATTTGATTTACCTGAGGATGAGTCTTCTTTAGTCGGTGGTTATTTTACAGAATATTCTTCTATGCTTTTTGCCATGTTTTTTTTAGGAGAGTATGCAGCTATGATTATGATGAGTGGTATGGCTACTATTTTATTTTTAGGTGGTTGGCTTCCACCTTTTAATATTACTATATTAAATGATATTCCAGGTTTTATTTGGTTTGCAGTAAAAACATCTCTAATGTTGTTCACGTTTTTATGGGTTAGAGCTACTTTTCCTAGATTTAGATACGACCAATTAATGAGAATTGGTTGGAAAGTATTTCTTCCATTTTCATTATTGTGGGTTGTTTTAACTTCAGGGTTTTTAATTATTTTTGATTTGTTACCTTCAAGTATTTAAGGAGAATTTAATTGAGTAAAATATTTAGATCATTTTGGTTTATAATTCTTGGAGAACTATGTTCTGGAATGTTTTTGACCTTAAAATATATGTTTAAAAAACCAGTAACAATTAACTATCCATTTGAAAAAGGAAAATTAAGTCCTCGCTTTAGAGGAGAACATGCTTTGAGGAGATATCCTAATGGAGAAGAAAGGTGTATTGCATGTAAGCTATGTGAGGCAGTTTGTCCAGCTTTAGCTATAACAATTGAATCTGAACCAAGGGAAGACGATAGTAGAAGAACAACAAGATATGATATAGATATGACTAAATGCATATATTGTGGTCTTTGTGAAGAAGCTTGTCCTGTAGATGCTATAGTTCAAGGTCCTAATTATGAATTTGCTAAAGAGTCAAGAGAAGAGCTCTTGTATGATAAAGAAAAATTACTAGAAAATGGTGATAGATGGGAATCTGTCTTATCTCAAAACATACAAAAAGATAAACAATTTAGATAATATTAAGGTATAATTTTATGCTCTCAGTTTTTTTCTATTTATTTTCTACTATAGCAGTTTTAGCTTCTATTATGGTTATTACTGCAAAAAATCCAGTCCATTCAGTGTTTTTTTTAATTCTTACATTTTTTAATGCAACTGGTCTATTTGTATTGATGGGAGCAGAATTTTTAGCAATGCTCCTTTTAATAGTATATGTTGGAGCAGTTGCCGTATTATTCTTGTTCGTGATTATGATGTTAAATATAGACTTTAATTCACTTAGGACTGGTATGATAAAAAATGCTCCACTTGGTCTTTTAATAGGAGCTATTCTTTTAGCAGAAATTATTTTTTCTTTCGTAGGAATGAAATATGGTATAGGGAACATTCCTGGTAATGAATTGTTTGTTACTTTATCTGAAGTAGAAAATACAAGAGCACTAGGAAAAGTTATTTATACTGATTATATATATTTATTTCAATCTGCAGGAGTTATTCTGTTGGTTGCAATGATAGGAGCTATTGTTTTAACTCATAGAAAAAGGGAAAACGTAAAGAGGCAAGATGCCGTAAAACAAACTCTAAGAAACAAATCAGAATCTATTAAAATTAATAAAGTAGAGATAGGTAAAGGTGCTAAGTAATGTATGATATTAGTCTGACTCATTATCTTATATTATCTTCTATAATTTTTACTATTGGTATATTTGGTGTTTTTCTTAATAGAAAAAATTTGATAATAATTTTAATGTCGATAGAGTTAATGTTACTAGCAGTAAATATTAATTTTATAGCTTTTTCTACACATTTAAATCTTATTTTAGGGCAAGTATTTGCGTTATTTGTTTTAACTGTTGCAGCCGCAGAGGCTGCAATTGGATTAGCAATATTAGTAGTTTTTTTTAGATCAAGGGGCTCTATAGCTGTTGATGATGTAAACAGTATGAAAGGATAAAATGCTTAAATTATTAGTATTCTTACCATTATTTGGATCCATTTTAAGTGGAGTTTTTCCTTCATTTTTAGGAAAAAAAGGCATTCTATGGGTGCCTACTATATTTTGTTCTATATCATTAATATTTTCAATAATCTTATTAACGCAAGCTATCTCAGGTGAATCATATGTTGCTACACTTGGATATTGGATAAAATCTGAATCTTTATCTGTAAGTTGGGCATTTAGGCTAGACATGTTAAGCGCCATTATGCTTTTTGTCGTTATGTTAGTATCGACATTAGTGCACTTATATTCCATTGGGTATATGGATCATGATGAACACAAAGCTAGGTTTTTTTCTTATTTGTCATTATTTACTTTTTCTATGCTAATGTTAGTTACCTCCAATAATTTTCTTCAATTATTTTTTGGCTGGGAAGGAGTTGGTTTATGCTCTTATTTGCTAATTGGGTTTTGGTTTAAAAAGCAAAGTGCAAATGCTGCTGCTATTAAGGCTTTTTTAGTCAATCGAGTTGGTGATTTAGGTTTAATTCTAGGAATTTGTGTAATATATAAATTAACTGGTAGTTTAGATTTTAAAATAGTTTTTGATAGTGCTTCATCATTAGTTAAATCTAATTTTTTATTTTTTAGCTTATCAATTCCTTATATTGAATTAGCATGCTTTTTATTATTTATCGGTGCGATGGGAAAATCTGCTCAAATTGGCCTCCATACCTGGTTGGCAGATGCTATGGAAGGCCCTACTCCAGTCTCAGCTCTTATTCATGCAGCTACAATGGTTACTGCTGGAGTATTTTTAGTAGCTCGGTGTTCTCCATTATTTGAATATGCTCCAGTATCTTTAAATTTTGTTATAATAGTAGGCGCAGTTACATCAATTTTTGCCGCTTGTATTGCCATCACTCAAAATGACATAAAGAAAATTATTGCTTATTCTACATGTAGCCAGTTAGGATATATGTTTTTTGCTTGTGGTATATCAGCATATTCTGCTGGAATGTTTCACCTTATGACACATGCATTTTTTAAAGCACTATTATTCCTTGGTGCGGGCTCCGTAATTCACGCTTTATCAGATGAGCAAGATATAAGAAAAATGGGAGGGTTAGCTAGAGCTCTACCATATACCTGTATAGCAATGTGGATTGGTTCGCTTGCTTTAGCTGGACTTCCTCCGTTTGCTGGATTTTTTTCTAAAGATATTATATTAGAAGCTGCATGGGGTCATCATAGTAGTTTTGGATATATTGCATTTTATTTAGGTCTTATAGCGGCTTTTTTAACAGCTTTTTATTCCTGGAAAATAATATTTATGGTTTTTCATGGGAAAGCACGGTCTGATATAAGTAAAGCTCATGAATCTCCACTATATATGCTTATACCTTTAAGCATTTTATCAGTTGGTGCTATTATTTCTGGTTGGATAGGATACGTCATGGTGGATACTCATCATGATTTTTGGAATGGATCTATTTTAATATTGGATAAACATAATGCTTTAATAAATGCACATCATGTTCCTTTATTAGTAAAATTATCACCAATAATTGTAGCTCTTTTAGGTATATATTTTGCTTGGCTATTTTATATAAAAAATTTGCATTTTCCAAAAATATATGCTGAGAAATTTCCGTTATTTTATAGTATTTCTAATAATAAATTTTGGTTTGATGAAATATATGAATTTACTTTTACTAAACCATTAAAGAATTTAGGAAATATTTTATGGCATAAAGGTGATATTAGAATAATAGATAGATTTGGCCCAAATGGTATTGCTTATTTATGTTCTCGTTTAGCAAATAAAATAAGGTCATTTCAGAGTGGGTATGTTTATCATTATGCTTTTACTATGTTTTTTGGTTTGATTATTTTATTTAGCTGGCAATTTCTTATATATTTTGGATTGGTATAGTAATGACTAGTTGGCCAATTTTATCATTAATGATATTTATCCCACTTTTTGGTGCTTTTTTTATAAGTTTAATTGATGGTGAAGAAAAAACAATTATAAAAAATACTAAAATGGTCGCAATTTGGACTTCCTTAGTAGTATTTATTTTAGCAATTTTTATATGGGTAAACTTTCCAAAATC
>Ga0315326_10000425_pt1 | contig 20430 bp, 23 predicted proteins | sample M180m32315metaG_FD_203457 | JGI IMG/M metagenome (GOLD analysis project Ga0315326, IMG submission 203457) | Ammonia-oxidizing marine archaeal communities from Monterey Bay, California, United States - M1 80m 32315 | ecosystem: Environmental > Aquatic > Marine > Coastal | place: USA: California... | reverse complement strand
ATAGCGGAGAGGCAATAATCTCTATGTTCAAACACCTAAACGTAACTAAACGTGAACAATAACAACCTTGCAATCGGGAACTACTAGAATTCCGAAATGGCTACAAAACGTCTAAGTGGACGACCAGTAAATGAAGATTCAGTAGAAACTAGGTCAACCTTTATAGAATCTGGGAGGAGATTTTTCTCTCTTCATGGTTATCAAGGTGCGGCGATGTCATCTATTGCGAAAGACGCCGGTTACACACCCAATGCTTTGCGTCACCATTTCGCTGACAAAGCTGACTTATATGTTGCAGTCTTTGCCGATACCGTCAACGATATTTACCCAAAATTAGTTGTGCATCTATATTCAGAAACATTTGAACAAGCGGTACAAGGATCGATGTCAGAAATGCTGAGGTTAGCGAAGGAATATCCAGACCATATGGATTTTCAATCAAGAGCTCCTGATGAGTTTCGAAAGCATCCGGAATTAGCAGAACGAATCAAGATCAGGGATAACTTTATGGAGTTTTTCTATGCATCGCTCATCGCATTGGGGAGAAAAACTGGAGAACTAGGCAACCTTTCTGACGAAACCCTTACTGTGTTTTTTCGTAACACTATGCAAGGGTGGATCTATGAAGGGTATTACTCCAGAGACTTACAAGATACAACCCAGTCAGCGCTGATAAAACTGGCGCGTCATTTATAATTTCAGGTGGGCGACAAGAGCAATCTGGAAATGTTCACTCAGTAAGCGTGATGTTGTGATCTTCGAGCCCAGCTAATGTCCTAGTAGCCATAGAAAAGGCTAAATCTTTCACTCTAGGAATTTCAATATCGTTAATCAGAGGTATGGCACAGGCGATACTGAGACTGTAAAGAATTGATTTTTTGTAGATGTCGTATATTTCACTACCATCTACCTGAAGTCCTGAAGAGCGTAAACAAGTTATGTAGTGCTCAAGTAACTCTGTTTCGTATTTTCGTCGGTCCGGAATGCTTAGCGATTGGATTAGGTGATATGTGATGTCAAATGAAGATGGGGCGAAGCTACAGCCTTGCCAGTCAACGACCGTTACACCTTCTCCGGTTGAGTCAAAAAGAAGGTTATCTGCCCTTAAATCACTATGGATAAGAGTGCTCGGGAAATCGGCAACAGTATTCAACATATGGTCAATCTTTTCAGCGAGATGCTCTCCGGAAATTTCAGGAAACTGTATTTGTCGTTCCTCAAGTATTTCAGTAAGGGGTTCCCAACCCATCTTTGTCACCGTAGTCAGGTTTGTTCTTCGTCGAGCATCAGTTAGGCGCGGAAGCCATCCCAATAGTTCTAAACGTTCATTTTCCCACCAATACGCATGCATTTTTGCAGCTTCGCTAATTACTAATTTCGATTGCTGAACTGTAATCCCATTTATCTGGTCAACATTTTGGTCAAATTCAATGAACTCCTGTAGAAGCAAATATTCCGAGCTCTCCGCATCAAACCAGCAACAATAAATTTCAGGAAAAGAAATAGGAGTTTCAGAAAGCAACTCATCGTAGCATCGGAGTTCTCGTTCATGGTTACCACCACGTTTGGAGTTCTCTAAAGCTTCTTTCCGTTGAGAAGAGAATTTAGCGACTATATCTCTAGTTCCGGTATCGCTTTCAATTGTTATCTTGAAAATCTCTCCCAGCATCCCACGGTCAGCCCCGATGCGCTGGTAGCTAAATCTGTCAATATTTTGATTTAAGCCCTCGCTTAGAAATGATTCGTCAATTTGATCAATGCTTAATGGGAAGGGAGCTGAATATAACACGTGTTACGTTAAGTTAGCGAACTCTTCGGTTTCTGCATCAAGTAACCGGTGATACCAATCTCGGACTTCTTCTCTTCGACTGCGATCCATAGCAAGGTTTACAAGTTCACCAGGATCGTCACGTAAATCATATAATTCATGTTCTTGGTCATCAAAGTGTGAATTTGCCCCGACAACCTTTGGATGTTCAATCGGTGTTCCTCTAGTAGTACTCGAGCCACCAATTCCATAGTAGCGACTGTACTTAAATCGCCCATCAAAAATACCGCGACTTGCGTAACGGGTATTCACCAGTCCGTCATACCATGCCCAATCCTGAGCGAAAAGAACGAAATCTCTACCTGACGTTTCTGGGTTAGACCACATAGGAAGCATTGACCGCCCAGGCAAATTAGCGTTTTTATTGTCTATGCCACCAAGTTCACAAATTGTGGCAGCTAAATCGATTGGACTCATCATCTCCTCGGAGACTGTTCCGGGTTTAGTAATTCCAGATGCGACAACATAAAGAGGGATACGCATTGTCTCCTCATAATTCCACGGGCCTTTCGACCGAAGCCCATGAGAACCGCATTGGTCACCATGGTCTGCTGTAAAGATGACGATCGTATTATCCCACGCATCAGTGTCATCAAGAGCTCCCAAAATAAGAGACAGGCTTTCATCACTCATCTGATGGAGTTTCAGATAATAGTCAAGAAGCCGAATCCACTTATCATGGTCATTAGGGTCCAGATACCCATTTGACCGAGACATTTCATGCATAAATCTTCGATGGACATCTGGTTTCGTATGCAGGTCATCATGGAAATTCATAGGAAGTTCAGTAAACCATTCCTCGTACGGCAAATTAAACGCTGGCAGAGGATCATCCCGCCCCCAGTCATATGTCGCATACCTATCTTTTAATGCTTTAACCTTTTCAGCATTTTCTTCTTGATACCACGGTTGATCCATCGGGAACCACATGACATCGTGAGGGTTGACGAGGCCAACTGAGAGAAACCATGGTGCCGTATCGTTCTGGCGGTCTGTGATCCAATTCGCTGCTGATCGGGCAATTGGTTCATCAAACTCAACACCACTTCCGGCTTGCCCCCAAAAAGCTTTATCATTCCCTTCCCAATCACTGAAACCATAAGCGTCCATATCAGGGAAAGCCACAGGTGCTAGATGCCATTTTCCCTTGTATCCCGTGTAATAACCTTGGTTTCTGAACAATTTTCCTAGAGTTTGAGCGTCAGTAGATAATTCCCCATTGGCGGGCATAATACAGTTCTCATTGACTCCATGAACTGGTAAGTACTGCCCAGTAAACAACGTTCCTCTGGCAGGAGAGCAGGGAGAGGTGTGGGTGTAATACCTAGTAAATTCAAGACCCTGGTCCATCAATCGTTGCCGTGCAGGAAGCGGGAAACCATCAGGGATCCAATCCCTTTGGCGTTCCTGATCAGAGACAATTAACAGAATGTTTGGTGCGTTCACTTATGCAAACCTAGCAGGAAAGACTTCGACTCTGCATATCTCAAACTCATTTCAAGAACAGTTACTTATCTTTATGTACGCGAGATTTTTCTGCATTCTATTTCTGCACTAAAACTAAACACACCAAGGCAGGAAAGGGACCATGTTTGTACCATTGACCATAAAGGATCATCTTGACCGAGCGGAACTCGTCTATGGACGACGAATAGGTATTTATGATGAACCAGACCAGCCAGCGCAACCGCTACCAGAACTCACATATGGACAATTTGCTGAGAAAGCAAAAGCTATGGCGAAAGGTTTCGAAGAATTGGGAGTGCCCCAAGGAGGTCGAGTAGCTCTTGTTTCTCAGAATGCGTCACGCATGCTGACATTTTTGTTTGGGACAGCAGCATGGGGGCGGGTGGGAGTACCGATAAATTTCCGGCTGAATCGTGAAGAAATTAGTTACATCATTGATCACAGTGGCGCCGAAGTTCTACTGGTCGACCCGGAACTTCGGGAGTCCCTTGAAGGGCTTGATGTAAAGCATTTTTTAACGTTGGGCGATGAATCAGACAATATCCTTTTCCGCGATGGGGAACCTTTGGCGTGGGAATTGGATGAGGATGCAACAGCTACGATTAATTACACCAGTGGTACCACTGCCCGGCCTAAAGGCGTTGAAATGACGCACAGAATGCTTTGGACAAATGCAGCTATTTTCGGATGGCAAACTGGAGTGAGCGACCGTGACGTGTACCTTCACACGCTCCCAATGTTTCATTGCAACGGGTGGGGAATGCCATTCGCTCTCACAGCGATGGGAGTTCCTCAAGTTGTTCTTCGCAAAGTAGATGGACACGAAATACTGAAAAGAATTGAAGATCATGGTGTCACACTTATGTGCGGCGCTCCAGCAGTTGTCGCTGCCATCCTTGAAGCTGCGAATGAATGGGAAGGCCCGATACCTGGTGCGGGTCGTACACGAATCGTGGTCGCAGGCGCTCCACCTCCCACGTCAATAATTGAACGAGTTGAGAGAGAACTTGATTGGGAATTTATTCAAATTTATGGATTAACGGAAACCGCTCCGCTTCTCACGATGTCTCGTGGTAGAACGGAATGGGATGAACTTTCAAGTAAAGAACGGGCGAAACTTCTTGGCCGTGCGGGCGCACCAGCATTAGGGGTCAATCTACGAGTAACAGATGATGGAGAAATTTGTGCACGTTCAAATCATGTCCTGAAAGGATACTGGGAACAACCAGAAGCTACCGATCAGGCAATCCAAGCCGGATGGTTCCACACCGGAGATGGCGGATATATAGATGAGGATAATTACATTACGATCGCCGATCGGAAAAAAGATGTCATTATTTCTGGTGGGGAGAATGTTTCATCAATCGAAGTAGAAGATGTTCTTTTCTCCCATGAGCAGGTCACGGAAGTTGCTGTAATAGGAGTTCCAGATGAGAAGTGGGGGGAAACAGTCAAAGCACTCGTTGTTGCAGAAGGTGAAGTTTCCGAAGAAGCACTTATTGCTTATTGTCGTGAGAAACTAGCCCACTACAAATGCCCGACATCAATTGAACTCAGAGATGAACTTGCTCGTACAGCGACTGGGAAACTCCAAAAATATAAGCTTCGCGCTCCGTACTGGGAAGGTCACGACAAACAAGTTAATTAGTTATAAACGTAACCATTTATTAGGAAGGAAGCGCCATGGAAGGCAAAGCCTACGAGGTATTAAAAGAATTTTGGGCAAATCAGGACTCAGGTGATTACACCCTCACTGCGCATATGTTTTCTGAAGATGCGATTTTTGACGATCCAATATTCGGAACTTTTACTGGCCGTTCTGAAATATCTGACTTCCTAGTGAAAATGAATACGGTCGTGGGTTCAATTAATGGCAAATTTCGTCTCGAAGAACTTGCAGGAGATGATCACACTGCTTGGGCACAATGGTCATTTACCTCGGACAACGGATACCGGGAAGGTGTTGGCGTCTACAAGGTCGAAAACGGTCAAATCACCTATTATCGGGATTATATGAACGAACCGGAAACTAATTAGATCCGACTTCTGAGAGAATTTCTTCCCCGATGACAGGGCCTGGTTTCAGTCGGAAAAATATACCAAGCAAGACAGCTATCACAGCACTCAAATATAGAACCGTTGATAAAGAAGTAGCTTCAATAACAGGCCCAGCTATTAAGTTCCCAAAGGGAACTGTACCTCCAAAGGAAAGCACCCAGATAGCTGCGATACGCCCCCGAATATTCTCATCAACATGTTCCTGCCAGTAAGTGCTTAGCGTCGTAGGCAAAATCAAATAGCACAAACCAACAAAGAAAATAGCGAAGTAGCCGACTTCAATCGAGCGTAAGAAAACCAGCCAAGCTAATGTTCCTCCGAAAGAGATAAGGGAAAAACGTATAAGAAGGTCTCGTCTTGCTTGAAGAAGTACCGTTCCAACCAAAGAAGCGCCAAATAACGCCCCGAATCCAAACATGGCGAAGAACCAGCCATACTGTGTACTCTTTGCATCAATACCCATATTGACTTCTGCAATCGCTGGCAACTGCCCTATAAACGGAAGACAGAAAAAGGAAAACAAAGACATCAAAACTAAAGGTCTACCAACTTGTGGAGCTCTCCTCGCTATTTTAAAACCACCGAAAAGCCGATCGCCCAAGTTTCGAGGTTCCGCAGTAGCTGGAGGGATTCGGGTAAATGCAATAGCTGCCAATACAAACAGGTAAGTAGCAGCATTAAGACTGAACACTTCCGCAAAACCAAACCTACTGGTAAGCCAACCACCCAAAGCTGGGCCTACAACCCGCGCGCCATTCATTGACATAGAATTCAACGCCACTGCAGCCTGAAGATTCTTTCTCCCAGCTAATTCTGGAATCACCGAAGTAAATGTCGGAGCGTAAATGCCCTGACCTAAACCGATAATGAAGACGATAAGTAGCAGAGTTTTCTGACCTATTTCTCCATCTGCGACATTAACAGCGAGAACAATGGTCCACGCCAATTGCCAAACTTGAGTAAGGAAAAGAATTTTTCTCCTATTACCCGTATCAGCTAAAGAGCCACCAAGGAGGCTTAATAATGCAAGCGGACCTAGATTCGCAAAAATTATCGCACCTAAATACTCGCTTGAGCCACTTATCTCCCACGCGAGAACTCCCAAAGCCGCTGTTTGCATCCATCGCCCAATACCGGAAAGGAAAGATCCGATGTAAAGCCTCCTAAATGCAGTTACGGCGAGAGCGTCACGTGTCGAACCACGCTTGGTCATTTCAGACATAGAGTCCTACCGTAGGCGAAACTAACTCAAAGTCCGTGAAGCGGAAGGCAAATATCTTGTGATTTCAGGCACAGCTTCTAAAAAATTGTGTACCCGCCATCAAGGCACACTTGTTGCCCAGTATGGAACGTTTGTGTCGGGTCTGCGAGAAAAGCCCCAACCTCCCTGAATTCGCTTGGGTCAGCCCAGCGGCGTACAGGAGTCCTTTTTGTCGTTATGTCACGAAAACGGTCATTCTTAAAAGCAGGTTCAGCAAGTTCAGTCACTGTCCAACCAGGGAGCAAAGCATTGACCCTGATCTGGTGTTTCGCTAAAGCAACAGCGAGAGCTCGGACCAATCCCGTCACTCCTGTTTTTGCTGTTCCATATGCTTCGTTTCCAGCTGCCCCATGTACTGCCGAGGTTGAGGAGACAGCAACAAGGCTTCCACCTGACCCTTGAGAGATTATCTGCTTAGCGGCTTCTCGCAAGCAGAGAAAAACACCATCAAGGTTCACTGCCATAATTTTTTGCCATTCTTCAAGAGTCAGATCTAAAAAGGGTGTTCCGGTTCCAGGCCGTCCTGCATTAGCGAACAAACCATCTACTTTTCCGAAATCAGCGACAGTTTCAGCCATGGTTTCGAGAACCATTGATTCCGAACTCACATCACAAACGTAGGCTTTTGCAGTTGCCCCTAATTTCTCTAATGTTTCTATAGCGCTTGCATTTTTTGTCTCGTTCCGAGCCCAAACGGCAATTGAACCTCCAGCAGCAGCTATGCCTTCAGCCATGCCTAGACCGATCCCTCCATTACCACCAGTGATAATGAAAACCTTTCCAGACAAATCAGGCATCAGCGATTCAATTCTTTAAGAGAGGGGTTATTGATTCAGCAATGAAAGTAACATGATCTAGGTCACCCTCATCAAACACTTGAAGATATATGCGGGTCGCTCCGTATTCCTGAAAAGCCAGTATTCGTTCAACCGCCTCTTCAGGCATACCAGCGACACCATTTTCTCTGAGTTCGGATGGGTCGCGGCCGATTCGCTCAGCACGTTTCGAAAACTCTTTCTCTGAATCGGAAACGCATACCACCTGAGCCACAGAAAAAACAAGACTCTCAGGGTCACGACCAATAGACTCGCATGCTTGGGATACGCGCTCAGTCTGTTCTTTGAAAGTATCTGGTGACCCGAAGGCACAGTTAAATTCAGCAGCGAAACGGGCAGCTAAATTCGGTGTTCGTTTAGGACCACCGCCACCAATAATGATCGGGATCCCGGGGTTCTGAACTGACTTCGGGAGAGGCGGGCAATCTTTAAGAGTTACGGTTCTCCCCTCAAAATCAAATGACTTCTCCGCTGGAGTATCGCGAAATAAACGAAGGATCTCAAGTTGATCTTCCATGACATCAAAGCGCTGCTTCAAGGAGGGGAATTCAATCCCCAACGCGTGATGTTCACGGTCAAACCACCCAGCGCCGATTCCAAGCTCTAAACGCCCCTGCGACATTTGGTCAACTTCGGCGCTAATCACAGCAAGCCGCCCAGGTTTTCTAAACGTTGATGAGCAGACAAGTGTCCCGAGTCGTATCTTCTCAGTATCGCGAGCTAAACCAGCTAAAGTTGTCAACGCATCAGTCGGGCCCATTCTTGGATTCGCATCACCCATTACGTGATAATGATCGCTGACGAAGAAGCCATTAAATCCCAAATTTTCAGCATGGAGCGCGAGTTTAGAGAGTCTCTGGTAGCCAGCGCCTTGCTGTGGTTCAGTAAAAATTCGAATATCCATAAGCAGAGTCAGTAAGTGGTTCAGGTTTCAGGGTTAAGTGCTGCTTCCAAAGCAGCACTTTGATCCGCTCCCCACCTAATAGACAATGGTGACTCAGCAACGAAACCATTGCTGCCATGAAAAGCCCCAGGGTAAACATGAAGCTCTACGGGAACCCCAGCTTGCGATAAACGTTGCGCGTATTCAATATCTTCATCTATGAAAATATCAAGTGTCCCGATATTGATATATGCGGGTGGCAGGTCGGAAAGATTATCAGCGATACTTGGAGAAGCATAGGGGGGAACTGGTTCCACCCCATTAAGGTATGCAGCCCATCCCGCTAGGTTCGCGTCGCGATTCCAAACCCTTGTATCCGTGACACCAAAACTGCTAGGAGTCTCATTCCGATGGTCAAGCATTGGGAAGACTAATAATTGAAAAATAAGATTAGGACCTTCATTGTCTCTGGCCATTAATGCTGTCCCAGCGGCAAGCCCACCACCTGCTGATGCACCACCAATAGCGATTCTTTCAGAAGAAACTCCTAAGCTATTTGCGTTCTCAGCGAACCATTTCAGCGCAGCGTAGCAATCATGCAACGGCGCCGGATAAGGGTTTTCGGGGGCAAGACGATAATCAACGGAAACTACGACACATTGATGTTGCTCTGCCATGTCAGGGCAGAGACCATCATCCATGTCAACAGAACCGAGCACCATCCCACCGCCATGTATCCATAGCAAGCCAGGAGCATCAGCCGGAAGTGATGCTGGTTTATACACTCGTACGAAAACATCAGGATCTCCATCAATGCCAGGGACATGAACATCTTCAACGGAGATATTTGACGGAATCTCCGCTGAAGGCATTTGTTCCATAAGGGCGTCAAGCCCCGCTCGCGTTACAGCAATATCTGTAAGATCCAATAATTTCTCTGGAAGTACGCTGAGGACAGCGCGATGCATGTCATCTAGTTCCGTTTCAAAATCAAATTCCCTACCTGTCATTAATCCTCCATGTTTCTTAGAAATACTAGGCACCAAGGTGAGCTACGTCTAAATAATGAGAGAGCAAATTATCTTAGATACAAATGCCTTCCAGAAAAGCCACTACATACTTAAGGATTCGCGTCCCTTTTCTCTTGCGATAGCCATGATGGACTCATCGCCTTTTCTCCACAAAACTGTAAGTTTGACACCGCTCAGCATCCAACCAGTCGGAGAGGTATCACTTCTTATAAGGGCATCATCATAATACCCACCTAAAGTGAACCAAGACCCCTCCTTATCCGGTTCATACACGTGATGTGCTTGCATATACATTCGACAGGTTGCGGTATCACCATCGATTGAAACCATAGGGTTAGTCATTGAATGCTGCGTAGCAGCTAATCCAGTAAAGAGCGGCTGTACTCTCCTCACCCATTTATCTCCACTTAACTGACTTGGTTCAGTAACGGATGAACCCTCATACGAGGAGAAATCAATTTCAACAGTATCGGCAAAGATAGAACGGTAAAGAACAAAATCTTTCGTATCAATTCCCATTGCATAGAGGTAGATGGTTTCAGCAACCGCTATTTTGTCAGCTAACTCCATTGATTTTCTCCCAGCTTGATAAACCATTTTCGGAGAAGTTATGCGTAGTCGTTTAGAGATTCTCATTAAAACTCACTTTCACTAACGGAGAAAAAAACTCCGGTTTCTGAACTCTTCAACAGTCCACTAGTAGGAGGAGCGAAATGAGTCCCAAGGAAGAGCGTGTCGCTATCAACGAATCTATCAATGATGGCTTCCCTTGTCGCCGTCGACATGCCGGTGTCCCAATCAAAGGAACTGCATAGTGTAGGTTCCGCAAATTGGATCGGGCTATGTGTCATATCACCGGTTATCAAAGCTTCTTCACCTAAGGAGGAGATAAGCACAGAGACGTGGCCCGGTGTATGCCCCGGAGTTGGCACGAGGCGAACCTCAGAGGTTATCTCGTAATCGGATTCTACGAAATCAGCGAGGCCAAGGTCAATGATTGGTTGTACGGAAGGTTCCATGACAGTCGGATCATAATTCTCAGAATCCGAACCGCTCTGCTCAATTTCTTCTTTTGAGAAGAGATATCTAGCATTTGGAAAGGTAGGGACACTCTCACCATTGGTCTCTCTCATGTTCCAACCAACATGATCCATATGGAGATGCGTGCAAAGGACCACGTCAATGCTCTCAAGAGAAGCGCCTAATGCTTCGCTGAGGCGTTCAGGGAAATCTTCGGCTGGAGGGACAGGCATCTGGGAGGAAACCCCTATACACGTGTCAATGATAATTTTAGTGTTTTCACTCATCACCAGAAAACTATGTATGGAGAGACGTATTTCATTGTTTTCGCTTACCGCCCAGGGTTTTAACCATTGACTATGTTTTTCAATGAGTTTTCCCATTTCTGGAATGAGTTCATCGCTTGGAACAGGAATCACATGTTCCTCCACTCGGACAACTTTCACCGCTCCTATGTCCCATTGCAGAAGTTTCACATCATTACCCATTACGGTCTTTCACCAAACTCGGGTTTTTCTGTTCGGGTTCGTTTCAATTCCCAAAACCCTGGCGTTGTCGTTAAGGTAACCACACTGTCCCACAATTTCACGCTTTCTTCGCCTTTGGGAACTCGCGTTATAACTGGGCCAAAGATCCCTACTCTTTGACCATCATGGTCATCAAATGCAATGATCGGCGTACCAATATCTTCACCAGCTAACGCAATGCCTTTATTCATACGTTCCCGGATTTCTTCATCAAACAGGGGATTATCATATGCAGATCCATGATCACTAGTAACACCAATAGCGTCCAGAACATCCGCTAAATCAAAATCCATGAAGTTCTTATCATGGTGAATCCTACGGCCAAGTTCCCAGTAAAAAGCTTGAACAGCTTTACTTCCTTCCTCGGCACGGATGGACTCCATCACTCGAAGTAAGTTATGTGATCGTTCATACCAAGCAAACCGGGGATTACCCTCATCAGGTTCATTCTTAAAATAGAGACTTATCGGTTGCCATGTGATTTGAATATCACGTTCTGGCTGCACCCCATCAACGACCCACCTGGCCGTCACCCAACACCACGGTCATATAGGATCAACCCAAAATTCAATATCCAAAAGATGCTCCTATGGCTTAACGAGGACTTTCGTATGTTCAGTGACCCCAGTTGAAAGTTCATCAAAAATCGTATTTATATCTAATAAATCAACAGTTCCGGAATGGAGGACATCAAGGTCAACACGGCCATCAGCGACATAACCCATAGTCATATCAAATTCCTCGTGGGTATATCCAAGGGCAGCTGTTACCTGAATTTCTTTCATCAACCATTGCCTAGGGGTAATGGGAGCATCACCTAGTGCTAATCCAATAAGGGCGACCCTGCCGCCTCTTCGAGCAAGGTCAACCGCTGATTGAACAGTGGCAGGTATACCAGCACATTCATAAACAATGTCAGCTCCGAGACCACTAGTTTGATCATAGATAAATTCTTTCGCTGAAGAGGGGTCAACAGCATGATGTGCACCTAAAGCTAAAGAGAGCGCCCTCCGTTTTTCATTTGGCTCAACAACAATAATTGTTCCTGCTCCCGCTACACGAACCCATTGCAATGTACTTAAACCAATTGGGCCAGCACCTTGTATGACAGCAGTCTCTCCCAACATTGGCGTATTCTTCCGAACTGCATGGAAACAAATAGCAGCAGGTTCAATCTGCGCAGCTTGCTCATCGCTTAAATCCGGATTAGCCAAAACAGCCCTTCCGTGATGGATAGCAAGCTGTTTAGCAAAGCCTCCATGAGGAGTTGCGAATTGTCCTCTCCCAACGGTCGCCGCTAGCACTGTTTGACATTTCTCCATTTGCCCAGCATGACAAGCAGAACATTGACCGCAAGAGGGTGGAACAGCTATAACGACCCGATCACCATCAGATAATCGATTGACCGCGTCACCTTTTTTCGAGACATACCCTGTCCACTCATGACCACAAGTCGAAGGCCAAGCTGGACCCTCGCTTTGAAAAGCATGTATATCTGTTCCGCAAATACCACAGTACGTGATATCAACCACTATTTGGTCAGACTCAGGGGAAGGGTCATCAAAATCAACGAATTCAATTGTTTCTTTTGCTGTGATTAACGCTGCTTGCATTAGGCCAAACTACCCTTGGTTTAAGAAAACTTCATGTTTACGAAGTTGAAAAAAGAAAATCCCGTTATGGACTAAGAATAAAGCTCTCTCCAAGGTGCATGGTCTCATTAGCAGAACGTATAGACCGAGCACCATTTCTTGATGCTTGCACCCGAGTTATTCCAGCGTAATCAACCCGTATCCCGTACTTGTCTTCATAACCCAGCATTTTTTGTAGAAAGCACATAGTGACCATTGCATGACAGAAAACGACCACAGTGCGGCCTGAGTTCTCAGCAATAATGTTTTCAAAAGCAGAATGCACTCTTTGCGAGAATCCTTCCATATCAACATCCCCATGCATGCTGTCAGGGTCATCAATGATCGCTTGCCATTCCTCACCGCCATCTGCTTTTAGTTCCTCCATTGGAACATAGGTATCACTATCTCTGTCTATTTCAGCGAGATCAGCAACGATAACCGCTTCAAGGCCAAGACGTTCTATCAATGGGGCAGCTGTTTGGCGTGCGCGCAACAAAGGAGAAGACACGATTACATCAATAGGTGTTTGTTCTAAATAGTCTGCGACTGCTTCAGCTTGCTTCAATCCGATTGGGGCGAGTTGCGGATCAGCTATTCCGTCAGCTCCTTCAATACGAACTGGTCTTCCGTGACGCACAATTATTAACTCCACATGATGAGCTTAGAGAAGCTGTTGGACAAGACCACCATCAGCAGAGTATTTCTTTTGTTGCCTAGTGAAGATGGACCCCTCGGGGCAATACAGCTAACCTACGATCGTGGATGGCTTACCAAGCTTAGATTTAAAAGAGAAACGAGCTCTTGTTATCGGCGGCGCCGGAGGCGGTATAGGTTCAGCAGTGACTATGAGTCTCCTATCTGCCGGAGCAGACGTAGCTGTAATCACCGTTGATGAGAGGCATGCTGAGCAAGTAGTTGCCGAAGGAGTTGCACTCGGTAAACAAATACGTGTTCAAGTAGCTGATGTTACAGAAGAAAAAGCATTCGCTGATGCCCTTGACCAAGTGCTGACTGAATCAGGGCCAATAGAACATCTCGTTAATGTTGTTGGTGGTGCAGGTATCACGGATTGGAGCCGAGCGAAGGATTACCAATTAGAAACTTTCGACAGAATCCTTTCACGGAATCTTAGATATGCGTTAGTCAGCTGTCAGCGTATTGCTTCAGCATTGGTTGATGCTTCACTATCGGGTTCAATAGTTAATATCTCATCCATTGCGACAAGAGCAGTTCCTCTTCTTGCTGGCTATGGAGCAGCTAAAGCAGGGCTTGAATCGTTATCGAGGACATTTGCTGCTGAATGGGGGCAATACGGAATTCGCGTAAATGTTGTCGCACCAGGTACCGTCAAAACCCCGAGAGCTGGCAAAAACGACTTAGAAGAAGCATCTAAGAAAATTCCCCTTCAACGCCGAGCAGAACCCGAAGACATCGCAAACGCCGTTCTGTTCCTGCTCTCTGAACGAGCCCAGTACATTACGGGACAAACGCTAGTAGTAGATGGGGGAGCGACCCTAGGAGCTTCAGGTGATAACTTGCCAGTATTTGTCACTAACCCTGAAGTCCGAAAGCAATTTGAATAGCAACTAGCAGATTTCTATTTGATCACCAACGCTAATCACACCGGCTTTAACGGGATTCATGCTTATCCCAGCTTCACGATCATGATTTTCAGCAAGATACCGTAACGTAGCTCGAGAAGATTCGTATTTATCAAAGGCTCTTGTAATAACAATGCACCGGTCAGTTCTTTTCTTCACATGGATTTCTGTAGTACCGATAAGTAAGTTTTTACCAACCCAACTATTTTCCTCAAATGGCTCACCCGTATGCACAACGATATTTGGCCGAAATCGGCGAACATCCCCGGAACCTTTCCCCACTCGTTTCTCGAGTAAATCAAGTGTCGCTGTACCAATCAAATGGAGGCTTGAACTTGAATCAAAGAACCAGCCAGGAGATGTAGAGAACTCAAAGATATTTGGATTTTCAGGTGTTTCATCACTTCCATCATCCCACTCAATCTCAATGCTCTTCGTTTCACCTGATACCGGTTGAATAAGAGTGACATCTCTTCCTAACCACTCAGATAATTTCTCATCAACATCAGGTTCTTGACTACTTATCTCATTACGGCCAATTGTAATGACGCAGTGATCGCCAATAACGCGAGCGTGACCCTCCAAGAGTTCCGGTACTCGTTTCGCTGAGAGAAGCAAGTTTGTCTCAAGGTCAATGATTCCCCACTCTCGATCCCTGGGGATAGCATCAGATATTTCTGTAGAACCTAATTGTTCTCCTTGTAGGGATTTAACTGGGTATCTCCAGAGTTGCTCGACAGACATTATCTACCAGGGGTGGTCAGTTCCATCCCAACGAATGAAACGGCCTGAGTCCTCAATTGTTAGAGACAGTAATGAGTTAACAATAGCGTTTGCTGCTTCAGGCACTTCCAACTCTGCAGCATCTGTGCCCATATCGGTTTTTACCCAACCAGGATGTAACGCTACGAAAGAAATATTTTTATTCGTTGAAGCTGACATGACAGTCACCATGTTCACCGCTGCTTTTGAGACGTTGTACGCAACATCAAAAGGCATCATGGCTCCTATTATCATCGACCCAAGTTGTGATGACGTATTGAGAACAATGGGGTTCTCTCCCGATTCAAGAAGAGCAACTAACCCTCTTGTAATCATCATTGGCCCCAACGCATTGATTCTTGTTTCTTCTAATACAATCGCTGGATCAATTTGCCAAGGGTTGCACTGTCTCCTGTCAGCGCCAAGATCATTACTCGTAATACCAGCGTTGTTGACCAGTATGTCCAAAGAATCTGTTGTGTTCGTAAGTTCCTCGCAGAAGTTACTTATAGATTCTTGATCTCCGATATCTAATTTCAGAACCCCAGCTGGCCCTGCTGCATGAAGATCTGAAGCACCTTCCGGGTTTCGTACCGCACCGTAGACTGTATGGCCCTGACCTATGAGAATTCTGGCCATCTCAAGTCCAATTCCTCGGCTAGCTCCTGTTATAACAATTCGTTTTTTTTCCATGACCAACCGTACCTCAAATTCTGGTGTGGGTAGAACTGCAACTTTAAATCAACTAATCAAATTTCTGAAGGGCGCTTTGGATAGAAAAGATAAGTCAAAATCGATCCGATAAAGTATGCCGCCGCGCCTAAAATCCAAACCCAAATATAGACATCTTTGAAATCATCACCAACTCTGTTTCCGACAATGGAAGCAGTTAACACTGCACCTAAGGCTGAGCCAAGTCGACGCGCCGTATACGAAGCTGAACTTGCACTAGCTAAAAGTGCATCGTCAATATCTATGAGCGTCGCTATCGTCGTGTTGTTCCCTATGGCCATTAATCCCAAACCTGAGACGAGTAACCCAGAAGCTAAATAGGTGTACCCAGGGTCCATAAGGAAGAAACCCATCATGAGAAAACATGTTCCGCTCCAGACCCCACCAAAGATGACCATTGACCGAGGGCCTCGTTGATCAACAATTTTCCCAGCAATTGCAGCCGTTAATAATGGAACGATGTTCATTGGGATAAGAGCAAAACCAATTCGTAAAGGAGACCACTCCCAAACTTCACGCATATATAGGGGGAGTCCGAAGAAGATAGAAAAGAAAGAAACTTGGGAGAGAGCCGAAGCGACGCACCCTATTGTAAATGAACGCTGAGAAAAAATAGTTTGAGGAAACAACGGGTGAGTTTGGGTTCTATTACGGTGTACGAACACAGGCAAGGTAATTAGAAAAGCGAAGAGGCAGGTAATTGTTTTGGCTGAGGTGAAACCCCATTCTTGACCTTGAACAAGAAATAACGTTAAACCAGCTACGGATATAGTTGCCAATATTGCAGATACAAAATCGATGGGTGTTTGGTCCCCAAATTCTTGTTCATCGCTCAGAGTGACTAAACCAGCTACGAGTATCGCTAATGAAAAAATACCAGTAAAGATAAAAATGGCTTGCCAATTGAAAAATTCAACCATGCCAGCAGCTAACGGGCTTCCGCATAAACCTGCAACTGCCCCAATAGTTCCCCAAACCCCAAAAGCATAGGCTCGGCGGCTAGGTGGAAATTCTTTAAGGCTCATTGCCAAACCACTTGGGGAAAGCATCGCAATAGCTACCCCTTGCAACGATCGCGTGGTTATTAACACCCAGACTACTGGGATGCAACCACCAGCAATTCCAGCTATTCCATACAGGCCAAGACCCATCAAGAACACTTTCCTTCTCCCAAACCGATCAGCTGCTCTGCCAGCGATCAATAAGGAAGAAACCATAAATATGAAAAGCGCTGTCACGATCCAGGAAAGAGTCGTTCTTGATGTAGTAGCGCTAAACCTTTCCTCAATAAAAGGAAAACCAACGAACATTGCTGCACTATCCATTAAGAGCAGGAACATCGAGGCAGAGCAGACAAACAAAACTACCCATGCTCGTGCAGGAATAGCTTCTAATGGCTCGGTAATTGCCTTAGATCGTTTTCGCGAACCGGTCACTCCTCGGGGAGTGGGTAATGCACTCCAGGAACTCCGCCTTCCAAAGCCTGATACCAATCTGGGCGAGGTTGAACGGGTTCGTATGTTGATGGAATCATTAACGAATCTTTATTCCACTCATGATGTATAGGCGGAATCTGGAAAGTCCCATTACTGGCATTTGTTCCCCCATCAACCAGTAGGTCAACACCGGTAATGTAACTTGCAAGGTCAGATGCAAGGAACATTACGGCGTTCGTTACCTCAGCAGTTTCACCTACCCGCCGCATTGGAGTTCGACTAGCAATCCACTTATCCATTCCTAAAGCTTCAAGTGCGGGCCTTGTCATTTCAGTGACTATGAACCCCGGAGACACAGAATTCACGCGGACCCCTCTATCAGCCCATTCCGTCCCAAGTTGGAGTGTCATATTTCTGAGACCGCCCTTTGCAGCGCTATAGGCAATAACCCCATTTTCGCTTCCACCACTTCCAAGTATGGAACCAATATTTACAATTGCACCCGAACCATTTTCAAGCATATTTCGGCCACATTCACGTGCATAGTAGAAAGCTCCGACAAGATCCACCGACACAATACGGTTAAATGTTTCGCTATCAAAATGCTCTGGAGCTAAACCACGCATATCTGCAATACCAGCATTGTTGACGAGAACATCGATGCTTCCATGATTGGCTATACCTTGATTCACAACATTTATGACATCATCCTCCACGGAGACATCGCCACAGACGACTGTTACGCTACTTCCCTTTTCTCTGCACAAAGCGCCAACATTCTCAACTAATTCTTCCGAACGCGCGGTAAGTACCAAATCTGCTCCGGCATCCGCAAACGCATAAGCAAATTGCTCACCGAGTCCATAACTAGCTCCGGTGATTAAGACCGTTTTCCCTTTGAAATCAAACATTCAAACTCCTAACTTTTGTTCTCATACTGAATTATCCTCTTCCGACTAAGTCCAGTTGGCCGAGAATCTCCTGTTCTTTCTCTATCCGCAAAGAAAGTAGATTTTTTAACTTAATTATCATACCTTCATTATTGGCAGCGAAAGCCTCATCGATTGCATCACCTAAAACTCCAGAAGCTTCCGAATATTCGGCGGCAACATCCGCCAATAAAAGACTCGTAACTTCTCTGCCTTCTCTTCCAAGTGTTTCGTTTATTGCGTTGATCTCTTCAACCATCCAAGCGATTTCAGTAGCGCTTCTCCGGCTTAAGCGTCTAAGCAATTGGTCGATCTGACCGAGAAGAACTTTTGCTTGCTCATCATCAACAACTGGCAAAACGATTGCATTGAGATCGTTAGCTATCGCGAGCAGTATTTTGTCCGTAGTGGGTTGAGTTAACACTATTTCACCTCTCCATCTAATGCTGCTTCTAAAGCTTCAGTTGCTGACATCCAAGCAGCTTGTCCAAAAAGTAAATTATCCAAATTAAATGCAATACCCGTTGATGAGGTTTCACCTCTTGCCATGGCAGATCCGCTATTGGAGATTTGGCTTACAACTCCAATCACGCCGAGGACGAGAAAGTAAGTCATTACTATTGGATTAATTTGTTCTTCAGTAAATCCGGTGACTTCTCTATACCGGCTAAGAAATATCTCTGGATTCTCATCAATTAAATCTGGTGGCGCCGCCTGAGCGTATGCTTTGAAATACCCCAGATCTTCTCTAGGGTCACCGACTGTCGCGAGCTCAAAATCAATTACGACAAGATCATCATTCTCGTCCACCATCATATTTGCGGTAGAAAAATCATGGTGGACAAGTGAAACGGGAACAGGTGGTGGCCTGTTCTTGTCCAACCAGGTAGCTACATACCGAAAGATAGGCAAATGTTCCACATGATTAGTCGCTGTTTGTTTCCACATCAAGATCTGATCAGTTAACGGATCTCCCGAAGCTGGCCTTGCAAGAATCTCAGGTAATTTCTCAACAGGGATGGTATGCATGGCCCCGGATAATTCAGCAAGTTTTAGCGGAAGAGTAGATGCGCCATTCCTTTCAATCCAAGGCAACGTTGACTCAGCTTCAGTGAAGTCAATAATGAGTGCTGGGGTTCCAATAATGGCTCCATCTGCATCCAGGAAACGCGCCGCAGGAGTATTAAGGTACGGGGAAACAGCTTGAATTACAGCAAATTCCTGTGAACGGTTAGTTTCAATAATCGCTTGCCCTTCCGGAGGGTCACCTCGAAGGACATATGATCCACTCTCTTGATTTCCATCGATTGAAAATGAAGCTTCAAAACGCGCCATAAGTCTTGAATAGCCGCCAGTCATAGGTTCATACCCAGAAACCGTAATATCAGAAGCCCCATTAGTTTCAAGCAAAGCAACTATCTTCTCAGGCATCACAGCTGGGTCTTGCATGTCTATGACGCTACTTGAATCTTGCCACCAACGCCTATTGAAAGCTATGTTTCTCTAATGACACGAGTGCTATTAGTAACTAAAGGTCATCCATTTAAAAAAGACGAATTCTTCGAAATCTTTGATGTTCTCGTTTCCGATGAACGAAGCAGCGTCACCGAGTACACGCATGTTGAACAACCGGCAGCGCAGTACCTTTTCAATCCAGACACGTCTAAGAATTGGGATGTTTTTGTCATGTATGACATGCCTGGGATTGAATTCAACCGTTCATCAAAAACGACACATGAAAGTTCCCCTATCACATTTCATGACCCTCCAGAATGGTACAAAAATGGGTGTCGAGCTCTTTTGGAGGAGGGAAAAGGAATGGTCTTTCTCCACCACGCCATCGCTAGCTGGCCAACGTGGGAAGAATGGGCGCATGTGATCGGAGGGCGTTTCCACTACCAACCTGGCACTCTCGACAATATTGAATATCCAGACTCCGGCTTTCGCCATGACGTTACCCACACAATTGAGGTCGTTGATAAAAGTCATCCAATAGTGGAAGGCATACCGGAAACTTTCCAATTCACAGATGAACTTTACCTAGCACCAGTACTTGAAGAAAATGTAGAGCCGATCCTCAGATCAAATTATGTCTTTGAGTCAACGAATTTTCACTCAGCTGATTTAGCGATACGAGGAAATGGGTACAGCAACCAAGGGTGGGGACACCCACCATCAAGTAATTACGTCGGTTGGGTCAAACATGCAGGTAATTCACCAGTAGCTTACTTACAGTTTGGAGATGGCCCCGGTCAATATGCTGAGCCACTGTTCCGCAAATTGATAGGTAACGCTATTCAATGGGCATCAGCAGATGAATCACACACGTGGGCACGCAATCGAAGACAAAATACAGAAAGATTCGCCTAAAAACAGGTAACCAATTACTAAATGCCCGTTAGAAAAAATTGGTCTTCTACCATTC
>Ga0315326_10000424_pt1 | contig 20434 bp, 16 predicted proteins | sample M180m32315metaG_FD_203457 | JGI IMG/M metagenome (GOLD analysis project Ga0315326, IMG submission 203457) | Ammonia-oxidizing marine archaeal communities from Monterey Bay, California, United States - M1 80m 32315 | ecosystem: Environmental > Aquatic > Marine > Coastal | place: USA: California... | reverse complement strand
GTAAGGTTCAAGAACGGTGTCCGAGTTTGCAGTCGGAATTCGTTCAATGGGATGGAGACTATCCGGTCCCGCCTGGGACGGATATTGTTATCAATGCTACATCTATTGGCTTGTATCCAGATGTGGGTGGACGATTGGCACTGGATACGAATTCCTTGAGTTCGGAAATGATTGTGGCCGATGTTATCCCGAATCCGCCTAATACGCGTCTTGTGCAGGATGCTACAGCGAAAGGCTGTCGCGTTATCGATGGACTGAGTATGTTGGTCGGTCAGGGTGTGATTGGAATCGATTATTGGACTGGGCGGACGCCTGATGCATCGGTGATGCGTGCCGGGCTTGAAGCGGTTTTTGGGGAGTAGGTTTTTTAACAACGCGCGTGCCTCGCTTGTTGTTCCTGCGGAACAAATAGGTGTTTTCGCAAGCGGAACCAATGTGTTTTTCGATTGGAATGGGTAAGTATAGCAACCTGATTGATATCGGTTGATGTCCACGCCAAGGATCGACCTGTTTAAAAGGATCTAAGTAGATCAAACCTATTGTCTCGTGGAAACATCTATTTGCATTGATAGAGGCAGCAATCGAGGTACGAGCGTTGCTTAAATCTCTCCGTCCAATAGTTCAATCGTGTGGACTAATGGAATGGGTGCTTTTTTGTCCTTCGAATGAAACTCAATCTGGGCGAGGCAGCCGATATTTCCAGTGGCGATGAGGTCGGCTCCGGTGGCGTAGAGATTGGATACTTTTCGTTGTCCGAGGATTTTGGCCGTATCCGGATGTTCTATATTGTAACTACCTGCTGAGCCGCAGCAAATTTCCCATTCGTCGGGTTCGAGTACTTCGATGCCTGGTATGGACGTGAGAAGCTTTCGTGGGGCCGAGCGGATCTTCTGGGCGTGGGCGAGGTGGCACGCATCGTGATAAGCGACTTTGATCGCTGTCGATTCGTTTTTCTTTGGAGGAATGAAGCCGACATTGTCGAGGTATTCGCAGATGTCCATGACCTTCGATGAAAAGGCGTTAGCCTGGGTTCGTTGGTCTTCGTCTTGCCCTGAGAATAGGTGAGTGTATTCTTTCATCCCGGATCCGCATCCAGCAGCGGTCGTAATGACGGCGTCAATATCGGTTGGAAATGCGTCGAAATTTTTGCGAGCGGCTTGTCGGGCTTCCTGAGATTCTCCGATGTGCATGGCTAGGGAGCCGCAGCAGCCTTGCGATTTCGGTACGACGACCTCGATGCCGTTTCGCGTGAGGACGCGGATGGCTGCCGCGTTGATACGCGGGGCGAGGGTTTGTTGAGCGCATCCGATCAGGAGAGCGACGCGTCCACGTTGCTGGCCTAAAGCTGGGTAGTGGCCTTTGAAGTCAATTTTAGGGGGGAGTTCAGTTGGCGCGAGTTCCATCATGGCTCCGAATCCTTTGGGAAGATATCGGGCTATAGGTTTGAAGATACGGGCAATCCTCGAAGCGGCTCGAAAGCGTGCTGGATATGGGATTGTCTTTAGGAGTGCGAATCGCTGTAGTTTTTCGGTAGTGCTTCGTTTGCGTTTCGATTCGGCCCAATCCCGATAGGGGGTTATTAGTTCGCCGTATTCGACTCCCGAAGGGCAAGAGGTTACGCAGGCTAGGCATCCGAGGCAATTGTCGATGAAGGGCTCGATATCCGAAGAGTTTATCCGACCTTCGAGGGTTTCTTTAATGAGAAAAATACGTCCGCGGGGCGAATTCATTTCATCGCCCATCGTGGAATAGGTGGGGCAGGTGGGAAGGCAGAATCCGCAATGCACGCAGGCTTCGATCGGTTTGATCATGCCAGCGTATTCGGGGGCAAGCGCGGTGTCGGGAATCTTGTGTAGCATGGAGTGGAGAGCGGAGGGCTCGGTGAGTCATCCCTACCTTTCAGGTTGAGCTAGGGGTTTTGGGGTATAGGGCGATGAACTTTTGCTGTGGATCGAGGGCTTGCTTGATGCGGTTATAGAAGGCTTTGGGGTGATCGGTGCCGATAACTTGTTCTAGGGTGTCGCCGCTGGCGATTTGGGCGGATAGATCCAGCTCTTTTAGCGATTGTGATAAATCGTTTACCTCGCTTTCAGAATATATCCAGGAAACGAATCCACCGATACTATAACGGCGATGCGGGCAATTAGGGGCGAGCTTTGCATCGATTTCCGCTATGGCAGTGGGCGAATTAGGGATTTTTAGGAGCAGACCGGTTTTCGGATAAGACTGGAGGTTAAGAGGGACTTGCCAGAAAGGTTTGTCTCTGGAAAGGGGATCATGAGTGCTTCCAAGCATTGTTTCCAGCGCTTGGATACGAGTGTCGATCGAGGCGGCTTGACCGCTAAGCCGAATGATCAGCGTTCCTTTGGAGTCTAGGTCCAGGGCATCGAGAGTGAATTGCGATCGGCCTAAGGCTAGAAGGGCGGTGTGCCCTTTTTCAAAGGAATCGAATCGGAATAGGATTGTCTTGTAGGCCTGGGGTAACGGAAAAACTTTGAATGTGGACTCGGTGATGATTCCTAAGCTGCCTCGACTGCCAACCATGAGTTTGGGGATGTCGAAACCGGCGGCATTCTTGACGACTTTACCTCCTGTTTTGATGTGGTTTCCCTGGCCGTCTATAAAGGATAGCCCAATGATGAAATCTCGAAGGATACCATAGCGATTGGCTCCGGGACCAGAGTACCCGTTGGCAATTATGCCGCCGATCGTCGAGTCTTTGTCAATGAAGAGCGGGTCAAAGGGAAAGTATTGCCCTTGTTCGGCGAGGATGGAAATCACATCGCTAACCTTGGCTCCGGCTTCTACGGTGATCGTGTATTCTTCGGGCTGATACTCGACGATTTTCTGGAAAGCGGCGAGGGTGATGGCGGTTGTGTTCGGAGGACTCGGGGAGTCATCCCTAGCTTTGATTGACACGGACGGAGAGTCGCGGACGAGCGATTTTAGTACACTGATGGTATCAGGCACGTGCAGCTTGAAATCGTTTCCCATAGGTTTACATGCGCGAGATGAGGCCTGCTTGTTCGAGAGGATGGGGGCCTGAATGCGAGAGTGCGGGAGCTTCGTTTCCTGGAAGCATTTTTCCGCGGTTAGAAATCTCCCGCGGATCGATAGCTTGGCGAATGCGTTTGAATGCTTCAAGGTCATTTTCGGAAAACATCTCTGGCATGAACGATTTCTTTTCCACGCCTACGCCGTGTTCACCCGTAATGGAACCGCCAAGCTTGAGGCATAGGCGAAGGATTTTTCCGGCTAAATTTTCTGCCCGTTCGAGGGCTCCTGATTCTTTGCCATCAAAGAGAATGAGGGGGTGTAGGTTTCCGTCGCCCGCGTGAAAGACATTGGCGACGTGCAAATTGGCTTCAGAACCGAGCCGGGAGATTTCTTTGAGAGCTTCCCCTAGTTTCGAGCGTGGCACGACGCCGTCTTGGACGAGGTAGTCTGGGGAAAGGCGCCCGACTGCGGAGAAGGCGCTTTTACGTCCTTTCCAGATGAGTAGGCGTTCCTCGTTGTCTTGGGCTATGCGAATCTCTTTAGCTTGCGTTTGCTCGATGGCAGTGCTCAAAGCTGTGAATTCAGCTTCGACCGCGGCTGCTTCGCCATCGAGTTCGACAATCAATAGGGCTTCGGCGTTTCGAGGGTAACCCGCATTGACCGCTGCTTCGGCTGCTTCGATGGCCAGTTTGTCCATGATCTCCATGGCTCCCGGCAGTATGCCCGAGGCCACTACGGTTCCGACTGCTTCGCCAGCGGCTTCTAGGCTTTCGTAGCTGGCGAGGATGGTTCGGAAACTTTCGGGGATTGGTAGGAGTCGTAATTGGATTTCCAATGCGATTCCAAAAAGTCCTTCGCTCCCGACAAATAGGCCAACGCAATCCGGACCTACGTTCTCTAGGCTGTCATTGCCCAGGTGAACGATTTCGCCGTCAGGAAGGGCCACTTTTAATCCGAGAACATGATTGGAAGTCATTCCGTATTTGAGGCAATGGGCTCCGCCGGAATTGAAGGCGAGATTTCCACCGATGGTGCAGACGGACTGGCTTGAGGGATCGGGCGCGAAGTAAAGTCCGTGTTGAACAACGGCTGAGCTAACATGGGCATTGATTACGCCTGGTTGGACGCGAGCGGTACGATTGTCCGGGTCGATCGAGAGGATTTGGTTGAGTCGGTTTAGACTGATGACGATTCCTTCATCGATGGGTAAAGATCCGCCGGAGAGGCTCGTACCGCTGCCGCGAGCGACGAAAGGAACAGAGAACTCGTGACAAAGTTTCAAGGTCGCAACGATTTCATCGCTGTCGAGCGGCATGACCACCGCGACGGGTTTTTGTCGAAACACCGTCAGTCCGTCGGAAACGTAGGGAGTTAAGCGCGCTTCGTCCTCGTAAAGGCGATCGGAGGGGTAGAGTTGTCTGAGTTTCTCGAGAAAAGGGGTCATAAAAAAAGGTGATTCTAGGCAAATAGGGATAGGGGGAAGAGTAAACCCTGTAGTTTCAATAATGTATCAAATTTTAGATATGGACGGTTTGAAGTTTTGTGAAAACCCCTGGCATGTAGATGTCTTCTATCGCAGAATCCCAACGAGGCCTTCGCTTAGCTACGAGGGACATGCGCTTCGCTACCTTTCGAATGTCTTTAGAACGGGTGCAATTAATTCCCAAAGGCCCAAGGGTTGCTGGTCGAGCGAATGTAAAGCGTATTACCCGCGACTGCTGGAGTGGTGAATATTTAGTCTTCAAGGTTGTTTTTGGCGAGAATCTCGAAGGTTTCGATATCGCGCAGGATAATGACTATTCCGAGGTTGGAGGTGATGAAAATTCGGTTGCCGACCTTGACGGGCGAGGCGTAGTATTCGCCTTTAACTCCAGTGCGTTCGCCTTCGAAATACGGAGCTCCTGTGGATGAATTCAAGCAAGTGATGACGCCAAGCGATTTTACGAGGTAGACGCGTTCGCGACTGATGAGAGGCGTGGCGACGTATGGGGGGTTACTGCGTTCCCATGCAAGGCAATCAGTTTCATTGAGTAGACCATCTCCGCCCGTTTTGATAGCGACCATGATATTGCGACTGTCGCCAGCAGGGCGTAGTAGGATTTTGAATTCATCGGGATCCCATTGGTCGTCTCTAGTGCGATAGACCCATTTGAAGACTTCTCGGGCTTGGCTTTGCGGTAGTTCTTCGCGAGTGATCCGATTGTCTTTGTCGACATCGAATCGAGCGAAGAACGCTTCGGGCTTTTCCATTTCATCTTGAGTGAACCCTATATCGTCGTCGAAGTGAGCTTGTAGCTTGTAGCTTGTCTTGTCCGCCGACGTGGTTGGCCGTCCAGCTGCACTCGAGTGTGGTAAAGTTTTAAGGATCCGATACATCTTTATTTCAAAAGGACTGAACGTCGGTCGGAATCTTGAGAAATGGAACAGGACAAACCAGAGATAACGGAGGACCAATCCCATTTCTGTTTGCTCAGTTACCTCCTTTTCAAAAACGTTTCATTGCCGAGCTCTTATCGACTGGCTTGTCTCCAGGTAGATGGTGGGGTTCCTGATAGTTTTTTGAACCATTGAGAGAGGTGAAATGTAGAGTCGAAGTTGAGAAGGTTGGCTATTTCGCTGATGGAGAGATCGGTTTCGCTGAGCAAGCGCTTTACCCGTTCGAAGCGGAGTTGCGTATGGTATTGTTTGGGGCTGAAACCGGTGTACTTTTTAAATAGGCGTCGAAAGTAGGTGTAGCCGACGTTCAGTTCGTCGGCGAGGGTTTGGACGGATAGGTTGGAGTCAGTTCGTTCGCGGAGCAGAAACGAAGCTTGGCGAATGACGGCTCGCATCGGTTGATTCTCTTCTTCTTGGCGTAGGGGGAGGCTTGTCGCTAGCGCCAGAATCTGTAAAATAGAGGCGGCCGCGATTCGCCTAAACCCGAGGGCCTCGTTTTTGACTTCATCGAGAATCAATTGAAAGAGGGCTAGAATGGCGTCGTGATGACCTATTTCGAAAAAAGGTCGCTTGGAGTCGATTACTCCCGTTTCGAGAAGGTTCTGGGGAATGGGGCCGTCGAATCCTATCCAATGTTCCTGCCATCCGGTTTCGGGCGAGGGACGGTAGCGGTGCCACGTTTCCGGAAATAGGAGGAAAATGAAAGGGGCCTCTAACTTTGTGGCAGGCGTTTGAGATGTCTCTATCAGTCCGGATCCCCGTGTTATGTACAGCACTTGGAACGCCGGTAGCGTGCGTCCTTTCTCCCAATCGAGAGCGTAGTCGCTAGGATGCTCGCTAGCGGGATAGTCTTGATTGGCTTCAATGTTCGCCTGTCCAGCGCCGAGTACCCGGACGTTCCAGGCAGACGGGTCCTCGGATTGAGGAAGATAGGAAAATGAGTCGGTGATCACTGTGTCAGAATCTGTATATAAAGAATCAGTCTGTCGATGGATTTTTCCAAAGAAATATGCTAATGTTGTTTGCATGATTGAACAGGCTATTGCATCGTTGGACTCTTTAAAAATCGAACTGCCATCTTGGGGTTTCGCGGATACGGGGACGCGGTTCGGAAAATTCTTGCAGGACGGTTCGGCGATCGACACGGCTGACAAGTTTGCGGATGCGGGAATGGTGAATCGATTGACCGCTTGTTGTCCGGCAGTGGCGGTGCATGTGCTTTGGGATTTTAGTGAAAACCAGGATGGGGCCAGTGTCGCGTCGATCGCTACAAAACATGGAGTGGAAATTGGATCGATCAACGCGAACCTTTTTCAAGATCAGGAGTACAAGCTCGGATCGTTTGGCAATCCGGATGGCGCTATTCGTCAACAAGCGGTGAAGCACAGTCTTGATTGCATTCAACTGGGCAAGGATGTAGGCAGCGATTTGTTCACGCTCTGGTTTGCAGATGGCACCAACTATCCGGGGCAGGATAGCATTCGCGATCGGAAGCGACGCTTTCAGGAAGGGTTGAGGGCTTGTCACGAGCGTTTGGACAAATCGCAAGTAATGCTTGTAGAGTACAAGCCATTCGAACCGGCGTTTTATCACACCGATGTCGCTGATTGGGGTATGTCGTATTTGCTGTGCAAGGACGCGGGACCACAGGCGAAAGTACTGGTTGATACGGGGCATCACTACGCGTCTCAGAATATCGAGCAGATCGTGGCCTGGCTTTTGGATGAAGGCATGTTGGGTGGGTTTCATTTTAATGATCGCCGGTATGCGGATGACGATCTGACATTGGGCTCGATCGATCCGTATCAGGTTTTTCGAATATTCAATGAGATACATTGTTACGCGGAAGAGGAAGAGGGGTACCCGGATATCGCTTACATGGTGGATCAGTCTCACAATCTGAAGCCGAAGATCGAGGCGATGTTACAGACGGTTATGACGGCTCAAGATTTGTGGTTGAAGGCGGCGTTGGTTGATAGAGATGCGCTCAAACGACATCAGCGCTCCGGAGCGATCGTCGATGCGGAGAATGTTTTGAAGACAGCTTTCAATACGAATGTGGACCGACTTCTTGGTGATTGGCGTTCTAAAAATGGCGTCGAGGCAAACCCTCTCAATGCTTACCGAGCATCGGGGTATGGTGAATCGATCGCAACGGAACGCGCTCAACGCCGCAAGGATTTGGGGATTCAATCCGGAGCGGCTTATGCGTAGAGGTAGTGACTATGCATGGGTTGTGAATATGGCCGCTTGGAGATCGGGCACTACCTGATCTGGGACAAACGATTTTAAAAAACGAAAATTTGATAATCTTAAAATAATGAATACAGAAACGAAAAACTTCGCTCCGAGCGACTACCGACACGTGAACTACCTTTGGGATGATGAGAAGGTGAAGGATATGTCTCCTTTGAAGCGGCTTGTGTACCGTTCGAATATCCTGGGAGACGATTTGCGGATTACGAATACCGGAGGAGGCAATACGTCTTCGAAGTGTTTCGAGGTTGATCCGATGACCGGCGAGTCCGTCGAGGTGATGTGGGTGAAGGGCTCTGGCGGAGATTTGCGTACTTCGAAGAACGAGAATTTCTCTTCGCTCTATCAAGATCAAGTATTGGCTTTGGAAAAACTCTACCGTGAGGCTCCGGATAGTGGGGTTAAGACGGAAGTGGAGGACTCGATGGTGCAGATGTATAAGCACTGCACGTTTAACTTGAATCCACGTCCTTCGTCCATCGATACGCCGCTTCATGCCTACGTGCCGTTTAATCATGTCGATCATATGCACCCGAATGCGGTTATTGCGATTGCTGCAGCTGAGAATGGCGAAGCGCTCACGAAGCAGATCTACGGCGACGAAGTGATCTGGACCGAGTGGCAACGTCCAGGATTCGATCTGGGGTTGATCATGCGCGATGTCATCGCAGCAAACCCGCAAGCCAAGGGGATCATGATGGGTCAGCATGGAATCATCAATTGGGCTGACGATGACAAGGAATGCTATGATTTGACTTTGACGTTGATTGAAAAGGCGGCGCGTTTCATTGAGGAGCGGGAAGCGGGCAAGACCATCTTTGGCGGTCAGAAAAGTGAATCGCTTTCGGAGGAGAAGAAACGCGAAGCTTTAGTTGAAATTCTGCCATGGCTGCGCGGAAAGGTGAGCGAGGAAATGCGTTTAATCGGAACGGTTCAGTCGGGTGAGCGAATTCTTGAGTTCGTTAACAGCTTGGATGCGAAGCGTCTCTCGGATTTGGGTACGAGTTGTCCGGATCACTTTTTACGCACTAAGATCAAGCCGTTGTACGTCGAATGGGATCCCGATAGTAGCGGTTCGTTCGCGGATGCGATCGAGGACTTGAAAGGGTTGTTGTCGGATGGGCTGGATCGTTACGTTGCGGATTACGCAGCGTACTACGAGCGCTGCAAGCGTCCGGCTTCGCCTGCTTTGCGACAAGCTGTGCCAACCGTGGTTTTGATTCCGGGAGTCGGGATGATTGCCTGGGGCAAGAGCAAGAGCGAGTCGCGAGTGACGGCAGAGTTCTACAATTGCGCGATTGAAGTGATGCGTGGAGCGGAGACGGTGGATCGTTATCGAGCGCTTCCGGAGCAGGAAGCGTTCGATATCGAGTATTGGCTGATGGAGGAGGCAAAGTTGAAGCGCATGCCTCCCGAGCAAGCATTGGCCCGGCAGGTAGTCGTGGTGATCGGAGCGGGCAATGGTATCGGCAAAGAAGTGTGTCACCGGATCTGCGGCGAAGGGGCTCACATCGTTAGTGTCGATCTTAAGGAAGATGCGGCATTGGCGACGGCTAAGGAAATTACTGGCATTGTCGGCGAGGGTATTGGGATTTCCGGTACGGGGATATCGACCTGTGGTCCGGCGATTGGCTTGAGTGCGAATATTACGGATCGAGCTTCGATTTCAGCGATGTTAGATGAAGCGATCCTGGCTTACGGTGGAGTCGATTCAGTAGTCGTGACTGCGGGAATATTCGTGCCGCCGAGCGTGACGGGCGATATTTCTGACGATGCGTTTTCATTGACCTTCGACATCAATGTCAAGGGTGGGTACCTGTCGGCCAAAACCGCTTTCGAGAAGATTTTCGCCAAGCAAGGTTTGCGAAGCAATGTAGTGATCACGACGAGCGCGAATGCGGTGGTGTCTAAAAAAGGAAGTATCGCTTATGATACGAGCAAGGCGGCTGCAAATCACCTGGTACGTGAACTGGCGGTCGAGTTGTCGCCTTTGACGCGTGTCAATGCAGTTGCTCCTGCGACCGTAGTTAAGGGGAGTACCATGTTTCCTCGGGATCGCGTGATTGCTTCGCTAGCGAAATACGAAATCGAATACAGCGATTCAGAGAGCGATGATTCATTGCGCGATAAGCTGGCAAACTTCTACGCGCAGCGAACGCTTACGAAATCGGCGATCACTCCATTGGATCAAGCGGAAGCGATCTATTTGCTTTTGACGAATTCTCTGAGCAAGACGACAGGCCATGTGATACCGGTCGATGGTGGACTGCATGAAGGGTTCTTGAGGTAGTTGTAGAATCCACGCGAGTCCCTCGCGTAGCTACGTCGCAGTGCGGCGTGGTTTCTGCATTTGAAATGTTGAGACTAAAATAAGTAGGATGAAGCAAAGCAGTGTTTATTTGGCTATCGATTTGGGCGCTACGAGCGGTCGAGTGATGGCAGGGATTTTGAAAGCGGATTCTCAATCTCTGACCTTGGAGGTTGTTAATCGTTTTCCGACTTCGACCACGAGGATCAATGGCAGTCTGCATTGGGACATTTTGGGTATTTTCAATTCGATAAAGGAAGGTCTGAAGGAGGCGTCGCGTTTGTATGGCGATCGGATTGAGAGTGTCGGGGTGGATTCTTGGGGAGTTGATTATGCTTCGATCGATTCGAATGGAGCGATGTTGGGGAATCCGTTTCACTATCGCGATTCGAGAACTGACGGAATGCAAACTGAGGTTCAGAAGCGCGTTTCGCGAGAGGCTATATATGCGGAGACCGGGATTCAGTTTCTTTTTTTTAACACGATTTATCAGTTGTATTCGGAAATTAGTGGCAATGTTGGAGCGATTCGATCGGCTCGTCGGATTTTGTTTATTCCGGACCTGATAAGCTACTGGCTTTCGGGGAGCATACATCAGGAACGGACGATCGCCAGCACGAGTCAGCTTCTAAATCCTAAGACAGGGGCATGGTCGGAGGTTTTGCTTGAATCGTTGGATTTGCTGCCGGGATTGTTCATGCCGGTTGTAGAGCCTGGTACTGTTGTGGGTGGGATCAAGCCGGAGATTCAAAAGGAAACGAAGCTCGGCGAGGTATCGTTAGTGGCGGTTGCGGGGCATGATACGGCGAGCGCGTTTGTCGCTTTGCCAGGCAATCGATCAGATTATGCAATCATGAGTTCCGGGACTTGGTCTCTGATTGGGTTGGAGTTAAAGGAACCTCGACTGGGTAAAGAAGCTTTGGGAGATGGATTTTCGAATGAGATCGGATACAATGGAACGGTTCGGTTTTTAAAAAATATTTGTGGGATGTGGTTGATCGAGGAATGTCGGCGGCGCTGGGCCGCGATCGGCCGCCTCTACGAGTATGATGAGATAGTGGCCATGGCGGAGGCGTCGCCGAGAATGCAATCGTTGATCGACCCGGATTCGCCAGAGTTTGCTGCTCCTGAGGATATGCCCGCTAGTATCGCCGCGTTTTGCCAGCGGACGGGTCAAGCAGAGCCTGAGAGCGATGCAGCATTCGTTCGCTGTATATTCGATAGTTTGGCTCTGAAGTATCGCTATGTATTTCGGAGGCTCGGGGCTTATTCGCCGGAGCCTTTGCGGGGTCTGTACATGTTGAGCGGCGGTGCGCGGAATCGTTTGCTGAATCAATTGACTGCGGATGTTTTGGGGGTCCCCGTGGTGACTGGGCCCGCTGAAGCTACGGCGATCGGAAATATAGCGGTCCAGATCATCGCGGCGGGAGCCCTGGAGAGCTTGAGTGAGGCGCGAACGTTGGTTGAGAAGTCATTTGAATCCGAGGTGTTTAAACCGTCTGACGGCGATCGATTCGATGATGCGGTGGCTCGATTTGAGAAATTTTTGGGTTCTTAGAGATTGTAAAATAGGTCGGTGTAGGATTAGGTTTACTCCGCGAACGTGCCGGTTTACAAAGGAGAGAAAGATAAATCGCGGGATAAACCCGCTCCTACAGATTTAAAAGCGATTGGAGTAGGTTCTAGATGACTATACGGCGACGTAATGAATAAAAAGGATTGGCATATGGAAAGAGATATTTATGCAGGAAGGTCTCTATTTCAGTGTACGTCTCCCTATTTGGCATGTATCGATTTTTTGATGACTATCTGTGTTTAACCTAATAATTTTCAATGACTGATTTTTTCGATTCAAACCTTCCATCCATGGATTTCCTTCGAGAACGAGCGCGTCGCCGTATGCCGGGCTTCGCGTTCGACTATCTGGAAGGAGGGTGCAATTCGAACGTGAATAAACGGCGGAATACCGAAGATATCCGTGAGATAAAGTTAGAGCCGTATTATATTCGCGATTATCCAGGCTCCTGTCTTAAAACGGAACTTTTCGGTCATACCTACGATGCTCCGTTTGGAATTGCTCCGGTGGGGCTTCAAGGACTGATGTGGCCGAAGTCGTGCGAAATTCTAGCCGCAGCCGCTAACGCACAAAATATTCCATTTGTTCTGAGTACAGTCGGTACGGCGAGTATTGAAAAGGTGGCGGAACTTACGGAGGGGAAGGCGTGGTTTCAGCTGTACCATCCAGCTGAGGAGGAATTGCGCGATAAGCTTCTCAAACGGGCCGAAGAAGCAGGCATGCCCGTTTTGGTTATTTTGGCGGATACGCCAACGTTCGCGTATCGACCGTTGGAGATTCGCAACGGACTCTCGATTCCTCCCCGTATGACGCTTCGCAATATTGGGCAGATGACGACACATCCTACATGGTCGTTTTCCCAGCTCGCTGCCGGGGCCCCTGAGTTTAAAACGATGAAGCCTTATATCCCCAAGGGGCTTGATATGAAGCACCTGGGACTTTTTATGAATAAAACATTTTCAGGCCGTCTCACAGAGGGTCGGATAAGGGCGATTCGCGACAAGTGGAAGGGCAAGCTTGTGGTAAAGGGGATCGTGAACGAGGAAGACTGTCAAAAGGTAGTGGACCTCGGAGTAGACGGTATTATCTCGTCAAACCACGGAGGCCGTTCGTTGGATGCAGGACAATCGACGATCAAGGCGCTGCCGCATTTGGCGGAAAAATTCGGCGACAAGATAACGGTCATGATTGATAGCGGCCTTCGAGAAGGGCCAGATGTCGCATGCGCCTTGGCGAGTGGCGCTCAATTTGCATTCATGGGACGGTCTTTCATGTATGGCGTGGGCGCACTGGGCAAGAAAGGTGGCTTGCATACGATCACGATGATTAAGCGGCAGCTTCAACAAGTGATGGAGCAGGTGGCCTGTACGAAGGTGCAAGATTTCCCTAATCACTTGATAAGCTCGAAGTAGGGAAGAGCGATTCGGTTGAGGTCCCCGCGAGTCTATTGCGCAGCTACGAACTGCCTCGTTTGTGGTTCGAGGTCTCTTGACCCAGAATTTTGTTTTATTGTAGCTGCGATACTAATATGGTTGGACTGGTTTCTGTTTGATCTGCTATTGCGGCTCGGAGCAAGTGCCGATCCTACGGATTGGGTTGAGTTTGGCGGGACCCACGCCGCGTTAGGCGATTGTTTCCAATAACTCTGTGTTTAAAGAGCCCAGTGTTGGTAAGAGAATCTATTCGCTCATTTTAGCCATTTTCTTCATGGCGTGATCCAGCTCTTTTTCGTGCATTTCGTCGGGGCCGAACATAATGCATTTAAGGTCATCTTCTACGATCGCCGTATGGGCACCTGGAAGATAGAATACATCGCCTTCCGTAAGAACGTCCTCATCCCACATCGTCGTCTATTATCCGAAAATCTAACGCGAGCGTGTTTGATTTTTCTTTAGGAAGTTAAGCAGAACGATAGTTCGATATAAGGAAGAAGGTTTTGGTTGGTCGTTTATTCCCGAAAAAATATGCCTGTGGGGAAGGCGTATCGCTTTGGGGGGACTCTGGTTGCTCAAGAAACGGGTGAAGCCCGAGAGTGATCGCGACTTTTCGAGTTCGAAATTCGAAGGGAGATTAGCATGGGAGGCATCTTTTCAGCGGAACTTTAAAATTGCGAAGAACTATTTCCGGCATTGACGGGTTGCCTGGTCCTGAACACAAGTGGCAGTTTTTCTTAATTCGCCCGCTATCGGGGCCAACTGTCCGCTTCCTATGATCGCTTTGCAAAATATTAAACTCCAGTACGGAGAACGCTATCTCTACAGAGATGTTAGCGCTACGATTGGGGCGAAGGATCTAATTGGATTGGTCGGCAGTAATGGGGCGGGCAAAAGTACTTTGCTAAAGGTGTTGATCGGCCTCGAGGAAATTGATGGAGGCAAGGTCGATAAGGCGAATTACGTTACTTTCGGCTACTTGCCTCAGGATGGTATCGAAATGCATGGTCGGACTTTGTTCAAGGAAACCGAAACGGCGTTTGCCGATGTGTTGGGCCTTCAGGCGAAGGTCGAAGAAGCGGAGGCTCGTCTCGATGAGATGGATACTTCATCGGATGAGTTTTATGAAACGCTCGAACTCATTGGCGCTTGGGAGCATCGCTTGGAAGATCTTGATGCGGGTAAACTGCCGTCTCGGATCGAGTCGGTTTTGTTGGGGCTCGGGTTTTCCAGTTCCGACATGGATCGGAAGACCGAAGAATTTAGCGGCGGGTGGCAGATGCGTATTGCCTTAGCGAAACTGCTGTTGGCGAATCCGTCTTTGCTGTTATTGGACGAGCCGACTAATCACCTTGATGTGACTTCCCAAAAGTGGTTGGAGGATTTTCTTCTTCGTTATGAAGGTTCCTTGCTGATGATTTCCCACGACCGCGGATTTTTGGATGAAATCACCAATCGGACGTTCGAATTGTCGATGGGATCGCTGCATGTCTATAGTGGAAACTATAGCGTATTCGAAAAGCAAAGCGCCGAGCGCAAGGAGCTTCAGATGAAGGCTTATAAAAGTCAGCAGAAGGAGATCCAGCAAGCGGAGCAGTTCATTAACCGATTTCGGGCTAAGGCATCGAAGGCCAAGCAAGCGCAGAGTCGAATCAAGGCGTTGGATAAGATTGAGCGTATTCAAATTGAGAAGGAAGAGGACAGTGTTTCTTTTTCGTTCACTCCTCCACCGCGGAGCGGGCAGACGGTGATCAACCTGACGGATCTTTCGAAGTCCTATGATGACCTGCAGGTTATTCGCGATGCGAATCTCCGTATTGAACGCGGCGACCGAATCGTGGTCGTGGGCGTGAATGGAGCGGGCAAGACAACGATTGCGAAAGTGATAGCAGGGGTGGAGCCGTTTCAGTCAGGCGAGCGAGAGATCGGTCACAGTACTCACATTTCTTACTTCGGTCAGCATCAGGCGGATGAATTAGACAAGAACCTCAATGTACTAGCGACAATGGAGGAAGCGGCGGAAGGGAAGAACGCGACCAATATCCGCTCGATTCTTGGGACCTTCCTGTTTCGCGGCGACGATGTCTTCAAAAGCGTGAGCGTGCTTTCGGGTGGAGAGCGCAATCGTTTGGCCTTGGCGAAGATGCTGGCTAGGGCGGCGAACTTTCTTATTCTCGATGAACCTACCAATCACTTGGACATGCGTTCGCAAGATGCGCTTCAACGAGCGCTTCAAGAATACACGGGGGCGTATATGATCGTTTCTCATAATCGCGCTTTCGTGGATCCGCTGGCGAAGAAAGTGTTGGAAGTGCGAAAAGACGGGCTTTCGATTTTCCCGGGAAATGTATCGGATTATCTGAGACATTTGGAATTGGTGGAAGCGGCCGGGAAGTAGATTTGAGCGAATGGCGTCTAGGATCCAAGTTTGTATTTGCTTTGCTAATTAGTCGATTTTCGATCCGAGTAATCGTGATGCCGCGATGTAGTTGTCTTTCGGCGTCGTTCGATTGATGAATACCATATGGACATTGCGTTTGTCTTGCATGCTTCAAATCGCTTCTATGGGCGTCTTGTTCGCTTTCGAATCGGTGCGGATGAAGGACATGGGTGTCGGCGAAACGATGATTGGCGTTATTCTCGGGTCGGGTAGTGGCTTTTTTATCGTGAGTTCCCTTTTCTGGGCACGACTTGCCGATAGGAATCGATGGCATAAGAAAGTCGTAATTTGCGGAGCTTTCGCTTTTGCGGGTTTGCTTCATTATTTCGCGATATGCGAAACGCCGACTGAGTTTTTCCTTTATTCACTGGGGCGCGCGACGTTTATGCCGATGATCGCTGGAATGATGCCGACGATCGCGGTCAATGCATTTGGGCCTAAAAACCGCGGTAGTAAGTTTGGGGTTTACCGAGCATTTGGATCCCTCGGATTCATTTTAGGAACAATGGTGTCGCCATTTATTTTCAACGATATTGGTGTTGTGGCGCGTGTTGCTTCCGTAACAATGTTGTTGTCGGTTGCTTTGGTTCGCGGATTGCCTGATCCTTCCGCGCGAGTCGATGCGATAGCGCCGTTGCGAGTTAGCGAGCTGAATCCAATTATTAAGCGTTTTCTAATCGCGTTTTTCTTTATCGCGCTTGCAGAGCCGTCAGTGCACGGATTCTTCACCGCCTACGCTCGCGACCTTGGGAGCAGCACTCGCTTTATTGGGATGCTCTTGGGCGTTATGGGTTTGGTGGCTTTAGTGTCTCTCCCGCTAATGGGTAAGGCGATTGATCGTGCGAGTCCCCAATTGATTCTCTCGATATCGTTTCTTGCTCAGCCGCTGCGTGTATTCATGACATCCTGTATTGGAGATCCGAATTTCCTTTGGATTCCTCTATTGCTACATGGGATCTGCTGGGGAGGAATCGAAGTCTCTGCGATCGTGTATCTTTCGAGTTTGGTCAAAGAGGACCAGCGATCTACGGTACTATCCTATTACACGGCTACGCGTATGCTTGGCATGCTTGTCGGGGCAGGAATAAGTGGCTATTTGGCGGAAACGATGGGGTATGTTTTCATGTTTCGAGTTCTTTCTGGGGCAGCTTTGTTCGGTGCAGGGATTTATGTTGCCGGAAATTTGTTTCTTTCGGAAAGCCGAACTGGGAAATAGGAATTTTGTCACTATGCGACGCATCTACTGGCTTTTCGGGAAATGTATTGGATTATATGAGACGTCCTAATTGAATGGAAGCTGTAGGTGAAGAGGATTGTTTGGGGCGTATCTAATCGGGGTTGGTCGTTTCGGTGAACGTATTCGGGACTTGTGCCTTGGCGGTGATTCCCCTAGTGAGTTTCGTTCTATGAAGCTCCAATCGATTTCTTTACCCTTATGGATGTTAATAAGTATTGCTTTTCTTGCAGGATGCTCGGTCTCATCACCTGAATCCAGTATCGGCGTTGGAGCCGATCCCGAAACGGGAGCTGTGGTCTACCTCGATGGATCCAAATCGAAGCTCGACGGGAATTGGGCTTATTGGGAGGGGCCGCGTTTGAAAGCGACGATGCCGGTGAAATGGGAAGTTGTGAGTGATCCGGTTGATGGGGGTTCGGCGATCAGCGCTAATGATCCATCCGCGGCCGGCGGGTTGTACGGGGCTGCGGATATAGTAACTCGAAAAAAGTTTGGCGATCAGCGCGTTCATGTTGAATTCCTAATAACGACCGAAGGTGGAAATAGTGGAGTGTATTTGCAGAATCGCTACGAGATTCAGATTCTTGATGGAGATGAAACCAAACATGGCATGGCTGCGGTGATCAATGAAACGGAGTCTCCGTACCATGCATACAATGGCCTTGGTAAATGGAATGCTTACGATATTCAGTTTCGGGCGGCTCGGTTCAAGGATGGCAAGTTAAGTGAGAAACCACTAGCGACGGTTTATTTCAATGGAGAGAAGGTCCATGTGAACCAGACTATCAATAAGGTTTGGGGTGGGCCGAATTCCGGCCTTGATGGCGGGAATGAAGATGGTTTCGGAATCACTGATCGTCCGGGAGGGTTGAAGCTTCAAGCGGAGGGGCACGATGTGCGCTATCGTAATATTTGGATCAAGGAGCTCGATTTAGCGGAGCCTGATACTGATTTCTGATCTAGATTTTCGAGTGCCTGCATTGGGGGCTTGAATCAAGTTTGCCCATTTTATGAGAACCTATGTAATTGTATTTCTATTCTTGTCGGTATTCGCTTTTTCAGCTTGTAGGCCTAATTCGTCTGTCGACCGTGAGTGGCCTTCTTATCAAGGTAGCGATGACCGAAATCAATATTCTGAAAGTAACTAAATCACGCCGGAAAATGTAATTGAGCTGGAAGTGGCTTGGGTTTATCGAGCCGGGGAGGTGGATAAACGAACTCAAATTCAGTGCAATCCAATCATTGAGAATGGGGGTCTTGTATGGGACATCGCCTCAATTGAAACTATTCGCTCTCAATGCCTCGACCGGCACGGTGATTTGGGAATTCGATCCTAAAGCGTTTTTAGCCAGCGAAGACATCGAGTTTGGAATGAACCAGAATCGAGGGGTTGTCCTTTGGGAGAACGATGATGATAATCGTGTATTCGTTACTTTGAGTCATTGGCTTATTTGCATCAACTCGAAAACAGGAGAAGCGGTTTCATCGTTTGGCGATAGTGGCAGGGCGTCATTGAAGGAAGGGTTGGGTGAACGATCGAAAAATCTTCATATTAATTCCACGACGCCTGGAGTGCTGTTCGAAGATTTGCTTATCGTTTGCACGAGAGTATCGGAGAACGCCGGTGCTGCGCCAGGTCATATTCGCGCGTTTAATGTGAGGACAGGCGAAATGGCGTGGACTTTTTATACGATTCCTCAGCCTGGCGAGTTCGGAGCGGATACCTGGCCTGAAGGCTCTCATGAGGAAGCTGGTGGAGCTAATTCTTGGTCTGGAATGAGTATCGATCGGGAGCGAGGAATGGTCTTCGTGCCGACAGGGTCAGCATCATTCGATTTTCACGGAGGCAATCGTCATGGTGAGAATCTCTTCGCGAATTGTATCCTCGCTTTAGTTGCTCGTTCCGACTTGGTTGGAGAAGAAGCGTGGCCAACGCAGCCAATTCCTGTGCGTCCTGAGCCCTTTGCTCGTCAGCGGTTCGACAAGGAAGATGCTACGAATATTAGCGAAGTCGCAAATAAGTATGTAAGGGGGATTTTGGAGAATCTGAGATCCGACGGTCAGTTTATTCCACCGAGTTTGGAAGGGACGGTTATATTTTCCGGTTTTGATGGAGGGGGTGAGTGGGGCGGAGCTTCGATCGATCCTTCGACCGGAATCATGTACGTCAATGGAAATGAAATGGCTTGGGTCATGACCATCGTCGAATCCCGTGGTGGATTGGATGTGGTTGCAGGCGAAGCGAATCGTTTAGCAGACTATGGGGAATCGCTCTATATGGGTCGTTGCGCGTTTTGCCATGGTCCCGATCTTCAGGGTGACCCTACGGGAACGTTTCCCAATATTCAGGCTGTGGGCGAGAGACTCCAGCGAGAGGCCATTGGCGAGGCGGGCAATCGTATGAACGTGGTGCTTTGCGAGCAGTTGCCGAATTAATTTCAATGGTTGGAGGTGGGAGCGCGGTCGTGTTCGTTCGAAATCAGTTCGCGAGATCCCTTCTCTTTGTTATCAGCGTTTTGGGAACTTTGCGATTTCCCGCTAGTTGATGTAGACGATTAGGGCCTTATTATTTTCGGAGGCCGTCGCGATGAATGGCTTTAGGTCTTCGAGATAGCTCAAAAGGTATCCAAAAGACTCGTCGAAATCTTCATCCCATATATCTGGATAGACATCGTTCTTCTTGAACTCTTCTGCGTTGCACCGGGATTGGATTTCAGTTTCGTCCAGCGACGATAAAGCTTGGGCAATTTCGTTAACTTGAGTTGATGTGAAGACTCTCGCTGGACCGTGCCCCACGTCGACGTCGCCAACCAGCTCCCCACCGGAAAGGATGAATCCCAGTGGATTTTCAGCATTCTCGGATTTGCCCGACAGCAAGAAGTGGATGCCCTGCCAAGCCTTGTCTATATTCATTTCTTCACCACTATCGCTAGGCATCCAGTAGTCGGCTTCTTTTGAAGCCTTTTCTTTAAAGAAACCAAAGAAGCTTTTCTTCTCTGGCTCGGTTGAGAATGTTTCTCCATATAGGAATTTCTCAATTCTTTTAGGTTTCTCTAGAAGCGCTGCAATGTCTGAGTCGTTGGTTGTTTTGAAATTGCCGATCATGCTCATGTTAGGAACGTTTGTGGAAGGCCGAAAACTAGGGATAAGAGGTATTGGTAGATCAATCTAATGTCGATTGGGATAAGTTCAAGATCGAAGAGAAACTTGGGTCGTTGTACAGGTGGCAGCGAACGATCGACGGCCCTACGGTCTTAAGCGGCGGGATGTGGTTGCTCCACCGTATTTTGGGGCGGGAGTTGGGATTCAGGAAGCTTAATCTTGGGAGTGGGCTTGGTAGGCGGCTCCGTAGGTGCCGGCCCAGTTGCCTAGGCTTCCTATTCGGACGTCGACACGGTGGTCGCCTGGTCGCCATTCGATGGTGTCGAGTTCGGCTTTGAGGGGAGCGAGGAGTTGGTCGCCGGCGTTAGTGGGCCCGCCGACCAGAAGAAAGATCTCGGGGTCGAAGGCGTTTATGAGCGAGGTCATTCCGGCTGCGAGGTTACGTAGTGATGTTTTAAGTACATTTTGGGCTTCGGTATCACCGGAAGAGGCGGCTTGGATGAGGTCTTTAAGATTGTCGAACCGACCGCCGCTTCGTTCTGGGAGCGTGGCGTTACCGAGTGCGCTGTCGAGAGATCCAGGAGTGTTGGTGAAATTCTTTTCGCCGAATGGGTCGAGCGATAGGTGTCCAAAGTGTCCAGCGCGGCCG
>Ga0315326_10000408_pt1 | contig 20777 bp, 23 predicted proteins | sample M180m32315metaG_FD_203457 | JGI IMG/M metagenome (GOLD analysis project Ga0315326, IMG submission 203457) | Ammonia-oxidizing marine archaeal communities from Monterey Bay, California, United States - M1 80m 32315 | ecosystem: Environmental > Aquatic > Marine > Coastal | place: USA: California... | reverse complement strand
TGTCGAGCTACCGATCGCGCTACCCCTGGGTCATCTTCCAAAACAACCATCTGCTCTGGGTACAGCAAAGCGTCAGAGCCCATGACCTCGCGAGCCATCTGTGTGTGTTCAGGCGGCACAAAATATGGGTGAGCCCCGGCGGTTTCCGATGCGGCTAGTTCAAGCATCTTTGGGCCGAGCGCCGCCAAGACAATTTCGGGCAACTCGGATGGTCCAACCGCCATAAACCGGGCTTTATGCATGGCTTTGAGGTATTCACGCATATAAGTCAAAGGCTTTGAATAGTCATGTTTTCTGACCCACTCAACTAAATGCAGATGACTGACCCCTAGGCCTAACAGGAACCTACCGGGGTGTGCCTCTTCGATACTCCGCTGTCCGTTTGCCATGGTCATTGCGTCGCGGGCATAGATATTGGCGATCCCGGTGGCAATTACGAGGTCAGAAGTATTCTCAAGTATTCGCATTGCTCCAACAAATGGATCCCGGCCGACCGCCTCTGGAATCCAGATTGTTTTGAAACCGAGTTCGCTCGCTTCTGCGCAAAGTTCATTGGCCGCCGAAGACGGCATGCTGTCCAGAACTCCAGTCCACAGGCCAACTTTGCCGAGATCAATTTTCGCTTTTCTCATGAGTTGACCCTATGTCATTTATTGTCGCCGCTCAGTCGATACGTCGCATCTGTTCTCTAAAGGTTTTGCCACGACTTATATAAGTCTCGACCCCAGGCAATATGAGTGGGTCTGTATCAACCCCTTCTCTGATTTTGGCCGGGGTGCCCAGAGCCATCGAACCTGGAGGCACATGCATCCTTCCTGGGACCACTGCTCCTGCTCCTACTAACGCCCTAGCGCCAATTACCGCTTCGTGAAGCACTATCGATCCAGTGCCTACAAGCGCTTCATCTTCAACTGTGCAACCTTCTAAGTGCGCCAAGTGACCAATTGTGCAACCGCGCCCGACGATAGTGGGCAGTTCTTCAGTTACGTGCAGCACAGCGTTGTCTTGCACAGAGGTCTCTTCGCCAATCACGATGTCATTGTCATCAGCGCGAAGGACCGCCCCCGACCAGATTGTCGCGCGAGCTCCAACCTTTACGCGACCAATCAGAACTGCTTCGGGCATGACCCAAGCATCGGGGTGAATCTCGGGTTGATGGTTACCTAACGCATAAATAGGCATGTCGAAACCTCAAACAGTTAATCGGTCAGCAACCTGCAAACTATCGCGCCAGCAGGCAGTTCACCTTTAGTTCTGGGGCCAATGGGGGCTAGCGTCCACTTAATGGACCCCGTAAACCAGTCACCACCAATCGCTCCCCGCCAAGCCCACACACGGTCGGTGCACGGTTATTCAACAGAGGACCCTTGGTTCTGGTTACGACACCGAGATGATCCAGCTGTACTTGAGTATTTACGCGCTGAAAATGAATGGGCGGAGCAGTCAACCAAGCACCTGAAAGACTTACGGGAACATGTCTTCATCGAAATTAAGTCGAGGATCCAAGAGGACGATCAATCAGTTCCTGTGCCCAAAGGGGTTTGGGAATACGGAGTCCGCACAGGCGAGGGACTTCAATACCCAATGCACGTCCGCCAGCTTCGGGGAGATCCAACATCCGAAGAGGTGTTATTGGACGAAAATGATTTAGCTGAAGGTTCAGATTATTTCGCCCTAGGTGATCTTTGCGTGAGCCCTGACCACCGTCTGCTTGCCTACACGGTTGATGATGAAGGCAACGAAGAATACGAACTTACGGTAGTAGACCTCGAAACTGGTGAGGTACTTGACGCGGGTGTCAGCGGTCTTTCATATGGCTTGGTCTGGGCAAATGACTCTCAAACTTTGTTCATGGTATTGACAGACGAGGCTCGTCGGCCTGACAGAGTCATCCGACATCAAGTGGGCGATGACCCGAAACTTGATGTGACGGTCTTCACTGAAGACGACGAACGGTTTTGGGTGGGTATAGGGGCCACACGAAGCGAACAATTCATCGTTATCGGAAGTGAATCAAAAATGTCTTCTGAGTATTGGTTACTCGATGCCGATCATCCCAAAAGTGATCTTTCCCTAGTGGAGGCTCGGCGCGAGGGGCACGAATACAGAATTAACCATCAAGGACAACGGTTGCTGATCCTGACCAACGACGACGCTGTCGACTTCCGAGTAATGGAGGCACCGGTTCATGATTGGGGGTATGAGAACTGGGAAGAGTTAATCCCGCACCGGGAGGGTGTGAGAATTGAAGACATAGATACCTTCGAAACCTTCACTGTCGTCACAGAACGTAGGGAAGGTATTCCGATCATGCGCGTCCTCGACCATTACACGGGTTCTGATTTTGAGATAGAGATGGCGGAGCCAGTTTTTGAAGCAGCTCCAGGAGCCAACGCTGAATATTCAACCCGCACGTTCAGGTACGGGTACACCTCGATGGTGACTCCTCCGTCTACTTATGAAATTGATATCGACAGCAGGGAACAAGTTCTAATTAAACAGCAGGCTGTTCTTGGAAATGTCGACCTTTCTATGTACCGCAGTCAGCGGTCGTGGGCATTGTCTCCGGACGGAACAAAGGTGCCAATTAGCCTCGTCTGGCGACCGAGTGCTGTGTCATGGCCGGCACCAACAGTCTTATACGGGTACGGGGCTTACGAAATTGGAATACCTGCTTCCTTTTCTTCTGCCCGCCTCTCACTATTAGATCGTGGCGTCGTTTTTGCGATAGCTCACATTCGTGGCGGTGGCGAACTCGGACGTAGTTGGTATGAACAGGGGCGACTCCAAGACAAGCAAAACACGTTTACGGATTTCGGGAGTTGTCGCGATCACCTCGTCACCGAAGGGTGGGCTGACCCTGGCCACATTGTGGCTCGCGGAGGCAGCGCAGGAGGTTTACTAATGGGGGTCATGGTCAACCAGCGACCGGACGCGTTCGCTGGAGTTGTGGCTGAAGTTCCCTTCGTGGACATTGTGAATACGATGCTTGATCCGACCATTCCACTTACCGTCACCGAATACGAGGAATGGGGCAACCCAAACGACCCTTCGACGTTCGAGATGATGGCCGCATATGGGCCTTACGAGAATATCGAACAAACTAATCATCCGGCCCTCCTCGTCACAGCCGGGCTCAACGACCCGAGAGTTCAATACTGGGAGCCGGCGAAATGGGTTGCGAAACTGCGAGCTGAAACTACCAGCACTCGACCAATCTTATTTCGCACCGAAATTGACTCTGGTCACGGTGGCCCATCTGGTCGTTACGATGCCTGGCGCGAGGAAGCGTTTATCTCATCATTCATTCTTGACATGTTGGACTTAGCTACTCCATTACACCCCAGTTGAGATAGCGGCCAGGATTAGCAGGATCAAGTTTCTAACAACCGAACTGCTGCCTACAGGGCGGGCTGTCCATCGGCCGAAGCAAGCACATACAGGTCTGTGTTCGACGGGTCTGCGCATCACCCGCAACATAGCCACCGTAAAGATCGCCAAAATGATTTCCGCCGCTATAGATGGCCATGGTGACGCAGCACCAACGAACAGCATTGCACCCAGGAGAATCTCAACTGGCGCTAGGGAGACAGCAACCAACCTAGGTGCACCAAATTTCCGTGCTGTCGGAAGCCATGAAGGGTCGCGTATCTTCAAAGCGCCAGAGCTAAGAAAAACAATTCCCAATATCAAACGCGCCGCAAATGCCACTGTTCTATGTCAGCTGAAGGTTCCGTAGTTTCCTTGGAAGAAAACAAGTGGGGATTTACTATCCATAACTTCGAGACCTAGAACTCGACCTATGACAATGTCATGGTCGCCGCCATCATGAACGGCGTCAATGTCGCAGTCGATATAGGCGACTGAGCCGGTAATGATGGGTGAACCAGAAGGAGCGGGTGACCAATCGACATTTTCGAACTTATCTTCAGCTCGACTAGCCATGACGCCACATACTTCCATCTGATCTTGGCCCATGACATTCACACAGAATGATCCCGCTTCACGAATTTCTTTCCAAGAGCCAGATTCTTTGCCTGGCAGAAAAGCTACCAAGGGCGGCTCAAGCGACACCGAGGTGAAAGAGCCGATAGCCATTCCAACTGGCTTGCCTTCATTAACCGCCGTGACTGCGGTAACTCCAGTGGGGAAATGCCCCAAAACATTTCTAAATAGCCCTGGATCAATATCAGTCACTACGACTCCTCGTTCATTGTTGTTTAAAGCGTAGTCCCCTGTCACTCCGAACTGTTTAGAACAGTTATCAAGAACCGGTTATCGTCGACATATGAGTCTTAATGAGTCCCCGACCCTTCCCGAAGGGCTTGTCGCCGTTGTAAAGAAGGACTGCCCGACCTGTGAGCTCATAATTCCAGTTCTTATAGGGTTAGAAAAAGAGACTCAACTAACGGTCTTTACCCAAGATGACCCTGACTTTCCTCCTGGAATCAACGGCCGTCAGTTTGACGAAGAATTAGCATTTTCTTGGCATCACAACATTGAAACGGTTCCCACTCTCCTTGCAGTAGAAGAGGGCAAAGAGGTATCTAGAACTGTTGGCTGGTCTCGATCTAACTGGGAATCACTCACCAAAATTCCTGGATTAGGGCGTGACTTGCCGGATCAACGACCCGGATGTGGCTCACTTTCAGTTGACCCTTCAATTAGCCCAGACTTGGAACTTCGCTTTGGCGGTTCAAGCATCACAGCCCGACGCGTCGAATTTGCTGTTCTTGAAGATACTCATGAAGCCCTTTTCGACCGCGGTTGGACGGATGGGCTTCCGGTAGTTCCACCAAGCGAAGCGCGCGTAGCGGCGATGCTGAAAGGAACTACGCGGTCACCAGAAGAGGTTGTGGCTTCTATCCCTCCGGATTTAGCGCCCTGCACCGTCGAAAAAGTTGCTATCAACGCTGTGATGGCTGGATGCCGGCCTGAATATCTTCCAGTAGTTCTCGCGGGTGTGGAGGCGGTCTGCACCCAGACTTTCAACATGCATGGTCTGTTGGCTACAACTATGCCTCATGCTCCGGTGTTAATTGTTAATGGACCCATAGCCGAACAAATAGGTATGAATTCCGGAAACAATGTTCTCGGTCAAGGCAACCGCGCAAATAGCACTATTGGACGTGCGGTACAGCTTGTTATTCGAAATGTCGGCGGCGGAAGACCGGGAGAGGTGGACAGAGCCGCATTCGGATCTCCCGGAAAGGTTGGATTTTGTTTCGCCGAACGAGAAAACGACTCGCCTTGGCCCCCAATCTCGACGATGTACGGCTTTCCAGCGGGCACCAATACGGTTCTGGCGTTCCCCGGCGAAGCGCCGAGGAATCTGGTTGATCAACTATCACGTGATCCGGATTCACTGGCTCGAACCTACGCAGCGAATCTGATCTCCATACAACACCCCAAACTTGTTTTGGGCTTTGATGCAATTCTCGCAGTAGCTCCTGACCATTCAAGAGTTTTTAGAGAGTCTGGGTGGTCGCGAGAACAATTGGCCGAACGCATAAACGAGCTGACAGTCAGGCCCGGACATGAACTGGTTCGCGGCGCTGGCAACATTCCCGAGGGTATTCCTGAAGGGATGAAGGACTCGGATTTACCTAAATTCCGAGAAAACGGGCTACATATTGTCCACTGTGGTGGCGCGGCTGGGCTATTTTCGGCGATCATTGGGGGGTGGGTGAACGGCGAAATGGGGTCCGACCCCGTTTGTGTCGAAATCACTCCATAGTAAGGGAGAAGCTATGACCAAAGTTCTAGACCCGACGAATGAGGCAACTCCTGCCGATATTCCTCGTGCAGCCCGACCAGAAACTCTTGATGGCCTTACCGTAGGTTTGCTGGATATCAGTAAACCAAGGGGTGACCGTTTCCTCGACCGGATAGAAGAACGGCTTGTTGAACGAGGTTTACGGGTTGAGCGTTTTCGCAAACCTACCTTCACCAAACCCGCTCCGGTTGACTTACGTCATGAGATAGCAACCAAATGCGACGTGGTGATAGAAGCGTTAGCTGATTGAGGTAGCTGCACGTCATGCAGTGTGCATGACATCACTGACCTAGAACGACGAGGGCTTCCTGGCGTCTTCGTCGCGACGACTCAATTCATCGACGGCGCAGAGGTTCAAGCCAAGGCACTGGGGTTCGATGCTGCCGCGGTTTGGGTTGAGCACCCGATCCAAGACAGAACTGATGATGAAATGGTGACTATCGCCGATAAGGCAATAGATGAGTTATTAGAGCAAATCACCAAGCAATAGTGCCTCATCTTGCACAGTGACAAGGCTTTCATTTTGAAGGTCACCGATGAGACGAAAAGCTCTGACTGGGTCCTCTTGTAATTCCATGATTGTTGCTGCTTGGGCAGTGGGGACTGGTCCGCTAGTCAAAGCCTTTAGCAGGCGTCCCCGAGCTTGCCTGTCGCTGCCCTCAAAACGGGTCTGCGCTGTTGAAACGGCAGCACTACCCATGGCGGGGTCGTCACCAACACCTCCCCACGAACACCATTCTTTTACCGGGCACCTATTGCACTCGGGATTTCGTTTCGCGCACCGCAGAGCAGCTAAATCAAATAATCCCTGATTCCACAGCCACGGTCTGTCGGGGTCGACCAACTCGTCAGCTATCAGCTGAGCTTCCTTTGGATCTAATGAGCGCCCCGTCCAACGGGCGAGCAAACGTCCAACGTTGGTATCCAACACCCCAACCGGAAGCTCGAATGCGAAAACCAACACGGCTCTGGCCGTATAGGGGCCGACGCCGGGAAGGAGTAGCAGGTCTTCCAAAGCACTCGGGACCTGACCGTCATGGGCCTGAACAATCTGATGAGCAGCGTCGTAGAGGTTTCGCGCTCTACGTGGATAGCCAAGCCCTTGCCACAACTTGAGGAGATCCGAGACGCTGGACTGAGTTAAAGCCTCCGGCGACGGCCATCGCTCTAGAAACTCTATATATTTAGGGGTAACTCGACTCACTTGTGTTTGCTGCAGCATGACTTCGGACACCAACACTGGCCACGGGTCTCTTGTTGAACGCCACGGTAAATCTCGTAGCGTCCCAGACGCCCATTGACACAGACCCTGGTTCAAGGCCTCTCTGTCAAGTTCGATATCGTTTTCAGTTTTGCCAGATATCTTCGCCATAGGGGAAGTTTCGGGCAGGGGCAGCATCACGTTTCCATACCATCACCTTGCGCCGGAAGTAACAAACTTCTTCTTCACGTTGGTTAATAGCTCGAGTTTCAACAGTGACGATCCCTCTATCGGAACGGCTTTTGGATTCGCTTGTTTCTAAAACTTTTGTGGCGGCATAGATGGTGTCTCCATGAAAGGTTGGGCGCTGGTGAGTAAGACTTTCGACCTCAAGATTTGCTATCGCCGCTCCACTTACATCCGGAACACTCATACCGAGAACTAATGAATAGACAAAGTTTCCAACAACAACGTTCTTTCCGTGAACTGTTTCGTTTTGCGCAAACCACTCATTGGTATGAAGCGGATGATGATTCATAGTGATCATGCAAAACAGGTGATCATCTGCTTCGGTAATCGTCTTACCCGGCCAATGCCTATAAACATCACCAATTTCAAACTCTTCGAAGTGGCGACCAAATGGGCGGTCGTGAGTGTTCACAAATCTCTCCGTTAGGGGTGGTAGTCGTACAAGATCGTGTCATCGTAGGAATCTCCGTCCTCAGAGCGCAATAGTTCCCTCTAGAGTTATTTTCAGTTTTGAAAAACCTTGTGTATTTGAAGGTTCTGCTCATAACCTGACTCATTGTCTCGACTGGATGAAGTGGTGGATACTCATGACCGCACCTGACCTACAAGCAGCAGCAGATGCCTTGGCTATCGGCATCTCAATCATTGATAGAGCGACCGCTCACGCTGCATCTCTAGAAGATGTTGATGAGCATCAAAGTTTCCTATACGACCTTGCACATTCAGCATCCGCTATTGAGATAAGTCGTTCCCTGTTGGACTACGGAGCTAAAGGAGAAAGCGAAAGCAAGATCGCATGCGTGTTTATCGCCGATGCTCTCGCTGATCTTCATTCCAAACTCTTCGGACGTGAGGCAGCATGGGGCGTTCAAGAGGGAGAAATTGACGCAGCGCGAGACTTTATTAGCCAATTCCGGGCGCCAGAATTTGTTGCCGAGCTTGCGACCATTGATGCTCCACTTCATTTAGATGAAGACTTCACGATGGTGTCAGATACGTTTCGTCGCTTCGCCGAAGACAAGGTCGCTCCTCGGGCCGAACACATCCATCGACAGGACACAGATATTCCAGAAGAGATTATTGAAGGGTTAGCGGAACTCGGATGTTTCGGTCTTTCCGTGCCCGAAGAATATGGCGGCTTTGCTACTGGCAGCGAGAGCGACTACATGGGAATGGTTATTGCTACCGAGGAGCTTTCGAGAGCTTCCTTGGGAGCTGGAGGTTCGCTCATCACTCGACCCGAGATCCTCACTCGAGCGCTCGAAAGAGGGGGCACGGAAGAACAAAAACAAGAATGGTTTCCCAAAATAGCTACGGGCGAAACCATGGTGGCTGTTGCGGTAACCGAACCAGACTACGGATCCGACGTAGCAAACCTCAAAGTCACCGCTACGGCTGTCGACAACGGCTGGGTGATCAATGGTGTGAAAACCTGGTGCACATTCGCCGGAAGAGCAAACGTCTTAATGCTTCTAGCTAGAACCGACCCAGACCGTTCGAAAACTCATCGCGGCCTGAGCTTGTTCATAGTGCCGAAACCACAAGCAGAAGGTCACAGTTTCGAATTTTCCCAGTCCGGTGGCGGGGCTATGGAAGGCCGGGCCATCCCGACGTTGGGTTACCGAGGCATGCACAGTTTCGAAATAGCTTTCGACAACTGGTTTGTTCCAGCAGAAAACTTGATTGGTGGCGAAGAAGGTCTAGGCAAAGGTTTCTACATGCAAATGGCGGGCTTTGAAAACGGCCGTCTTCAAACTGCAGCACGAGCTGTCGGAGTCATGCAGGCGGCCTACGAAGAGGCCCTTGCCTACGCAACTGACAGAGTCGTGTTCGGAAGTCCTGTGGCCGATTATCAGCTCACCAAAACCAAACTGGGTCGGATGGCCGCGATCATCCAAGGGTCGCGTCAATACAGTTACTCAGTTGCACAGATGATGGCCAAAGGTGAAGGCAGCTTAGAAGCATCGATGGTCAAGGCTTACGTCTGTAAAGCAGCCGAATGGGTCACTCGAGAAGCCCTACAGATCCATGGCGGTTTCGGATTTGCCGAGGAGTACACCGTTAGTCGTCTTTTCGTGGATGCGCGAGTGCTTTCAATTTTCGAAGGCGCTGACGAAACGCTTTGCCTGAAACTCATCGCACGTCGTCTATTGGCCGAACAGCAATAAAATTTTCTAAAATATTGCGTTGAGCTTATAAAACCGGTCGCAGTAGCTCTGCAGCGACCACACAATCTTCTCTAGACCTGTCCTCAGGTCCGCTGAGTCCCTTTGGGCCAACCACGTGAGTTACCACACTCATGGGCACAACTTCATCATCCGCTTCCATAGTGTTTTCCGCGATCAACTGATTTTCGATAACGTCAAAAATTCTTTCAGGAAGGGCCCGGCCGTGCCCAACGACGGCCCAAACCTGTTTTCCGGATTGGGTTCCACAGACAGCAGCAGCGTAGGAACCGGCTGGAGCAATGAACGAATCTGGACCAGAAGCCGTGGCTTCGAGAAGGACAACATCCGAACGGCTACAGGCTTGCCCTAATCCCGTAAAAGGCACTTCTTCAACTTCGACACCCTTTTGCAAAAGAGATCTTGCTAGCCCAGCGCCCTCTCCGTAAGCATCGAGGACTCGAATGGTCACGTCACTACGGTTATGAACTTTTTCTAAGGCCAGGTCAGGCCATCCAATGACAGCGACGGTTGCGTCCAAGGGAAGAGCGTCGGTGACGTTACCGGAAGTTGAGTCAGCATTGAGCTCATCAAGGAATTCGAGGGCAGCTCTTCGCGGCTCAGCAGCGATCAACACTCGGGTTGCCATTACCCATAAAGATCCTGCAAGCGGGTGATGATGCAGTATTCGCCTGCAAGCATTAACCAATTCCGCGGGTTCGCCCCATAGCGAAGCCAAGGCGTCAGCTGCTTCCCGTGCGAGGTCGATTTGGTCGAATCCTCCCGCACGAGCTACATATCGAAGTCTTTCAATCGGGTGCACCAGAGCAGACTGCCACATCAAACGGCTCAGAATAAATCTCTACTTCAGTTTGTTCTTGCGTAGGCCATCACGAACTGGGGCGCTAAGTTGGAATTCGTGGCTACCGACCCTTCGACACAACTGTCAGTTGCAACTATCGATGGAGCTGAGCAGACGCTGTCTCAATGGCTGACAACCTTTAACCTCTTGACTGTCGTAATAGACCCTTATACCTACGAAAGCGGTTGGATCATCCCAACAGCAGACCGTATCTTCAGTCATTATGAAGAGGCTGACGTCAGATGCGCCTTCTTAGTAACAGGAAATAGCGAGGGGGCTCGTCAATACTTGGGTAAGTACGCTGACCGTTGGTTGGTCTTAACCGACGAAAATAGAGAATTTGTTGGTTCCCTGAGCCTTGAGCGCCTCCCTGCTTTAGTTCATATAGGTCAAGACGGCTCACTCGTCGGCTATGCCGAGGGTTGGGAACCCACTGAATGGCGCGAAGTTATTGATGGTGTTGAGGAAGCTATGGCTTGGCGATCCAAACCTCTTCTCCCCACTTCTCAAGATCCAGGGAAATTCGAAGGGACTCCTGCTTTAGCTTAAAGCTGGGTCTTCATTCGATACATTTCGGCATCTGCTCGGGACAATAGTTCTTCGGCATGGTGTCGTATCCCGTAACCAACTGTGAATCCAATACTGGCTTTCGTAGTTAAAGAATGGCCACCAATAACAAACGGCCGTTCCATCGCTATTTCAAGACGCTCTGCAACCAGTTGGACATCATCCCCGTTTCGCAATTCCGGGCATACTACGACGAATTCGTCACCTCCATATCGGGCGACAGTGTCGGTGGGCCTCACCGAATCGGCGAATCGTGCTCCAACTGCTGACAGCAAACGATCGCCGACGGTGTGGCCGTAGACATCATTAACCACCTTGAAATCATTAAGGTCGCAGAAGACGACGCCGACTGCCCGTCCGCTGGTGCGTGATCGCTCTAAAGCGGCCTCTAAACGTGATTGCGCTTGGAAACGGTTGCCCAAACCAGTGAGCGGGTCCTTTCTAGCGGCCAACGCCAATTCAGCCTCTTGGCGCCCTCCAATCCAAAGCGTGCCAATAGAACTGCACAGCAACAAACCTGACACGCAAACCGCTGCGATACCTAACAGCCAACGAGCACTAGTCGATAAGGGCTGCTGCCCTAAAAGCGTCCAGCTGCATAGCAGAAGCACAACAAGAGTTGAAGGCACTGCTACGAAGAAGAGAGTCCGGCGAGCATTCATTACATCACCCGAGAGTACGGGTACGCGCCTTGCTGAGCCAGAACCCTCAGCGGGCTATCCATCCTCCATCGACAGGGAGCGGTACGCCTGTGACATAACTGCTTGCTGAGCTAGCTAAAAAAAGTAAAGCTCCATCAAGCTCTTCTGGAGTTCCACCTCGCCCCATCGAAGCATTTCGGGCAATCCAAGAACTTGATCTCTCGTCGTCGAACATCACCTGAGTTAATTCAGTTTCAAAGTATCCGGGGCAGAGCACGTTAACCCGGATGCCTCTCTTGGCCCATTGAACAGCCAGTTCTCGGGTCAGATTCACCAGTCCAGCTTTACTCGCTACATACGCTGGTTGAAGGTTGGGAGCCGAGGCAACGAGCCCATGCACAGAGGCAACATTGATGATGCTTCCTTCTTGCCGGGTCAACATATCTTGAGCAGCAAGAGCAGACAGCAAGAAACACGAGTTTAGATTTACATCCACTACTTTTCGGAATAGATCGATGTTGGCTTCTTCAGCAGGGTGCACGGCGTCAGTAGTCCCCGCGTTATTTACCAAAACATCTATTCGACCATAGTGAGAAATACTTTCGTCAATTAATTTTTTGCATTGTTCATCACTACTTACATCACATTGAATTGCGAGCGCGTCAGGAAGGTCAGCGACTAGCTCCTCAAGGCGCTCTTGTCGCCGCGCGGCCACGACAACCTTCGCTCCGGCTGCGGACATAACTCTCGCAAATCGATCACCAAAACCACTAGAGGCTCCAGTCACGACGCACACCTTGCCATCTAGACGGTACAGATTTTCGATATTAGGAAGTTCACTCATAGGTAAAGACATTAGGCAAACATTGCGGTCCGTACATAAGGCGCAACACCGCTGGCTGTCCTAGGGTCTTGATATGAAGATACGCGTCGGCTTTGGCCTAGGAACTCGCAGTTTTACTAACGATCGATCAACCTTCGATCCATTTGTCGACTCTCTTGAAAATCTTGGCTTCGATTCGCTGTGGCTCAGTGAACGCCTCGGGGGTGAATGCCCTGACCCATTGGTCGGATTGGCCTATGCGGCGGGGAGGACCAAAAGAATGAAATTTGGTTTTTCTGTCATGGTGTTACCCGGCCGCAACATAGCCGTTCTTGCAAAAGAGCTAGCTAGTTTAGACAGGCTGTCGAATGGTCGACTTCTTCCAGCGTTTGGCTTAGGGGTAGCTGATGTTCACGAACAGTCAGCTTTTGGTGTGCAAAGAAAACAGCGCGCCAAAATGTTCAACGAGGCACTCCCTTTACTGAAGCGGATGTGGGAAGACGGACCCGTAACCCACCACGGCGATTTCTATGACTACGACGATGTAGAGCTCTTACCAAAACCAACTCAACAACCAATGGATATATGGCTCGGAGGAGCAGCCGATGTGGAACTCCGTCGATGTGGTCGATTCGGCGACGGATGGCTTCCATCTTTTTGCACTCCAGAGATGGCGGCCGAAGGCTGGAAAGTTGTCAACCAGGCAGCTGATGAGCACGAAAGATTCATAGATCCAGAACATTTCGGGGTGCTCGTTCCCTACAGTCACGGCGAATTGCCAGCCAGCTATAAGACAATCCTTGATCGACGTGCCCCCGGCGTTGATCCCCAAAAAATAATTCCCGTCGGCCATGATGGTTTGAGAGAACAACTGGAGCGGTTTGTCGAGGTGGGAGCCTCAAAGTTCGTTCCAATTCTCGTTGGTGAGCCTGATGACTGGTTCGCTGAACTAGAAGGCGTCGCGGAATCGGTCCTACCTATCCAGACGTAGAGTCTTTGATAAGCGTCACCAGTTTGGAGTTGCGACAAGATGTCATCGCCCTTACCATCTCGCTCACCTTGGGCGCCGGACTATACAGAGATTGACCTCCACGACCCTGCCAACTTCGCCGAGGGGCCACCTTATGATGCCTTCACTACTCTTCGAAATGAGGCTCCAGTAGCCTTTCATCCCGAGCGGCCACGCCGTCAGGGTGGCAAAGAAGGACCCGGATTTTGGTGCATAACGCGCCATCGTGACGTTCAAATAGTTTCGAAGGATCCAGATACATTCTCATCATGGCTCGGTGGCTTTACCGGAGCTGATCTAAGTGGGGCGGTCCTAGAGGAAACTCGGCTCAACATGATGGGTATGGACCCGCCTGCACACACCCTCCTACGTCATTCGATTCGGCAACCTTTCGGCCCGGCATGGGTTCGAAACCTAGAAGACAATATCGCTCGCTTCGCTTCCGACATCTTGGATAAGGTCTGCGAACAAGGTGAAATTGACTTTGTCGCTGAAGTCGCTGCCGAGTTACCCCTACGGGTACTTGCTCACATCATGGGCGTCGGGTCATCTGATACGAAATTATTCTTTGATTGGTCCAACCGCATTATCGGAAATCATGACCCTGACTTCGGCGGCTCAGTTAAGGATTTTCTAGCTGCAAAGGACGAACTCTTCAGCTACGGCCGTGAAGTTATCGCAGCTAAACGAAAGCAGCCCGGAGATGACATGGTCTCGTATTTTGTTTCCACCGAAATTGAGGGTGAAAAACTTGATGATGAACGTCTAATTCTTCTGTGGTTCTTGTTGCTAGTTGCTGGGAATGAGACCACTCGTTCCTCACTCACTGGAGCTATGGAAGTCCTTTCAAAATTTCCTGACCAAAGAGCGATCCTTTGCTCTGATGTTCCGCGACATTTACCTGGCTTTATCGAAGAAACGTTGCGTTACACGAATCCAGTTCTCCACTTTCGGAGAACTGCGACAAAAGACGTCGTGCTAGGCGAAGCCTCCATCAAAGCAGGAGACAAACTGCTTCTGTGGTATCCCGCAGCGAATCGAGACACAGAGGTCTTTGACAAGCCAGATAATTTTGATCTGTCGAGGACACCCAACAATCATGTTGCTTTTGGTGTTGGCCCCCACTTCTGTCTCGGGGCGAGACTAGGAAGACTTCAAATGCAGGTCATGTTGACCGCTTTGCTGCAACGCCTTCCCGATGTTGAGGTAGCCGGGGCTGCTCAGAGAACTCACTCAAATTTCCTCAACTCAGCTAAAACCCTGCCTGTTTCATTTACTCCAAGGCGAGCCGACGCTATTTAGCTCTGCCCCGTTTGTCCGAGATAGCTAGCTCTCAAATCCGGATTAGCTAACAGTGCTTCAGCAGAGTCATCGAGCACGACCCGACCTGTTTGCAAAACCCAGCCGCGGTCAGCAATGGAAAGTGCCATGTTGGCATTCTGTTCGACCATAAAGATCGCTACGCCTTCCTCATGGATCTGTTGTATCAACTCAAAGTTGGCTTGGACTAGGGCTGGAGCTAATCCCATCGACGGTTCATCCATCAAAAGAACCCTGGGGTTGGACATTAACGCACGGCCCATAGCGACCATCTGTTGTTCACCACCGGACAAAGTGCCTGACTTCTGATTAATCCGTTCTTTGACGCGGGGAAACAACTCGAAAATGCGCTCCATGTCACTAGCAATTCCATCGCGATCAGTTCGCAGATAAGCGCCTAGTTCAAGATTTTCTTTGACTGACAAACGCTTAAACAGTCGTCGATTTTCAGGGACCATCGTGACCCCGCGTTCAACCCGGTAACTCGTTGATTGGTGAGTTACTGCCTCACCGTCCAGAATCACCTCTCCTGTCGTCGGAGTAACCATGCCCAAAAGAGTTTTTAAAGTTGTGCTTTTCCCGCTTGCGTTACCTCCGAGTAAGCAGACAAGCTCGCCCGGATATATCGCTAAGTCCACATCTTTTAAGATGTGAACAGCTCCGTAATGGGTGTTTACGCTCCGAAGCTCAAGCAGGGGAACCTCAAGGTTGCTCAAGGCCGTATCTCCTCGCTAGTTGAGTCAGAGCCCACTGGTCGTCCTAAGTAAGCCTCAATTACTTTCGGGTCATTAGCTACGTGGCCGTATGGACCTTGGGCAATGGTTTCGCCGTGATCTAAGACGACCACGCGGTCGGATACGTCACGTACCACGCTCATGTCGTGTTAGATCATGACAATCGTGAATCCCCACTCACTACGAAGGCGGCCTATCAATTCTGTTAGCTCAGCGGATTCACGGGGATTCATTCCAGCTACCGGCTCATCTAGCAGCAACAGTCTCGGTCGAGTCGCCATAGCTCGGGCTATCTCTAAACGCCTTCTGTTGGCATAAGACAATACTGACGCAGGTTGATCAAGTCGGTACCCAACCAGTCGCGAACCAAAAAACGACAACACCTCTTCGCCATACTCTCGAATCGCATCTTCTTCCACTTTGAAAGCTTTGGTTTGGAAAAGAGCACCAAAAACTTTCTGGTCTGTCCGACAGTGTTGCGCGACCATCACATTTTCCAGAATGGTCATGTTCGCGAAAAGCCTCACATTTTGGAAGGTTCTAGCTATACCTCGTCCTGTGACTTGGCTTGGGTCTAATCCGAGGAGAGATTCGCCCTCAAACACGATGTCACCAGCGGTAGGTGTGACCATTCCGCTGATCATGTTGAAGAAGGTGGTTTTACCTGCACCGTTGGGTCCAATGACGCTAACGATTTCTCCTTCTTCAACTTCGAATTGCAGGTTTTTTAACGCGTGGAGGCCGCCGAATGTCACGCTCAAATCTTTGATACTAAGCATGCTCATTGGACGCCCTCTTGGTCGCCAGTATCTATTTCACCTTTGAGCCACGCGTCTTGCAGAAACTCGTCTTGGTGAAGTTCTCGTGTCCGCCGAACATTAGGGACCAGACCCTCGGGGCGTTTCAACATCATCCAGATAAGCAAAGCTCCGTATATTAAGAGTTTGAACTCGCTGAATTCTTGGAGCAAACCCGGCTGTTTAGGGCCGCCCAGCACTCCAATAAGCACTAGAGCTCCCACTATCACTCCAGTAATGTTTCCAATTCCTCCGACTATCACGACAACCAAAATGATGATCGAGACCAGCATCATGAAGCTAGTGGGAAAGATCGATCCAACCTTCGCTGAAAAGATTGCCCCAGAAAAGCTTGCTAGTACTGCTCCTACAACGAATGCCATCAATTTTGTGTTTGTGGTGTTAACCCCCATTGCTTCCGCAACATCTTCATCTTCCCGGATTGCCATCCAAGCGCGCCCGAGCCTCGAGTACTCGAGACGCCAGGAGACGTATACGGCAATCCCGCAGAAAACTAAGACCAGGAGAAAGACCGATCTTGGGTCAGTGCCCTTAACGGTTGCTATGCCTAAATCGACTCCTGGGATATTGGTGATTCCTTGGGCACCACCGAACCATCCAGATAACCAGTCGCTTAGGAAAAGCAAGCGAATAATTTCTCCGAAGCCAAGCGTGACGATGGCCAAATAATCGCCTCTCATCCGAATCACAGGCGCGCCAATGAACAAGCCGACTATGCCGGTAAGGACAACGACCACTATCAGGGCTATGGGCCATGGCAGTTCGGGCGAAAATCCGGGAGAGTTCGGAGAGGTCAGAATTGCTGCCGTATAGCCACCTACAGCGAAGAACGCGACATATCCGAGGTCAAGGATCCCCGCTAAGCCCACAACTATGTTGAGACCTAAGGCCAATAGGACAAAGAGGCCTACGTTGGCTAACAACTCGTTTGCGATTTTGCCTAGAAAGAAAGGCAGGACGAACAGCAGGGCTGCGCTCACTGTAAGCAAAAGCAGATTGACTCGTCTGCGTTCGTCGGTTGGCAAATTAACTACTTTCTGCTTCGCGTCCGTAAGTTTCGTTCCTACGAGAAGAGGCACAAGGAGCGACAAAGCTGCGACCAATAGCGCCCCAACGACTTCCAGTCCCCCACGTTTGTAGTAGATGAAATCGGCAAGGACTTCGAGCCCCAAACCTTGGAGTAAGTCAGTCAGAAACATTTCTAAAACGGATACAGCTAGGACGCTCAGCACAACGTTTCGGATATGAAAACGAAGCTTTTTGGGCAGGACATGCATCGCTCCGCCCAAGAGTCCCAATGTGGATCCAAGTGCAAGCCATAACAGGATGCCGACAGCAAGTGAACGGTTGAACGCTAGAAGATTTAGAAGTTGTGGACTCCAGTTGATTAGGGGATCACGAAGATCGAAATTTTGAATCAAAACCATCAAGAGCACAAGGCCACCTGCGCTGCCCAACCCAACGAATCCTCCTGCAAGCAGATCCTTCGTCCCTCTTGCTCTTGCACTCATGCCTTCGAGTACGGTCTCACTTCCAGCCAGACGCGCCAACACAAAGGGGATCCAAAGCAGAGAGAGATAACCCATGCTCAAGACCGGGTAGACAATACTTCTTCTGTCAAGACCGACAGGCATTCCTGCAAGCGCCACAAATACTGAAGAAAGAGCCCCGATCATGGCGAATCGAATTTGTTTACGCCAGGCAATACCAGGCGTTTCAGACATAGAAAGATCCTCTGAGGTGGCCGTCATGCTCGGTCTTCTTCAGATAGTCGCTCCCCAAAGAGTCCGCTAGGCCGGACAAGTAGCACGAAAATCAGAACAGCGAATGCAACTGCATCACGTAACTGAGAGACTCCGTCAACGCCTAGGGGTTCGAGCAGAACTAAGGGCGCAGTAGCTTCCGCTGCTCCCAATGAAAGTCCTCCCGCCATTGCTCCGCCTAAGTTACCGATTCCACCGACGACGGCAGCACTAAAGGCTTTGATGCCGGGAAGGAACCCGGTGGTGTGGACAACGCTTCGAAATAGGATCCCCCAAAGTATCCCTGCTACTCCTGCCATCGCCCCGCCAATCGCAAAGGTGGTGACAATAGTTCGATTCACATTGATTCCCATAAGAGCAGCAATTTCTTTGTCTTCTGCTACTGCTCTCATCGCTTTGCCGGTTTTTGTTCGCTCCACTAAAAACCAAAGCCCGGCCATCGAAACTGCTGCTGTTAACAGCACCACTAGTTTCGTTCCTTCTACATCGAATCCGATCAAAGATCGTTTTTGTGACAGCCAGGTTGGCAACGACGGATAGGACTTTGCGCCCGGCCCCAGGAGAACGACAGAAACATTCTGGAGGAAAAACGAAACTCCGATGGATGTGATGAGAGGAATAAGTCTGGGTGCTCCTCTTAGCGGTCGGTACGCGATTCGTTCCATAATGACGGCCACCGCAGTGGAGACCAGAATCGAAGTAACGACTACGAATATCAGCGAAGGTATAAATGCATCTCCCCATAGTCCTGCATCGGCAAGTTTGTTCGATGTGATCATTCCGGACATAGCCCCAGCCATGAACACTTCGCCGTGAGCGAAGTTGATAAAGCCAAGGACGCCGTAAACCATTGAATATCCAAGAGCGATTAGCCCGTACATGGCTCCTTGAGCCAATCCGGTTACCAATAGCCCTTTAAATTGCGCTGCTGTTAGGCCAGTCGCGTCAGGATTAAGCCACCGCGCGAATGGATTCTGTGGATCAATTTGTTGAGCAATAAACGCCAGCAACCCAACTGAGATCAAGACAATAAAGCTGACCCGAATAAGCGTGAGAAAACGGTCAACCCAGAGCACTCGAGAGGTTGGTTTTGTTTCATGCTTAGTGGTCACGTTTATCCCGGGGGTCAAGGGGTTGAGTTTTCGTTCAAACCGCCAAGGCTCATAACCGACACTCGGCCCCGTCCCGCATTTGTTAGCCGGGTCGGGGCCGATGTCGATAATGAATGATGGTGAACTCAGTGGAGTTCGCTCATTGCCCTGAGAGGACTAGAAGATCAAGGAGCGTACTCGAAGACTACGTTCTCCATCGATCCGTCATAGTCTGCTGAGTTGTTCTGGATGACGGTGATGAGTTGCGCACCACAGTCGCCAAAGTCATCGCATGACAGAGTTCCGATGATGCCTTCGTAGTTAGAGAGGTTGTCGAGGTATTCACGAACCCCAGCTCGATCAATCTTGAGCTTGCCACCGTTGGCCTTGGATGCAGCTTTGATGGCTTCCAACAGAATTGTGGTTGCATCGTAAGAGTGTGCCCAGAAGGATGCTTCTGGTGAAGTCCCATGATTCGCTTTGTACTCCGCAAGGAATTTATCTGCTGTAACTCCGGTGCTTTGGTTGGTATTGGCGCCGTAGCGAAGGTCTGGACCAGATAGGTACATTCCGTCGGCTTGTGGTAGCTCCATGAAGCTACTTACTTGCAGACCATCAGCTCCTAGCAACACAACTCCTTCTAGACCAGAAACTCCCGGTGCTTGATCAGCTAAGAAGTCGCCAGCTGGTTGGAAGATTGGGAAGAAGATAGCTCCCGGTGAACCTGCGGCAATTTCGGTAAGTACCGGAACCATGTCAGTGTCTTCCTTGTTCACGCCGGTGAAGCCTGTCATCGTGCCACCAAGGTTCTCATAGGCATCCGCGAATGCTTGAGCGAGTCCTTGGGTATAAGGATCTCCGTCGTGAATCGCAGCTGCTTCGCTAATTCCAAGTTCTCCATAGAGGAAGTTGGCCATAGCGGCGCCCTGGAAAAGGTCGTTGTGAGCAGTTCGGTAGTAGCCCGGGTGGTAGTCCTGGCCAGCGGTTCCCTTAAGGTCCGAGGTCAAGGCTGGCGAAGTATTCGATGGGCTGATCATCACCATTCCGGCCGCGCTAATTAGCGGGGACGCTGCTGTTGCAGCACCGGAGCATGATGTACCAATTACGCCAATGACATCTTCATCAGCAACGATAATTTGGGCAGCAGCTTGGCCACCATCGGCTCCACAGAGGTCATCTAGACCCGTGCCCATGGAAACGCTAAAGCCATGGATATCTCCAAAGTCGGCAATAGCTTGCTCCACGCCACGTTGATTAGGAAGACCGAGGAATGCGACTGGTCCGGTGATCGCGTTCAGTGAACGGATCTGGATATCTTCCCCAGCTTTTACAGTAACGGTTCCTGGCTCATCGTCGGATCCGCCGCATGCGGCAGCGACTAACGCAAAAGCGAACAAAACGCCCAGCAGTCGCATCAACTTAAACTTCATGGATTCACCCTCCCTGGGTGTAACAATTTGGCGTGCGATGCCGTTCTATCAGACTGGTCTCTGGCCACGACGCCTTGAACAATCCGAAGTCTATGCCCATACCCAACCCGTAAGCGACAAACACAGTCTTTCTAACCTGCATCTCGAGTCCTCAGCATGAGTAGCCTTCGTGACGAAAGCACTCTCACTCCAGCATTGGAGCCTTCACGATGCTTATTCTTTCAGGACATGAAATAGACCAGTGCCTACCTATGGCGCTGGCAATTGATGGCATGAAAGAAGCGTTTGCGGCTTCAAGCGCCGGCAACGTCGTCATTCCCGACAGAAC
>Ga0315326_10000404_pt1 | contig 20797 bp, 10 predicted proteins | sample M180m32315metaG_FD_203457 | JGI IMG/M metagenome (GOLD analysis project Ga0315326, IMG submission 203457) | Ammonia-oxidizing marine archaeal communities from Monterey Bay, California, United States - M1 80m 32315 | ecosystem: Environmental > Aquatic > Marine > Coastal | place: USA: California... | reverse complement strand
GGAGAATTTTGGGACCAATGAATCCTTTGTCGTGAATAAAAGTGACGATGAGAGATTCTACTATGAATCCACGACAGGGAATAACGAATGCGCGTCTCAACAGGGTGAAACTGCAATGGTTGACGGGAAAAATCTGGTCAAAATTGGACGAGCATGCTGGGGATGTATGAGTGGAACTTTGACCATTGAATCCAATGAGCCCGTTTGGGTTGTTTACGATGATGAAGAAATTGCAGAATTGTTGGGTGGATTTTTCGCTGCTTTTGCGGGAACTTGTCTTATCCCATGTGGCTGTTGTATGTTGATTCTTGGGCTGATTTTGGGATTCACATTATCTGGTGATTCTAAACAAAATGTGGCTTTGACCGACCAAAGTGTGGTCGAAGTACCCGTTAGTTTTGAAATTCCCATGCCGACAGAGGATTCAGACCCCGCTCATGCGTATTATGGCGACATGATCGCCAGAGGTTTTGAACCTGAACTTGCTGAAAAAATAACTCAGGATCAATATCCTGGATTCAATCAATAATTACTCGATTGTCCATCTTAACAATCCGAGGGCACCACCAAGGCCCATCAGTTGTTCACCAGCATCATGGTCGGCACTTGCCTGAACAACTTCACCACCCGTTGCTCGAACTTGTGATGCAGCATCCGCCCAGAATGGCTCACTTCGCAGTATCCCTGCCTCGATAATCAAGGATTCTACGGCACCTTGGCTTACTGCTTCTTCCAATTCCTTGCGCCCGTATGCAACAGCTCCATTGGTTGAAATCCGGGCCAAACTTTCTTCGATGAGACGAATTTGTTTCGCCATGGCGAATTCGCCAAGGACAGTATCTGCAGCTCCTTCTCGCATCACTTCATTGGCTGCGGAGCGGCCACCGATACTGGTTGCGATGTTCAGTGTCCGATGGCCGACACCAGTTCCCTTCAGTAGAGATTCGAATTGTTCTCGTGCCATCCCTGGTCCACAGATGACCACTGGCATTTCCGCAGAAATGGCCTTGGATGCTTGGTCTGCAACCTTTGCAAGAAAGGCATTGCGAATTTCTGTAGATTTCCCTTCACGCTTCCCACCACCTCGAAGTGTGAATGTATCTCCGACTTGGCGCATTCCATGTTGTGCAATTTCAAACAGCAATATCTCGTCACTTTCGACTACAGCAATGGCCACTCTTCCGCGGCCACTATCCTGCAGGGCTTCAGCCAGTAAACTACGATCGGATTCAGAAATACCTCCCTTCCAAGATATTTCGATTTCATCTCGTGGGCTCACTGCGTGAGTATGATGGCTGCCTTTGTCCATCATTGCTTCACTGATGATGCCATGGATACGGAGGTTGTCTGTGAAAGGTTGGAATTCCGTTGATTCCGCCTTCAGAACAATCCACATTGGTTTCCGGTCGGCTGCTTTAGCGCGTCCACTTTCTTGTGTGCCAGTACTTTGGTCACGACGGAACCCCATCATGCCAACTTGGCACCCAGGGTGCACCATTTGTGCAAGGGCCCACAAGTCATCTTCGTGTTGAACTCGGAGACGCACACCTTCCTCGATGTTCTTGATTTTCTGCACATTTAACCCTCCGCAGGGAAGAGGGCTGCCAAGGCATCCACGACCGATTCATCATCATTCTGATATTGGTGCCATACAACGATTCCATCCGGCTGAATTATCACGAACATAGGTGTGCCTTGTGAATGGAAAGTAGCCATCTCTGATTGGTCCCTGTCATCGACATAAGTCCAATTGTGAGCCGGGCCGGGGCGTTCATCACAATTCTTTGTGCCATAATAACAGCCCTCGAATGTGGTTTTGTCCTGAAATGCAGCAATCTCCTCCAAACTCGCATTAAAATTATCATTTGAACTAAAATTCACAGCGAAGGTGAAGAATGTCACATTGCCCCGATATTGATTGTGTAAGAGTTCCATATCATCAGCATAATTCCAGCAATGACTGCAATCTGTACTTGCAAATTCAATGAGGATCCACGGCATCTTTGTTGTATTATTCCATGTTTCATCGATATAATCTGACAATTGCCATTGTGTCCAAATTCCACTTGGCGCTCTTGCTAGAGTGGTGACTTGTGGCACCCTTTCACCTTCCCATGTGCCGTTATTTGTTTCGTTCCCTTCGGGTATAGTTTGGTTTCCTTCCGGAAGATCTGTTTCACATTGTACATCTTCTTCTGTGCAACCTTCAAACCCTGAATAATCTGGTTGATCATCACCTAAGCATCCAGATAGAGATGCGAAAAGCATCAAGGTTGTGAAAATAAAAGCAACTCGCATAGAATCACCTTAACTGAACATGCCAAGGAGGTTCCCATCCTCATCCATGTCCATATTTTCTCCTGCAGGAATACGTGGGAGGCCAGGCATTGTCATCATCGTCCCGCATATGGCGACAATGAATCCAGCTCCCGCATTGAGTCTGAGGTCGCGAATAGGAAGTGTGAATCCACTCGGCGCCCCCAATTCGTCCATTTCATGTGAAAATGAGTATTGGGTTTTGGCCATGCACACAGCGAGATTTCCATACCCCCAATTCTGCAGAGTTTTGAGTTCTTTCATTGCCTTAGGGGATAGGTCAATACTCGCTGCTCCGTACACATTTGTTGCGATTCTCAAGATTTTTTCTTCCAGTGGTGAATTTGGGGCGAACAATGGTTCAAATGGTCGTCCTTCAGCGATATGTGATTGACATGCTGAGACGACGGCACGAGCCAAATCAGCCCCGCCTTTACCACCCTCTGAATGGACCCTGCTGACAACAGCACTTGATGCGCCTGCCTGCAAAGCCTCATCCAAGAGCGCTTCAATTTCAGCATCGGTGTCAGTTGGAAAAACGTTGACACTGGCAACGACGGGGACGCCAAATCGCGACATATTTCTGATGTGTCTAGCCATGTTTGAGTTTGCACCCGCGCGTACTGCCTCGACATTTTCCTTGGCAATTTCTTCAGGGCGAGGTCGTTTCCCTCCTCCCGTGGAGAATCCGCCACCATGCATTTTCATGCTTCGTACAGTTACATTGACGACAACGCAATCCGGTGCAACACCACTTGCAGCGGTTTTGATATGCATCATTTTCTCAGCTCCCATGTCGGCACCAAAACCGGCTTCTGTGACCACAAAGTCAGAAACGCCTAGAGCAATCCGATCAGCAATCACACTGGAATTTCCATGTGCGATATTTGCAAAGGGTCCCGCGTGGATAAAAGCGGGATTTCGCTCAATGGTTTGCACTAAATTTGGCAAGAACGCTTCACGGAGTAGCAATGCCATGGGGCCCGCGGCTCGAATGTCATCTGCCTTGACAGGGAACCCGGTTCGACTTTCGGCGACGACAATTTCACCAAGTCTGTGTCTTAAGTCTGAATAATCCGATGCAAGTGCGAGAATTGCCATGACTTCTGAGGCAGCAGTGATGTCGAATCGCTCTTCTCGAGCAACCCCATTCTTCGAACCCCCCAAGCCGATGGCGACGTTCCGAAGTGACCGGTCATTCATGTCGATGACTCTTGGCCAAAGAATCCTATTTGTGTCAATATCACATTCGTTTCCGAAGTAGATGTGGTTATCCAGCATCGCCGAACAAAGGTTGTGTGCACTTGTTACAGCGTGCAAGTCACCTGTGAAATGGAGGTTTATTGCCTCCATCGGGAGTACTTGGCTATGACCGCCACCGGCAGCACCACCTTTGATCCCAAATACAGGGCCCATGCTAGGTTCACGAATCGTACATGTGGCACTTTGACCAATTTGATTGAGCGCTTGAGTCAAACCAATTGTTGTCACCGTCTTCCCCTCACCAAATGGTGTAGGGTTGACACTGGTAATCAGAATAAGTGAACCCCGGGGTAAATCGAATCTTGATTTTAGGCCATCCCATGTTATTTTGGCCATCCCTTTCCCCATCTGAATCAGTTCTTCGACGCCTATACCCAGTTTCCATGCGATTTCTTCAATCGGGGCGGGAGACGCTGCGCGAGCGATCTCTAGATCGGTGGCCATGAACAGGCTGCAACGCTCCCGGTATTCAAGCATTCATGGATTTAGCGCACCGTAGGTGCGCATCCGGTTGGTTTGTGAAGGATGGGGGGTACGGCCCCATTGAGTTGTATGCAAATTCGTTATGCGGTCGCTGGAATGCCCATTCAGCATTCACTTTCTCCAGTCTTGGCAGTCCTTACTGCGACCCATTTGAAGCAAGCAGGTCTCAAGGTCCAATTAGAAGAAATCAAACTTCTCGAATCTGATGAAGTGACCACGCCAATGGCATGGGCATGGGTGAACAAGAATCGTAATCAAATTGGAATGCACAATCGATTGTATGGTGATCTCGCTACCCCTGAATCTCATTCCCGTCTCCACCGAATCGCCTCTGAAATCATGTCTCAAGTCAAAACTGCTGATTCGATCAATGTCCCCCATGGGGAAACACTGTTTCATCAAGCTGAAGAACGCATCAAAGTCCGTCGTGGGGATCACGAATCTTGGATATCTCTAACAAGCCCACTGAAACATTTGCTATCGCCTCGTTCGGGCGTTCATTCTCTTGATGATAGTCTTGAGAATGGATCTGTGAATCAACTTAGATGGGATGGTAACAATTGGTATTGTGCTGGAACTGATGGCCATGGAATTGTTGCCATCGCTCGTCATTTCGGTTTTGACTTTGAATCAGCAGGTGTCGAAACCCCTCTCTTGTGCATGGTAGGGGGCGGGGGGTCCGCTCGTTCTTGTGCGGCAGCGTGGTCAAATGCTGGCGGTATTATTTGGTCGATGAATGGTCGTCGTCCATTGGATAGGCGAGGCCCTTGGGTGCAGAATTTAATTTCAGGTGAAGATGTAGTTGACTATGTGGGTCCCAGACTTTTTGTTGATTTTGATTCCAAGACAGGGGCCTCTGAATCCCATCGATTTGCCGTTGCAGATTTACATCTGAATCCCGTGTATAATTCACAAGAAGTAGGTTTGGTCGTTGAGCAAAATGAAGTGGGATTTGAACTAGATGGACGTTGGTTACTTGCCGCTCAGCATCTGGAAGCATGGGCTCGAATTTTCTGTCCAGAAGAGGCCCATTTACTCCCTGGATTGGGGCTTACAATGACTAGACTTTTGGCAATGGAATCCGCCCTAAGGGCGGATTGAACAACACTGCGTCGCTTTCAAGTGCCACCACTCCATCTCACTTTTTGATGGCAACCTTTCGAGTGGCGCTTGTCCTTTCCGCACTCTTGCTTTTCGCGCCATTTTCAGCATTATCTTCAGCATCTGAAGGATTCAGTGATTCACATGAAACCGGTTCGTTTCCCGTGGGATGGCAAAATATCATTTTTTTAGATCATGAGAACAACACACATTGGTCTCAGATTTACTATCCTGCCAATGAGTCGGGGCTCGGTCAACCAATAGCAAACACATCAGGACCATACCCTCTCCTGATTTGGATTGGTGATGAGGGCGAGTCAAATGATCAGTATGACTGGTTAGGCAAAGAAATTGCGACAGCCGGCTATATCACAGTCGTCCTCCCTCCTGATTGGAATTCAGAACAAACTGGTTCACAGTGTGGTGCCATAATGGCTCTGTGGGGGAAGTTGTACAACAACAATCAGAACGGTAGTTTTGGAGGTGACCCTGCAAATATGCAGGATGCGTTCAATCTCAATTATTGGGGCATTGGTGGACATGGTGTGGGTGCTAAACAAGCAGCGCATTGCCAGCTCATCATGACAGGTGAATGGAACCCATACATCGACACCCCAGTCCCCACTGCATTGATTGGTCTTGGACTGGAAGATGCCAATACAGACCTATCCAATGCCTACTTGGGTGCCTCACCAGAACCGGGGATGGGCCTCTATCTAACCGGGACATTGGACAATATTGCAAAAGCGGACACAAACATAGATCGCTGGTTGGCCAATCATGAAATTCCTTGGCATTATATGTCGGTCATCGGTGGGAATCATATCCAATATCAAGACGAATCGGGATTTTGGGAAGGGTTCAACGATGGTTCAGCAACCATATCTCGTGAAGATCAACAGGCCCATGCAATCGAACATATCGTTCCTTATCTTGATCTCATGCTCAAGGGCGACCATACTCAATGGTTGAATGCGACCAATCGCGAGGTCAATTGGCAAACACCTTCTGATTCTAACGCCTATATCTACGAGGATTTGAGTGGTGCTCGGTTCATGCCAATGGTCGCCAATTCATCAGATGTCACTGAGATGGAGGGGCTCTCTGGGCGAGTCGTTTCAGTCAGTACTCAATTAACACACCGAAATGGTGCACTTCCAATTGGGGCATCTGTAACTTGTACAATCATGGAAGGTGGTGACTGGTGGGATCCTATGGATTATTCAACATACGGGATTAATGCCACGGGGGCATTCACTGGTTCAGTGGACAATGGGAGCGCTTCGGCGACTGATTGCGAGGTATCTACTGAAGGAGTCCCCCCGGGGAATCGCTCACTTAGAGTGGATGTCGATTGGTATGGGATGCCGTCGTATTTGGATCTCGACTTCTTCCGTGAAAATCAAGAACCAGTGATTGCGTCTCCCCTTCCTGCCATTGAAATCCTTCAACATGGTTCGGCAAGCATGCCATATTCCGATTTCGCAGTTGATCCTGATGGGACAAGTCTGATTGTTGAGATGCAACCCCATCTTCCAAGTACCCATCAAATGCACTGTTTTCTTGAAGCTTCTTCAATCACTTGCGAACATACAGGCGAAGCTGAATGGGCAGGAATGGAACTTCTGAATCTAACCATATTTGATCGCTACGATTCAAATTTTTCCACGCAATTTTATTTGAGCGCTTTTGTCCTCCCAGTTGACGATTCAGTTGTCCAAATCAGCCAGATTCCATCTTTGTACCTTGAAGAGGATGACTCCCAGCAGGCGGTTGTAATTACTTCACACTTTGAAGACCCAGAAGGTGGGAATTCGACGATAATTAACGCAAGTTCAGAAGAGGGTTTGGATATTTTATGGACGGCCAATAATCTTGCCATTACGCCCCAACTGAATTGGTACGGTTCAACAACGGTTGACGTGTGGGTTGGTGACGGTACGAGTGCCCCAATTTCGGCAACGTTCCCCGTTCATGTTGAATCGAAACCAGACCTACCGCGCCTTAATTTGACACGTATATCACTGGTTGAAGACACCCCTTTCGAAATCCCCCTATCCGAGTTAGGATGGGATGAAGATGGTGAATCCGTTGAATTTGAAATCACTGGCAGCCACCCTCATCTTACAACTACAGTTTTGACAAATGTGCTGCGGATTGTCCCAGCATCTGATTGGTCTGGTTTATCCACGGGTTGGAACATTACGGTGGTAAGTGGAGATGGTAATGTAACAGGTCCAATTGAGTTTGAGGTTTCTGAGGTTAACGACCCTGTGCAATTGACATGGGGTCCATTGGAGGTTGTAGGCAATGATACCGTATTTATCGTGGCAATCCATGACCCTGATGATGCAACACCATGGACGGCTAGATCACGGTGGAATGGACAGGTTTGGACAGAATTTGAAACGAATTGTGCCGCCAGTGATGTAAGTGTTGAACATCCACAAGATTGGGAATGTACAGTTTCAACCGATTATAGCGCACTACAGCCTGGCGCCCATCGTCTTGAGGTACAGTTCTACGAAGAAGGCCAGTGGACTGAAGAAAAAATCTACTACCATACTGTATTGGCACCTGTGGCAGACACTTCAGATGGAAATAATCTACCTGAAATACCAGTTGATACAGGGAGTGAGACTTTTTCGATATGGATTGTTTTTGCAATCGTAATCGCCTCAATTGTTGGATTGATTGGATTGTACATGATCATTACATTATCCAAAGATGACATGGAAGAAATGCTCGGAAGGCCATCTAAAGCGTACGATGATTCGGATGAATCAGAAATCGAAATCGCCGATATGGATTAGAGTGGAATATTTCCGTGCTTTCTAGGCGGTTGCCATACTCGCTTAGACAACAAGGACTTGAGTGCCCTGATCAATCGCAAACGAGTTTCATTGGGTTCTATGACATCATCGAGCCAACCATTGCGTGCTGCAACATACGGGTCGCCAAATTTGTTCTTGTAATCTTCAACCAATTCTGCATGACGAGAATCGTGATTTTCCGCATCTTTGAGTTCCTTCCGGTGGATGATGTTCACAGCTCCCTCTGCTCCCATCACGGCAAGTTCTGCAGTGGGCCACGCAATATTGTAATCAGATTCAAGATGCTTGCAGGACATGGCAAGATATGCGCCGCCGTATGCCTTTCGTGTGACAACGGTCATCATGGGTACGGTTGCTTCAGCATAAGCGTAGAGCATCTTCGCACCATGGCGAATTATCCCACCCCACTCTTGGACAGTGCCTGGCAAAAACCCTGGCACGTCCACAAATGAAAGAAGTGGTATATTGAACGCATCACACGTGCGGATAAATCGGGCTGCTTTGATACTCGCATCAATATCAAGGCAACCTGCGAGAACTTTCGGTTGATTGGCAATAATGCCGACTGGGTGGCCAGCAAGTCGCGCCAAACCGGTGATGATGTTGTCCGCATAAATTGGAAAGAGTTCGACAAAGTGCCCATCATCAACAGTTCCTTGAATGACTTTGATCATATCATAAGGTCGATTGCTATCATCTGGTACAATGTTGTTGAGTTCCATACAATCTCTGTCATGTGGGTCACCTGAATCGAGGTGAGGGGGTTTGGCGCCACAATAATCTGGGAAGAATGAAAGTAGTTCCACTGCGATTTCCATCGCCTCTTCTTCATCACTTGCTGTGAGGCAGCATATTCCAGAACGTGAAGCGTGCATTTGAGCACCTCCAACTTCTTCATTTGTCATCTCACCACTTGCGGTTTCTTGTGTTTCAAGAGGACTTGAAAGGAACAATTGTCCACGCCCTTCTCCAAGGATGACGAAATCAGCCAATGCTGCAGCGAGGGCAGAAACTCCGACAACAGGACCCAAGACGAGACTAATCATCGGCACTCGCCCAGAACAAGAAACAAAGTAATCGAGCATTTCACCAGTAGCTGCCAATGAATGTACACCATCGTGGGCACGTTGCCCACCCCCGTCCCAAATGCAGACGATTGGGATTCGTGCGCGTTCAGCCATTTCTACAACTTTGGAGATTTTCTTTGCATGCATCTCACCCATTGATCCACCAAAGACTGTGAAATCTTGGCTGAAGCAGAATATTCTCCGTCCATCTATACTACCATGGCCAGCGACTACCCCGTCTCCAAATTGTGGATGTAAGTGCATACTATTCTCGCGATTCCGATGAGAAACAAGTGCGTCGATTTCGATAAATGAATCCGGGTCAAGTAGTGAGTCGATTCTCTCACGAGCGGTGGCTCTGCCTGCTGCTCGAAGGGCTTCAAGGCGTGCGAAGCCACCTCCTGCAGAGGCTTGAGTTCGGCGCCAAGCCAACTCCTCCGCATCGTTCCCCATATCGCTCTCCATAGGAGAGCGGTCTTTGATGAAAGTGGTGAATCACACAAGAATTATTCAATTGGGAAATCAAATTATCAATTGAAAATTGAAGATTTGTTTTCACCACATAAATCAGCATCCCAACCCGTTCGAACATCTTGTCCTGTTGACAGTAAGAAATGCAATTTCACTAGAGATGTATCAGGGCCAGTGGTCGCATGATTACCGATGATTCCAAGTTCCAGTTGATCTCTGCCTTTGCTGTATACGTCCATGTGAATTGGTCCGTGTATGCATTGCGTTGCCATCACAGCAACTCCGCCCTTTGAACAATATTCGGAAACAGCATCGCGCATTGCAATATTTTCAGGGCTATCGTCGTTAGGGTCTTCGATTGGTAGGTGACCTAGGCCAGTTCCGTGGAATAATATAGCGTCATATTTTGAAGCAAACTGAATCTGATCTGCAAACATATGTGGCCCCGCGACAAGTTGGAGGATACGTTTACTTTCATCAAAAGTGATTGGGGCAGATGCAATATCCCGCGTAGGTGTATTCACTTCCATATCGATATGACATTCACCACCGCGCCCTACTGTAATGGTTCCAAGGGGCTGAGCATTGATCCCTTGGAATGCATCTCGTTTGCTCGAATGGAATTTTCGAGTGGAACATCCAGGCATAATTGCACATACGCCATCGTTGCTACCCGCATGCATTATGATGACACTTGCGTCGCCATTTTCACCTGTTGGTGCGGGGCCATGTGCAGCCCAATGTACGGCTGCAAGAAGATTTTCAGTCCCATCTGTCGAGCCTCTGTCACTGCTACGTTGTGAGCCCGTGAACACAATCCGTCCAGGTGGTCTTTCACCAGAACCCGCCCAAGCGAAAGCTGCTGCTGCTGCTGAATAGTGCATTGTATCGGTACCATGGGTGACTACGACTCCCACTGCACCCGAATCAAACGCTTTCTTGGCGGCCATCATCATTGCATTCCAATGTCGAGCCCGGATGTCATCTGACCACATGTTGCCCAATTTCATCGTTCGAATGCGGGCGTGGTTGGCTAGTTCAGGGATGGTGTCAAGAAGTTCTTCAGGTTCAAATCTTGCAGCGACTGCCCCAGTGACATAATCGACTTTGGATGCGATTGTTCCACCCGTGTGCAATATCCAAACTTCAGGTAGATCAGAGTCTTCGCTTGGATTGGGATTCAATGTCACATCGGGTAATATTGCAGGACCAATCATTGTAATTTCAGAAACTTCGGATTCTGCAAAGGTCACATTGTATCCATTGTCCAATTTGACAGTCACATGTCCGCTTGCCGATGGTGCAAGCAAAATTCCTTCATGGGTGACATCACCCTCTGGTGTCGTTGCTGTAAAGCGCACACGATCACCACTCTCAGGGCTACCCATGGCGTGTTGGGGGGCCAGACATCTATTCAACCGAACGGTCTGCTTGAATGGATATACTCATATTCCGTAGTTCAGTCGAAGCCTCCGTTGCCGGGGTGGCGTAGTTGGTGGCGCGTCGGACTCATAGGACACCTGCAAAGGAATAAGATGAGCGCGATAAACCTCGAAATGTCTGAGACATCCGAAGGTCACGGGTTCGAGCCCCGTTCCCGGCACCATCAAAATGTCAAGGCGTAGCACTGTCAATTGGAATTATCCTCAGTTTGTCCGGCCGAACCCATCATAGGCGGGCTAGCACCCCATAGGGGTGAGCACCATGGTTGACTTGAGCACTGCAATGGCGGCTGCGGCTGCCAGTGACAAGCGTCGAGGGGGCCGCGATGGTGAGAAAAAAAGGCCCGGCGGGAAAGTGGGTACCGAACCATTCGACCCAGCCGACCATGTTGCCAAAGAGAAAGCAGATGCTGCTTCGATGTGGCTGGTGTTAGTTTATGCTGTTCTCGTAGGATTTATCATGCGATATATCATCATGCCAGCAATGAATGAACCCGCTAGTGTATTGTGGTCCTTGCCCTTACTTTTGATCTTCACAATCCCTCCAATTCATCGGGTTGTTCTTAGCAAATTCGCGGACCGGTATACATTTGGGAATTGGTTTCGCGCTACCTTCCTCTATACATTCACATGGTTGGCTGTTTGTTTTATTCTCGTCAACCCACCTTTGGCAGACATTTCCTCCCCAGAGATTGCAAACAACACCGTTTTCGTTGATTTAGACGACCCCGATTGGAATCAACCAATTGGCGATTTTGATGCTAGTGAAAACATCACTGAACGTAGATTGGGGCTGGCATTTGCAATTCGAGACAATATTGATGCTACAAATGTCCAGGTCCGAGTTGACATGACCTGGTTGGGCAGTTCCATGAATTGGACGGGCACCTCGGATTCAATGAGGGGGCAATGGGATAATTATTCAGATAGCGTTTCCAATGTGGAAAGTAAACCTACAGATGTACCAATTTTCATTGAATTGCCCGACGATTTTGAAATTTCAAGTGGCGTCCCTTATACGATCAAAATTACATTGACGCAAAGTGGTGACCCCTGGGAATTGGAAGAGGTAATCACGCACCGTTTCACGATTGCTCTTTGAATCCACTTTCGCCTATATTCGGGCAACTGCTTCACTTTCACTTTCAAATTAGTTCCTCCCCTATGGGAACGAAGGTAGTTCGGTGGCCCTGCCTGCTTGAATTACGAAGGGATGCAATATGCTAAACGACAATACATTGGAACAACTGACAGAAATGATGGAATCACTTGCTAATCGAGTGATTAGGGGAAATATGGGTGTGACTGTAGACCTACTTTGCTGGACTCCACTTGCCCCATTGATTCGGGCTTCAAGGCGTGCACGAATCGAATCAAAAACAAACGAATCTCGTTTGCGACAAAAAGCGAGTGCATTGTGCGAAGATGCAACACGTGATCACGCGGATCTTCTCGTTCCGGCTTGGGGCTAATCAGGCTGACAATTTAGCGCAAATTGATGCGGTCATCGAATCAAGTTGCAAAGCCTCGCCCCCGCCTTCAACGAGGCGGAAATCAATTAGTGCCATCATCTCAGTAATTTCCAGTTTTTGGAGTTCGGTGAGGAATTCGGCATCATACAAGGCTCTGTGAAGTTGATTCACTAAATCAGTTCCAGCCAATCCAAATTGGTCGAGGATTGATCGTAAACGACGTCTTGCGGGGTGAAAGCCATCTTCTTTACAAGCCAAAAGGTAGCCGTGTAATTCTTCTGGAGGAGCGGTAGCTGTCGTTTCGTAGATGAGTGCGCGTGTGACATGTGTATCTAGACTAGCGCTGACTTGTAATGCTGTAATGGCGCGTCTAAGATCACCTAAACTCACGTGAACAATGGCTTCACATGCGTCCTCATCCAATTCGATCCCTTCTGATTTTGCAACCGCTTGAATTTGCATTCGTACTTGGTCGTCAGCTAGAGGTCGGAACCGGAAAACAGCACATCTTGACTGAATGGGTTCAATTATTTTTGATGAGTAATTACAGGACAAGATAAAACGACAAGTTTCAGAATACTGCTCCATGATTCGCCTTAATGCGCCCTGTGCGTCTGCTGTGAGTGCATCTGCTTCATCGAGGAAGATGACTTTGAAATCAACGCCGAGTGGACTTGTCCGTGCGAATTGCTTGACTTTGGTTCGAATACTCTCAAGTTTCCTCTCATCACTGGCGTTCATTTCCAGTAGATTGTCATTCGATTTTTCCCCGAAAACATCTGAACATAAAGCCAGTGCAGCAGTCGTCTTTCCGGTGCCGGGTGGGCCTGCGAAAAGTAGGTGTGGGAAGGTCCCTCCTTCACCGTAGGCAGCCAATCGTTCAACAGTGGCAGTTTGGCCACGAATATCGCGAACAGTCTGAGGACGATGCTTCTCAACCCACATCTTCGACATCGGAACCGAGGCGTCGTTTACGACGGGCCTCAATGAACCTATCCCATCCTAAGATTACCCTCAAAACTCTGTTGCCATTGACCATACGTAGTATGGTCGATGAACCGCAACCCATTAACAGTAGATTGCTCCGTCCTCATCTGAGGCCCATGACGAGCGGAGAGAGAAACTGGAGTTCAACAACAGGTGCAATACTGATGGTGAGCTTGATGCTATTCAGCACATGGATACAGATAATTGACAATGAAGAAATCTTGGATGAGGCTCCAGTGACTCGGTTTTTGACCGCCAGTGATACGTTTTCATATGATACACAGACCAATTCAAGTCAGCCATCAAACAATTATGGAAGTACGCAAAATCTCTTGATTGGCGATTTTCCAGCCTTCACAAATGCTCGAATGCTGGCGAATTTTCCGTTGACACTCAACGACGGTGGAGTTTTACCTTCAACAGCGATTGTGAGTGAAGCAATTCTTGAATTGACATGCCGAAAGGTGTCTCAGTTGGATGCAGGTGATTCAGGCCTCTACCCTGCACGATTGCTGACGGATTTCGATGAAGCGAATGCGACATACAATCTCAGTGATACCGGTACATTGTGGAATACCAGTGGTGTCGAAGGTGTGGGCACCGATCGTGGGCATTGGGAACCAGGTTCACATGAATATGTGTCGGGTGTAGAAACTTTCAGTTTGAATTTGACATCGTTGGTGCAAGATGCATTGAGAGATGGTGAATCCAATATGAGCATCGTCATTTCTGGTGTAGGGATGCCGGTATACTGCACTTCTAGTGAGGGGGCATCTGGCGACGCCCCTTCGATTGATTTTGAATACACACTCGGCACAGCACCAGGTCAAGGCAGTGTTCTTATCGAAGGCCCCGAAGACGGTGAAATTGTTGCCGATGCTTCTGAATTATTGATTATGCCAGACTACAGTCCAACAATTTCATGGACCAATCTTTCGTCAAACCATATCGAAATCCAATTTTCTATGGGCGATGATTTCCGTTCGATCGATGATGGACTTTGGAATTCATGGGATGATTCGGGCGACTTCTCAATGTCAAACGGTGAATTCGCATGCACACCAACTTGTGGTTTACTCAATGGGACTTGGGTTTACTTCCGAATGCGTTCAGCAAACAACTCCATTTTGGGGCCATGGGAGAGCGGATACTTCGGATTACCAGCCGAAATTGGTAGCATTAATGGACAAGGTCAAGCCGAGATTGAACTCCGAAATGACACAGTCAATCTTGGGTTTGGAACTGTTCACGACACATGGGTGATGGATGGTAATACATCCTACAATGGGAATGATGACTTTCGTATGAGGATAGGCCATTCCAATGATTCAACAGAAGGCAACATGCATGCTTTCATTCGTGTCAACATGGAACAAGTCCCCGTTCATGACAATATCACAATCCATGAAGCGACCCTCAATCTTCGTCGTACAGATCGAACAGGTGAGCCACTCATCTCTGTATTTGTGATGGATTCAAACACAGGTCACGTGTTTTCTGAACTTAATTTCGACAACAGTAGCAACGCAAATATGTGGGCCTTTGGTGGATTGCCACAATCTACTGAATCGATTGTTGGTACCGTAGATGGAAATCAGTCTGGGAGTTCAACATTAACTTTCGACGCCACCCCGTATGTTCAGGAATACCTGAGGAATGGGCATACTGGGGATTTAGATTTCGTAATCGTTGGTTCGGGATTGGCTGGAGAAGAAGTTGAGATTGCCACAGGAGATGAACCATTTTCTTACCAACCTCATCTTGACATGACTTATTCTTGGGGAGATTCTGTTTCTACATCAGATGCCGACGTGCTCGCCCCTACTGACGGAAGTGCTGCATGGGATGTGGTTTCTTGGGAATTGCAAAGTACGACAACACCTACAATTACGTGGGATCCTACAGTTGTAACCAATAGCAATGGAAATGCAGCAGATGTCATCATCCAGTTATTCCCTGGAGGTGCTAGAGATTCAATTCCACTGACTGTCGATAGCCGTTCAGACGGTGGATTTGATTTGGCAAATGGCGAGTATACCATCCCCTCTTCATGGAATCTTGACTGGGGTCATTCATACGAATGGCGGATGTTGATGATTGAAGATGGCGAGCAGGGCACTTGGTCTCCGTCATCATTCTTGATTTCAGAAATCAACTCGACCAGTTTGGGCGGTGGTGAACACGAACTTCGCTATCGCCATGGAAACGGAACTGCCCAGAGTACTGAAGAATTGCCTGATTGTTCTGATTTGACTCTTGAAGGCGGCCTCGCCTCCAATATGAACTTGGATGGACAGGACCTTACCGCTTCAGATAATCAAGTCATTCTCCTTGGTTGTGATTTGAGAAGTCACGCCATGCCTGATGGTTTGGCAATTGTCTCTGCGACCATGCGTGTCCGCACACTCCAGCAATCAGGAATCAGTTCATTCGCCATTCCAATGACGATGTATGAAAGCAGTGAACACGATTGGGAAGAAGGTCATGCAACTTGGAACACAACGGACGGCATGGCATCTTGGAACGCTCCTGGTGCCAGTGGAAGTGAGCGAGTGCAAGCACTTGATACCACAGATATCGATGCAGACAATACTTGGTACGAGTGGAATGTAACCGCTGCAGTTCAAAGTGCAATGCGCACAAGTTCCCAAGTTGATTTCATTTTGACTTCCGACAGTTGGCAAGCAGTTTCCTTCTATGACCGTGGTAGCGGTTCAATGCCCGAATTGGTCATTGTATACACCAATGGTTCGAATGCAGCACCCAATGTCCCAATTGACATGTCACCTGCAAATGGTGACTGGATTCTCAGTGGAGACTACACCTTTGCAGTGGATCAAACTCCAACACTCGCTTGGAATGAAACAGGTGTTACTGCAGCCAATGCATGGCAGGTACAGGTAGACGGGGACAATAGTTTCAGTTCCAGCGGCCTCTTGACATTTTCATCTTGGATTGACACCAGTTCATTCAGTGGGACATCGTTCACATTTGCAAATGATTTGGGTGAAGGCGAAGAGTTCTACTGGCGTGCAAGAGGAATTTCAGCATCAGGTCAAATTGGCCTCTTCTCCGCCGGCACTAGTTTTGTCATTCCGGATTTGGATGTCAATCAGATTGATTCAGACACTTACAAGGTGAATATGGGTCATGGTGATATATTGTCTGATGGTAGTATGCCATTGTTCTCCGATACATGGATTTCGTGGGCACCATCAAGTTTGAATGACACTCACGCTGATGAGGACACACTCTTCATCTCAGGGACATCCAGTGCTCTCATCGAGATTCCAATCGATGGAATCGGTGCACTGCCTCATCCATCGAATGCCAAATTACTCGGTGCAGCCATGAGTTTTCAGGTCTTGACCAACAACTCTAGCACACCTGCAATTGCAATCTATGAAATCTTGCAAGATTGGGATTCCTCAGCTACAGGCCTCACCTATGATGGCACTACCAACTGGAGTGCCCTTGGAGGTACAAGCATACAAGATCGCTCAGAATGGGTTGATATTGTGGTCGATCAAGCGGCGAGTTCTCTAATGCACATGGACATCACTGAAATTGTCCAAGCCGCCATTACACGTGGCGATGATAGTGTTGGACTGATGCTTAGTGTTGAAGCGAATTCAAATGATCAAATTGTACTGGCCAGTACCGAGACACAGTTCGATGCCAATGAACCTGAACTATCTCTGACTTGGCAGAATGGTACAGCAACATCACCGACACAAGCAGCGACAATTATGTCCCCTGCGAATGCCGATATTCTGTGGGATTCTCCTTCAATGTCTGCAGATGATACTCCACTGTTCTCGTGGAGTCACCCAGCCGCGTCCAATGTTACGGATTGGCGACTTTTCTCATACAACCTTCGCGAGGGACCTTGGGTCGACCTGACAGTTGTTGACAGCAGAACCTGTGGTTCTACCTGTATTTTTGATATGACAAATATGACGATGTCCGCAAGCTATGTTCTGGATCAAGATGAAGCATATTCATGGATGATTCAACCGATTCAAGATGGTATGTATGGACCACGTTCAGCGATTGAAGACTTCATTGTACCAAACGACATTGGCGCTGCAACTAACAGTACAGATTACTGGGTTGGCTTGGCGAATGCAAATGCATACACAGATACTGGTGCCTATGATGTTGCAGAAGGTGCATACCTCGATTCTTGCAATCCGAATTCCGCATATGGGAATTCTTCTTCGAACAATTTGAATGTCGGCGCATCGAATGGAGGTCCTGCTTGTACGAATGCAGGACACGAATCACGCTCACTCCTGAGGTTCGACATTTCCAATGTTCCGATCATGAATACCAATTCTTGGTTGGTAGTCGATGCGCATGTCGAAATGTATCGAATCGGTGGGTCTAGTAATTACAACACGGACATCTCAGCGTCAAATGTCCACTGTAATTGGGGAGAATCCAGCGTAACTTGGAATGATTGCTCGACGAACAATTCATGGCAGTCATCAGGTGCATATGGTGTAAATGACGCCGATATACCATTCGTAGCGACCAATGTCAGTGGCAATGGTTGGTATTCGTGGAACGTGACTCAACTCATGCAACAAGCACACATGAGTGGATCTGACATCCTCAACCTCATGTTTGCGTCCGAGGATTCTAATCTCAACGCACGCCATTCATTTGTCCAAGAAGATGCCATCGGTATCTTCAGTTCTTTCCGACCTGAGCTCATTATCACGTACCGTGCCGGCATTCAATCAATGCCATCTGCACCGTCATGGGATTCTGCCTTGACAGCAAACAGCCCATTCACCGCTTGGGATTCTAGTGCATTCAGACCATCTCCACAGGACCCCCTCTCCGGCACATGGACTCATTCTTCTTCCAGTACAATTGATGCTTGGCAGATTCAATATGCGGCCAATGATCGATTTACGGAAGACACATTTTTGATTGATTCAAGTGATTCATCAACATGGGGTAATATCACATTCGATTTATCGAATTTCACAATGAACGTTCCTTCGGTTGATGTTGTGGGGGATAATTGGCACCATTTGCGAATTCGGGCCATTCAAGATGGCGTTTACAGCAATTGGTCCACTCCATTCCAAGCCCGCGTACCTGAAGAGCAAGGCAGCGATGATGGTGCTGGAAATTACACCGTGACAATGCAGCGTGGTGCTGTGTTTGAAGACACAGGCCTCTTGCCCACCATGCCAGATTCATATGTGACATCCAATACGTTTGGACAGACAACGAATTATGGTTCGTCGACAACCATGGCAGTTGGTTTGGATCCCGCAGATTCAGCACACGATGCTGTTGGTTTGGTCTCAGTTGATTTGGCAGAGTATCCATATCCAGCAACCATGCTACCGACTTCTGTAACATTGCGAATGTATGTTGCAAGTGTTGCAGGAACGGGTGCGCACAGTATTGCCATTCACGATTGTAGTGGTTTTACAGAATCTACAGTGTCATGGAACAATTACAATCCAAATACTCAGTGTAATTCCACTGCTGCTTCATCGATGACTTCGACCACAACCACTTCAGGTGTATGGTACGAATGGGATGTGACCAGTATTGCTCGAAGCGCATGGGCAGGTAGTGGTGTGATGAACATGGGATTGCAGACAGGTTGGAGTGGAACCGTATTCTTCAATTCAGCCGAAGGTTCAGGTGATTATGCACCAGAACTTGAAATTGAATATGTGGACAATCCAAACAATGCTACATCGCCTGCTCAAGTCACCCTCATTTCGCCTGAACAATTGGAAGTCGTATACAGCGTAGGGCAGTACACTTTGGGTATCGAACCACGGCCTGTATTGTCGTGGGATACTCTTGGTGATGCAACGGGTTACGTTCTAATCCTCAGTAACCAGAGTGGTCCACAAACCTACAGTTCTTGGGATTCAAGCAGTAATTCGGGATTCAACATTGGTGCTACAGCAGCAACGCCTTCAACTTGGACACCTGGATTTGATCTCGCGACAGGTGAGATTTACACTTGGTCGGTACAAGCACTGAATGGTTCAGTCCCCGGTTCTAGATCCGTGCCGTGGACCTTTGGTATTGGTAACCCAGATATTACCTACCAAGGAAATCATGTTTACAGTATTGAAATCCAGGAAGGTTCTGATATCGAAACTCTTGGTCACGTACCTGTTTGGGACACTTACATGAGTGAAGGTGCGATTGACACAGCTCACGGAGCAAGTGACACACTACAGATTGGAACTGGTTGTGATTCAGCGACAAGCAATCGATGTTATGGCCTATATGAAATCGATATGGGGCAAATGGCCCCGCTCGGTCAGTTGCCTGTGAATACGCATTCTGCACAATTATCTATCTATTCCGATGGAATTAGTGAATTCACTCTTGCTAATTATCTGGACTTGACAGCATACGCTCTGATCAATCCAAATTACGAGGAAAGTGGGGCGACTTGGAATTCGGCTGCTACAGGTACCAATTGGTCCGCATCCGGTTTGCAGTCTGGAACCGATTACATTGCAACTCCATTAGATACAGTACGTGTAATGAACAGCTTTGTCGGTGGTTGGCTATACTTTGATGTGAGTGGTGCGATGACGACTATGAATGGCACAGTATCCATCGTCATCATGGGTGTGCCCAATGCCGGACACATGTTGATTGATGTCAAGACCAGTGAATCGGTATCTTCAAACAAACCAATGTTGCATTATAATTACACACTTGTAGATTCTATTAGTCTATCAGGTCCATCCACGACAGATGCAGACACCGGTGTCCAATTTTCAGGTACATTGTTGGATGCCAGCGCCAATACTCTTGCTGGCGATGTCATTTGGTCTTGCTCAGGTGGTTCAATTGATGCAAATGGATATTTCACTCCTGATCAAAGTGGAATTGTCACCATCTCTGCAGCCTATGGTCAAGTGATTGAAACGGTTAATCTCACAGTCACTGCAGGTACACCAACCATTCTTGTTGTCGTTCCTCTGGCTATCACGCTCACTGCAGATGATACCTTTGACATGAATATGCTTGCAGTTCTCGATGCTAATGCGAACGTTGTACCCGGTGAGGTCATTACAATGACTATTACCAATGGGTCATTCTCACAAGGGGTATCGTACAATCCTGTAAGCATGGATTATTCTGTAACTACGCCAGCAGGAACCGTCAGTTGGTTGCCATGGACAGCAGGTACTCAATGGATGAATGTCACATGGGGGACTCAATCCGTATCTGTTCAAATTACGGTTGAAACAGGTGCACCATCATATTTCGTCATCACAGGTGACAGCATGATTGAAGCTGGAAACACCACCACATTCGACATTGATATTTATGATCAAAAAGGCAACCAAAAAGAT
>Ga0315326_10000403_pt1 | contig 20799 bp, 18 predicted proteins | sample M180m32315metaG_FD_203457 | JGI IMG/M metagenome (GOLD analysis project Ga0315326, IMG submission 203457) | Ammonia-oxidizing marine archaeal communities from Monterey Bay, California, United States - M1 80m 32315 | ecosystem: Environmental > Aquatic > Marine > Coastal | place: USA: California... | reverse complement strand
GGAGCTGGTTTACAGAGTAGTATAGAGATTCCAAGTAGTAATGTAATTGTAGCAGATGGGGCTTTGAGAGCTTGTTTAGAGCAAGATATATTACCTTCACTTATAGTAACTGATTTGGATGGATATATCTCTGATATTTCATGGGCTCGTAAGAAAGGATCTAAAGTAATCCTACATGCTCATGGTGATAATATTGCGCGTGTTTTTCAATATTTCGAGGACATAAATCCGAATTGTATTACTACGACATATCCTTCAGATTCTAGTAATTGTTGGGGGGGCTTTACAGATGGAGATAGAGCATTAATGATGTCTCTATCATTAAATTGTAATACAATTAGAATGATGGGCTTTGACTACTCTATGATTGGAGATTATTCTGGAGATTACAGTCCTAGAAAATTAGAAAAATTAGCATGGGCTCAAAAGATTGTAGAAGCTTGTATAGAGCGAACTAATAAGATAATTATCTAATATCCAATTATTCGAATGAATGCATCTTCTAGATTATTTACACCAGTACTATTCTGTATTTCGTTTATAGTTCCAATTGCTTTTAATCTTCCTTGATCTATAATTGCTATTCTGTCGCATAATGTTTCAGCCATTTCAATTATATGTGTAGAGAGTAAGACAGTTCTACCATTTGCAGATAAATTTTTAATCCAATCTTTCAATAATTTAGTGTATCTTGGATCGAGTCCACTTGCAGGTTCATCTAGTAATACCATTTCCGGATCATGTATCAAAGTCATTGCAATAGCTAATTTCTGCCTCATTCCCTTTGAATAAGTACCAACTTCATGATAAATTTGTTCGCCTAATCCTAAAGATTTAGCATAATATTCAATACGTTGCTCAATCATACCACTTGAGAGTTTTCGTAAATTCCCAATTAATTCTAATGTTTCAGCACCAGTAAGTTTATCATAAATTAGTGGATTTTCAGGTAGATATCCCATCATAGATTTAGCTTTGAGCGGCATTCGTTGTAAGTTAATTCCACCAATTTGAATAATTCCTCTTGTTGGTTTTAAAAGACCACACATCATCTTGATTGTTGTTGATTTTCCAGCACCATTAGTTCCTAATATTCCAAAGACTTCACCATTTTTGACTTCAAATGATATGTCTTTAGCGGCAGGCTTACTGCCATAATATTTGGTTAATCCTTCAACCTTAATCATTAGTCCTGAGGAGGGTGCCTTAACTTAAGACCCCATGTCCATTAGTAGTTTAATGGTTGAAATAGAAGAGTTAGCTTCTATCTTACAACATTTTAAAGAAAATAGTACTAATATTTCTATTTATGTGCAACCCAATTCAACAACCTTAGGGATAACTGGTATGGATATTTGGAGAACATGTCTTAAGATATCACTAGTTTCATCACCTACTAGTGGTAAAGCTAATCTTGAACTTCAAAAATATATATCTAGTCTCTTTGAACTTTCTATTAATGACGTGTCTATTATGTCAGGCACTAAATCTCGTAAGAAAGTTATAAATGTTAATTTACCGTTAGATATAGTATTAATAAAATTAGAAGAAATAATGAGGATTTATGGTTCATAGTGATCAGCAAAAACGGTTAGATAAATTTAATTATATTTTAGCATCTATCAACCTCTCAAATTCACCTATCCTGGTTGAGGGTAAGAGAGATAAAAGAGCATTGAAAAAGTTAGGTTGTACAGGTAATATTATAGAATTAAATAATGGCCATTCTTTACTCATAACAGTTGAATCACTAGTTACATCTTATTCTTCAAAATCATTTATAATATTAACTGATTGGGATAGAACGGGCAATATTTTAGCTGAAAAGTTAAAGAAATATGGAGAATCCTGTGATTTGAGTCCCAATATGAAGATAAGAGACGAATTGATTTTGCTTGGGTCAAACGATATTAGCTGTATAGAAGAATTACCAACTCTGATTTATAAATTCCATCGAGAAACTAAAGCATATCGTTAATAATCCATATTTAATCTTAATTTATGGCGATGTCTAAAGGCTTAAAATCCAAATCACAAATTAAGAATAGTGGTATCGATAAGTCATTCAATAAACTTCTTGATATTAGAGCAAATAGCGGCGAGTCCGATACAAAGGGTATTTTAGATTCTGAGGTTCATCACTTTCTTTCATTGGATAAAAAACTGTCAAAGGCTATCGATGAGGCCCATTCTTATCATTCTAAAATCCGCAAGGATATGGGGGCTTCTCTTTTGATGAAGAATGAAAAGGAGTTGGTTAAGGATCTCCAAGAAGGCCTTGTTAATTTTTATGCTCCTGCTACGGTAAATCCGTATATCGCAATTTCAGGCAAGGGCCCTTGGATAATTACTGCATATGGTGCAGTTATACATGATAATGGTGGTTATGGTATGCTAGGTACAGGGCATGGCCCAGAAGCTGTAATAGATGCAATGTCCGATAATTGGGTAATGGCTAATGTCATGACTCCTTCATTTTCACAGCAACGTCTTGTAGAAAGATTACGTAAAGAGTTAGGACATACGAGAGGCGATTGTCCCTTTAGTCATTTTATTTGTATGAATAGTGGCTCTGAGTCAGTTACAGTAAGTCTTCGTATAGCAGATGTAAATTCGAATAATCTTACATCACCCGGTTCACGCCATGAAGGTAAAGAGATTAAGTTACTCGCAATAGAGCAGGGATTTCATGGGCGTACTGACAGGCCAGCTCAATTATCACATTCTTGTAAAGAGGGCTATGATAAAAATTTAGCATCGTTTAGAGATCGAGACAATCTTTACTTGGTTCCTTCAAATGATGTTGAAGCCCTTAGAGCAGTTTTTGCTAAGGCTAACAGGGAAAATGTTTTTATTGAATTAATGGCAATAGAGCCAGTTCAAGGAGAAGGTAATCCGGGTCAATGTGTCACCAGAGAATTCTATGATGAGGCTCGTAAATTAACAAAAGAACATGGTTCTCTATTATTAGTTGACTCAATTCAAGCTGGATTTAGAGGGCAGGGCTGTCTATCTATTATTGATTATGATGGTTTTCAGGATTGCGAAGTTCCAGATTTAGAAACTTGGTCTAAGGCTATGAATGCAGGACAATATCCACTTTCAGTATTAGGTATGAATGCGCACGCTTCGGAAATCTATGTAACTGGTATTTACGGAAATACAATGACAACAAATCCAAGAGCTTTAGAAACTGCAATAGCAGTCCTCGATAATATTACTCCCGAACTGAGACAGAATATAAGAGATAGAGGTCTTGAATTTGTGGAAAAATTAAATATTCTTTCTGAAGAATTTCCCGAATATATTACTAAAGTACAGGGAACTGGTTTATTGTGCAGTATTGAATTGAAACCAGATATTCTTCCAGTTGTTGGTTTTGATGCCGTAGAACCATGGTGTCGTAGGCGAGGTCTCGGGGTAATTCATGGTGGAAAGAATGCTCTTCGCTTTACTCCTCATTTCGAGATAACTTCAGAAGAAATAGATTTAATAATTTCAATTGTGAGAGAATCAATTATTGCCTTTACTGAATAAGTATTAGTTTAGTTTAGCTCCTAAACCTTCTTCTACCTTGTCTATAATTTCGTTAGATTTGAGTAATTCTACCATGGCATTGTGATCTCTATACAATGGCCTATCTTCATCCAGATAGTCTACATATTTCCGTATAACGCTATGAGCAATTGAGGTACCTTTACCAAGTTTTCCACCTCTTATATCTAATGCTTGAGCTGCAGCCATCATTTCAATACCTAATATTCCGAAGCAATTATCCATTATTTGTTTTGTTTTTTGACAGGTAGTCAATCCCATGGAAACAAAATCTTCTTGGTCTGCAGCAGCAGGAATCGATTGATTTGCAGCAGGATGTGATAGTATCTTTGTTTCAACAATTAGTGCATCTGCAGTGTACTGAGATAGCATCATTCCTGAATGTAAACCTGGTTTTTCAGTTAAAAATGGTGGCAATCCTACAGATAATGCTGGATTTGTTAATCGATTTAATCTCCTTTCAGATAAAACTGCAACCATACTAAGACCAGTCCCAATCATTTCCATAGGTAAAGCAACGGGACTGCCTTGGAAATTCGCACCAGTTAGTACTTCTTCTTCATTCGTTAAAAATATAGGATTATCTCCAACACCATTTAGTTCTATTTCTATTTGTTTTCTGGCAAATTCTAAAGAATCTCTAAGAGTTCCAGCTACTTGAGGTGTTGATCTCATAGAATACGCATCTTGAACTTTCTTTTCACCACTGAATAATATTTCTGATTCTTCTGTCAATAAATTTAAATTAGCTGCTATTTTTTGTGATCCTTTAAATCCTCTAAGAGAATGGATTCTTTTATCATATGGTTTCATATTAGCTTTCAAAGCTTCTAATGACATAGCTGCAGCAATATCGTGCATTTTCATCCATCTATCTGCGTCATGGAGTATAATTGCAGCTAAAGCAGTCAGAACATTACTTCCATTAATCAATGATAATCCATCTCTTGCATGGAGTTCTAATGGTTCTAAACCTATGTTTTTTAGCGCAGTTTTAGAATCTACTATCTCGCCATTTACAAACATTTCACCTTCCCCCATCAATGCTAATGCAATTTGGGACATTGGTGCTAAATCTCCACACGCTCCAACAGAACCTTTTTCACAAACCACTGGTGTAATTTGATGATTTAGTGCATCTCTAAGATATTCCGTTATTTGCCTCCTTCCACCCGAATAGCCTTTGGTATGAACGTTAATACGGCCACACATTGCACCTCTGACAATTTCAATATCCATAGGGTCACCTATACCTGCTGCATGATTTCTTACCAAAAATTTTTGAAATTCTTGAGTCTGATTGGGTGTTAAGGTTACTTCAGAAAATTCACCAATGCCAGTAGTTATTCCGTACATGGTTTCATGAGCTTCAATCTTACTTTGGAGCATAGTTCTACAATCTTCAATTCTTTTCCAAGATTCTTTGGTAACTTCAACATTTTCCTTGTCTCGAGCAACGTTTACTAATTTATTGATGGTTAAAGAATTGCCATCTAGGGATACAGTCATTATGTGTTAATAATTAGGTATTAAATAAACTTCTTAGACTTCGAACTCTTTTTATTGGCGTTTCATAGGGCTTTGTGTCTATTTCAATTGACAAGCAAATAATGGGGCTCAAAAAAGATGCATTATCTTATTCAAAATTAGGGGATTTTTCTAAAGCACAGAAGACAATTAAGAAGGCTTTGGAATTAAAGCCTAATAGTAAAAACCTAGTTCATGAATTGGCTAAAATTAATTTAAAATCTAAAAATTATGAATTATCACTGGAACTTTTATTAGGATTAGAAGATAAAGTAGATAAAAAAAGTATTTTGTATAAGGATATAGGTTTAGCTCATTTTGGCCTTGGTCAATTAGAAAAAGCCATTTATTTTTCGGATAGATCATTGGAAGAAAGTCGAGGATATATTGAAGCCTTAATACTCAAGGGCAAATCTCTCCGTGAGTTAGAAAGCTATGAAGAAGCCATCATTGTTTTTGATAAGGTTTTGTCGAAAGATGCCGACCATAGAGATGCATTATATCAGAAGGGTAAAATCAATCATAATTTAGGTAAATATCGTGATTCTCTTGATCTTTTTGACAAAGTATTAGCTCTAAGTCCTAGAGACGCTGAAGCACTTGAGGCCAAAGGCCTTTCACATGACGAATTAAACGAATATAAAGAAGCCTCAGAAGCCATTATTAAGAGTCAGACAGTTGAAAATGAAATTATTTACAATGATAGAGGAGTAGCTCTGACACGTTTAGGATATAATCATAAGGCAATAGATAGTTATCGTAGAGCTCTTTCTTATAATCCTAAATATGCCATTTGTTGGTTTAATCTTGGTAAGGCTCTGTTTCGTGTAGGTGATCTCAAAGAAGCCTTAAAATCTTTCAAGCAATCTACTGAATTAAATCCCAAAAACCGTAGTGCTTGGAATAATAGAGGGGTAACTCTCCGTCAGCTTAATAGATTAGAAGAATCTTTAGATTGCTACGATAGAGCTATTTCACTTAAAAAAAGTTATTCTTGGGCGTGGCACAATAAAGGATATGTTTTAGAATTATTAGACCGCCCCCGAGAATCATTAGAATGTTACCAAGCGGCTTTGAAGCATAAGCCAAGTTCAAATGAACATGGTGGTGAAGAATGGGAGAGGCTCAAGAAAGATACAAATACTGCCATCAAAAGAATTAATAAAATATTAGGTGAATAGCTTGGATCTTATTGAAATTATAGAATCTGGCGAACAGTTTTTAGAAAATGGAGATACTAGTCGGGCTCATAATAAATTTTTAGAGGCATTAAAGTTAGTCCCAAATGATCCACAAATGCATAATCGTCTTGGCATGTTTGAAATGGCTCAAGGCAATCCCGAAAAAGCTAAACTATATTATCAAGAAGCATGTAAATTAGCTCCAGAGGTCTCACGTTATCATATGAGATTAGGAGATTCTTTACAGCGTTTAAGTAGATATGAAGACGCAATACAATCATATTCTAGATCACTTGAATTGGAGCCTAAGAATGCGCCAGCTTGGAACAATAGAGGTTTTGCAAATTTCAATATCGATAGATGGAATGAGGCACTTCGTTGTTATGATGAATCTATGCGTTCAGATCCTACTTATGCCGTTGCATGGTACAATTATGGATATACTCTTCAATTATCAGGGCGTTTAAATGAGTCTAAAGATTTTTATCAAAAGGCAGTTGATTTAGACCCAACAGATAAGATTGCTTGGAATAATTTGGCAAATGTTCATTATAATCAAGGTCAGTATGAAAGAAGTATTGAAATATATAAGAAATCATTAGAGTTAGATATGGGGTATGTCATTGCAGTTAATAATATTGGGAATGCACTAGACCATCTTCATAGATATGAAGAGTCTATACCTTATCATGAAAAGGCCATTGAATTAGATTCAACATTTCATTATGCTTGGATGGCTAAAGGCCGTGCCTTAACTAAATTAAATAGACCTGAAGAAGGCTTGGAATTTATAGAAACATCTATTGAATTGGATTCAGATGATCCTGATTATTATGAAGCCTTAGGACGTTGTTATATTGAGCTTGGTCTTTTAGATAAGGCCAGAATAATTTTGAATCAAGGATTGGCAATTGATGGGCAGCATGTTCCTTGTTGGATTGCATTGGGTGATGTAAATGCTAATCTTGGAAATAATATACAATCATTACAATGTTACGATGAGGCAGTCCGTGCACAAGATGTCCTTTCAAGAAATCGAATGAGAGATTTAGATTGGATTGAAAAAGGTCGGATTTTACATGAAGCTGGAGTAGTCCATGAAGGATTAAGGCAATATAATAATGCAATAAATGTGGCTTCAGCAACAAGTAGACCCTACTTTAGAATGGCCGAAGTGTTGCTCCGTGATGATAGTTATGATAGGGCTCAAGAAGTGGTAAAGAAAGGATTAGAGGTAGACCCAGATTCAATTACAGGTCAGAAATTACTCATTCAATCATTAAGCCCTTTAGAAGTTAATACAAATATAGATGATTTAGTTTCTAAGTCACAGGGACTACAAGATCTTAAAAGTGCCTTAGGTTCTAAATTAGTCGAAATCAATCCTTCTAAAGCATTAGAACTTTTGGATAAAACTATTTTTAAAGATATTATGAATCGGGTCGTATGTTTTAAAAATCTGAATGATAATGACGAAGCTTTAAATCTATTAAAACATGCAATTACTCTTGAGCCTAATAATGTAAATTCGTGGGTGGCGGCAGGTTGGTCTGCCTATGATTTAGAAAAATATATAGAAGCAGATACTTTTTTCGAGTCTGCATTAGGGTGCGATATATCTTGCCCTGATGCTTTGTTTGGTAAAGCTTCAGTTATGAAAGTATTAGGAAAAGATTATTCATATTACCAAGAAGCATTGAATTCAATTGATCCTGAATTAGTTATTTAGAAATCAAATTCAAGAATATAGTCTCAATATCTTTTGAAACTTTTTCCCAAGAAAATAATGTTTCGACTCTTTTTCTTCCTCTTTTACCCATTTGCTTCGCCATTTCAGGATAGTTCCATATTTTTTCCAAAGCTTCAGCTATAGCTTCAGGATCCAACGGTTCTACGATAAAGCCTTCTTCAGGAGATATTACTTCTCTGACACCAGGGATATCACTAAGAATTAAGGGTTTAGCAGTAGCCATTCCTTCTAATCCTACAATGCCAAATGCTTCTAGTCTAGATGTTGAAGGTAAAACTACAACATTTGTAGCTGCATAATAAGCTGGAAGCCAATAATCTGAAATTGGTCCGACAAAGACAACTCTGCTCTCCAAGTTCAGTTTCTTTACTAATTTTTTTAGCCAAGATAAATAAGGCCCATCACCAATAATCAAAAGCTTTCCAATCTGAGTATAGCTTATTGCTCTAATTAAGATACCAATTCCTTTATGGGGCACTAATCTTCCAACAAAGAGTGCAAGAGGTTCATCTTTTTTTGCATATTTTTCTCTAATAAAATCACCTTCATTTGTTGGGTGAAAGCGATCAATATCAACTGCATTTGGTACCACATCGACATCAATATTCCATAAGCTTCTGGAGGTAGTAGCATAACTATTTGTCGTTGAAATTACTCTATCTGCAGCCTCTAATGGATACCTCCCGAGCATATTTTGATATAAATTTACAGCTACATTTCCAAGCAGTCCCTTTAGTTCTAAATCACAATGGTGTGTTACTACAAGAGGTTTATTGGATTCCTTTGCACCTTTGGCTGCGAATCTTTCAGTAAATGGGGGTGGTGAATGGACGTGAACAATATCGGCATGACTTCTCCTTACAAAAGCCTGGATGGCAGTTACTAACGGAGTATTGTAAATATTAATCCACTGAGGTAATCTAGTTACTTTTATTCCATTAAGATTTTCCGTTTCAGCCATTCGACTGTATCTCGATGTAACAACTTCTACTTCATGTCCTAATTTAATTAAATTTTCAGATAGTCCAAGAACGTGTGATTCAACCCCCCCGAAATGAGGATGAAAATATGGTGTTACTTGTAGAATATGCATTAAATAATAGTACTCTGAGATTCGAAAGTTCCAGAAACTGAGGCATTTGGGCCAATTTTAACATGACTTCCTAAGATAGTTCCAGCATTTATGGAAGTATTTATTCCTGTATTAACATTATCTCCGATGATAGCTCCAAGTTTTCTTCGTCCCGAATCAATTTTTTTTCCTTGATGGATTATATTTATAGTTTCCTTATCTAATCGTAAGTTTGCAATTTTTGTTCCAGAACCAAGATTACTATATTTTCCAATTATTGAATCACCAACATAATTATGATGCGGAGCTTTTGCACCTTCCATTAATATTGAATTTTTCACTTCACTTGAGGCTCCAACTTTGTTATTTCCACAAAGAGAGGTTCCTTTTCTAAGATATGCATTTGGCCCTATAACACAATTTTCTCCAATCCAAACAGGTCCTTCAATGTAAGTTCCAGATTTGATGGTTGAATTTTTACCTAGGTATAATTTTCCTTTTATTGTAACATTATCTTCAATAATTCCAAGTTTCTCTTCAATAATATTTTCCATATAATCTTCATTTGCTGTGATTAAGTCCCAAGGAGATCCTATGTCTTTCCAAAATCCAGTATGGTTTACGATTCGTATATTCTCAGCTATAGATTGTAATGCATCGGTAAGTTCATATTCACCTCTTACAGATTTTCCAATTCCATCTATTGCTTCAAATATTTGTTTATCAAATATATAAATTCCTGCATTTATTGTTCCTTTCCCTTTCATACCTTTTTCAACAATGGATGCCAAATAGTTATTTTGACTTTCTACAACACCAAAGTTGGAACAATCTTCTACTTCAGTAACCATCATTGCCATTTTTTTTTCATCTTGGTTAAGATTCATTAAATTTTCAGCATTAATAACCATATCTCCATTTATACAGTAGAATCTGTCTTCAATTATACCTTTAGCTTGAGCAACGGCATGTCCAGTTCCATTTTGTTCTTCTTGAGTAATATAACTAATATTCAATCCATATTTTTCCCCATTTTTTAATTTATCTGAAATATCTTTCATTTGATATCCTATTAAAATATATATATTTTGGATTCCCACTTTCTTTAGTTCATATATTTGTCTTTCAATAATTGGTAATCCACCTATTGGCAAAAGAGGTTTCGGATTATTTTCAGTTAACGGCCACATACGTGTCCCTTTTCCTGCAGCTAGTATCAATGCGTTTTCAATCATATTTCGTTCTTAATCCTATCTATTAAGAGGGCATTTATCTTTGCTCCATCTATTTTCCCTCTGAATTCAGACATTACTGGCCCCATTAATGGACCTATGGCCGACATCCCTCTTTCTTTAACAAATTCTTTTTTCTTCTTAATCAGGAGATCTATAAAGCGTTCAACCTCTTCTTCGATATTTTTACTTCCAAGCTGGATTTCTTGTCCTGTTGCCATTTGAATAAGAGCTTCTTCAATGCCTTCTTTAGATATTCTTTCTTTATTTACTAAATCCAATACAGTGATTATTTCATTATCTGATATAAGGGGTATGTCTTTTGAAACTATATTTGGCAAAGTATGTAATAAAATACGTGACATAATTTTAGGTTCTTTGCAATGTCCCATCAATGATTTAAAGCGTTGATCTAAATTTCGTGAAACCATCTGTTTTGATTCTTCATCATTAAGAGGTAATAGTTTTTCTCTTTCATCTAGAGTTTTTGGAACAATGACTTGAATATCCTTTAGTTTTAGTGGAGGTATATCTGTTTCAGGATACATTCTAGAAGCTCCTGGCATTGGTCTAATATATCTTGTTAAATTTTCAGGAGTTACTCTCCTAACTTCTTTTGGAACTCCGGTCGTTTTAACTCTTTCAATTACTCTTTGAATTGCATCTTTTGCCATATTCTCTTCACCAAAGATTAGAATAAATGCATCCTTATCTTGACAATCTAATATTTCATGTAATTTTCCCGTTTCTTTTTCAGAAATTCCGTAGGCAGGCAATTCATCACTATGCATTAACCCCTTAACTCCCGCTTTTTTTGCATAATCAGCTAGTTCTCGGCCCATTCTTACATGATTTTTTTCAGATTTGTTAGTTCCTAAGATTCCTTTCCAACCCACTAATTTACATGCAATGGCAAATTTCCGATCTTTGAAATATTCAGATACAATAATAGGTTCTGAAGTTTTTCCTTTAGATAAATTATTTAGGTTTGATTGCCGCAACATTTCATTTTCAACAACTTGAGGCATGCTTGACAAATCTTGAAATCCTTTTAGTTCAACACGCTGCCCTCCATTTATGGAAACATTAACATCTTGTCTAATTGTTCCTAATCCTCTTTTTACATGACAAGCTCTTAGAAGTCTTCCAAGAGCTTTGGCAGCTTGCTGAACTTGATTTGATTCCTTAAGCTGTGGTTTTGTCGTTACTTCCAATAGCGGTATTCCTAGTCTGTCCAAAAGATATTCATCTTTATTTTTACCATGTCTACAAGAATCTTCTTCAAGGCAGATTTGATCTAATTCTAGAATTCCACCTTCATATTGAATTTGACCTCCCGTTGCAATTAATGCAGTTCTTTGAAAACCACTGGTATTAGAACCATCGACAACAACTTTTCTCATAAAATGAACCTCTTCAAGAATTGTAGAGTTTACTAGTTTAGCAAATTGGAGTGCTATATCTACGGCTTTCTTATTTGGTCCACGTGGAGGCTCTTCATCTGTATAAACTAAACAATTACATCCTCTATTAAAATAGGTAAATTCCCTTATTCCTTCAGATTTTGCAGCAATGTCTATATTTCCCATTTCACTGGAAGTTGCGTGTAATTTTCTCTTAAAAACCAAGTTATCTTCAATGTCAAATTCATCACATTTACAGAAAAGTTTTCCACAGTCAAGCTGCTGATGAACTTCTAGTCCAGCCTTCAAACTCACATAATGGGCGCGTACTTCTAGTTTTTAAAAGAAGCGGTGAACATATTTTTATGTTTTTTAAGATAATATAATGCTATGATGCTTAATATTGGGCCTATAATGAGAAATCCCATTGCTAATACCGAAAAGAATGCTCCAATTTGTGCATTCTTATAAGATTGAAGTTTGTATGTTACCCCTGCGCCCCAAATTCCAAGTAATGAAAAGAGAAAAATTAAATTAGGACACCAAGAGGATATTTTGAGATATATATTTTCTTCCAAAAAGAGATCACCACTACCTTCTTCCATTATAAAAGTAAAACGATTTATTCCTTCGATTCCTTCATCAGTATCAGGCAGTCGTAGGTTTGAGTCTTGAGGCGCTACGAAAAATTCCATTGTAGCATTCTTATGCATTGGTGCTATTATTTTAGCAAGATATTTCCCTGGCGGTACACCAAATAGACGAACAAACGTACCATCTTTTTGTGGTTCATCCCGATAAATGTTGTATGTTCCATTTTCTTTATATTCATAATTCATCTCTATATTATTAAATAAGATAGTAATATTTTCTAAATCTGATGTGTTATTTTTTACAACAATTTCCAGATTAATATTATTATATTCGTCATACTCAGAATCGAAACCGATTACTAAACTCCACCCCGTTACCAGCCCCATTATTGATGACGATAGTATCAATAGTGCGATAATTTTCGCCATATTTTGGTTTGGAAGTTCCATTTCATATTTTTTATAATCAGTTGGTATTTTCACGTCTTTAATGAATCTTTTTTTTTCTTTTTTAGAAACCAAAATATTCAATTCGTTATTTTCTAATATAATTTCTAATTTAGAATCACATGAAGGACATATTTTTTCAAAAGTTCCACTACTATATCCCATTAAAATTAATTTATTGGTATTATTACAATGAGGGCATTCGTATTTTTTTGTCGCCATTTATGCTATTTCAGGGCTATTGTTCTTGCTACTTGGCATTTCACCTTTTTTACCTATTTTTATCTGAGGTATTTCTATTTTAAATGGAGGAGGCAAATTCAATTTTTTAGCAATATTAAGAACTTCAAAGGATCCTTGAGCTAAAACTCGATTATGTACATTTTCAGCGATATTGTCTGGTAGTTTGTGTTCCTTTTCCCATTTTAGTTCAGCTTTAGTTATTTCATCTTTATTTTCATCATGGTATGCGATTTCACAGTCTAACTGAACAATACCCAATATTCCGTATGAGACTGTATATCTCATTTCAACTGCCAAATCAGTTTTAGTTTTTTTTCTTACAGATGTGATATTTGTGTTATGATCAATTCTAACTTGTTTTTGAGGGGCCGACTTACGATGTCTTTTTGCTTCAATTCCAATTATCTGAAAACCTTTTGCTGGCATAATTCTCTTACGAACGCTAGTTAATGATATTTTCTATTCAAATTAAGCGGTTATTTTTATTATCCCTTTTCTTTAGAATAGTTAAGTGTACAAGGTCATTGGAACGATTTTGATGATAGCAATGGTTTCTATGGCAGGCTGTCAAGAAGCCGAACCTAGTCGTACAATTGTATCTTTACAAATAGATTCAGATGGTGAGAATAATTGGATATATGTTTATACGATTCCTCGTATCAAAATGGGTAATCTTACTATAACTGTGGGTGATATTTCTGAAACTCATTCATCTGTGTTTAGTCACCAAGTTCACATGTCAAATGAAGAGATAGATAATATTACTGAAGGAACATATTTTTCATTAATTGTTTCTGCAGATCTCAAAAATACAAATTGGGAATTTATGTGTAAAATACGGATAGTTCCTTCAGAAGTTGATGAAGACTTGTTTGTAGCAGATGTTTTAATAGAAGAGGGCGATAAAGAAGTAGAAAAGGAGTGGCAATTGCCTTATAATTTACCATTAGAATTTAAATCATGAATATATCCAAGACACCGATTGCATATCAAATAACCGTAGGCTTTGTACTACTATTTCTGATATATTTGATTTTATTTCAAGTAGGTTTGATAAGTTTTGATGTTAGTGATTTGTTGATGTTTTATTCTTTTTCAGTTTATACTGTTTCTTTAGCTGCAGTATTGGGCGGAATTCTTACAGGAATGTTTATTGCAACACGAGCACTTTCCAATCAGGGATTTACGCCGTTTGAAGTTTCAATGCTAAAACTTAGAGATGATATACATAATCTGGAAAAAGAGGTTCACAATATTTCTAAAAGATTAGATAATGATAAAAAAAGGTCCAATGAAGACGAGTAATAGTTATATAAACTTTCTACTTTAATGGATAATATGTCTAGAGTAAATTACAAATTTTTCGTAGCAATACTCGCAGCTGTTTTAATTTCACCAATTGCAGGTGTAAATCAGAATATTATAGAGGATAACTCTGAGCTTTTAGTTAATGATTATGCTACACAATCTCGTGATGGAGAGTATGATGTCATGATTGACCTTGCACCTGGTAACGAAGGTTTATCTGATGTAACTCGTTGTGAAGAGATAACTAATGAATTCCAAATTTCAAACACGGGAGATCTTGATGATGCTTACGTTCTTTCCGTTACTTGGTATGATGAGTACAATTATGGTTGGAATGCAGAACCTGTTCAGGATACTGTTTTTGTAGCCTCTGGAACTCAAAAAATAGTTTCATTTACTTTTCAGGCACCTATCCAATTTGTCGTCGATGATGATGATATGGATTATACTGTAACGGCTTCGTCTGAAAATTCAACGACCGTAAGTTCAGATGTTACTCAGAAGTTAGTAATAGATAATATTTATGGAGTAGATGTTTATATGAGACAAGGGGATGCTAAAGAAGGCAATAGAGGTGAATCGGTTTATTATTCTGTTGAAATGAAAAATATAGGTCAAAATGGTGATAATTTTAGTATAGGTCTTTCAGATATGCCAAAAGATTGGACTGCACTTTTATCAGAATCTTATATGTATCTTGATCCTCAAGAAACTGCTACTTTTAGTTTAGATGTTACCATTCCTGATACTGCTGCTGAAAATGAGTATGGTTTTATTCAAGTATTAACAAATGTTCAAGCTTCAGGTTACAATTACATATACAATTTTTGCGATTCGAATACGACTGTAGCAGATGGAAGACATTATGCAGTTGACATTATTCCCGAGTCATATCAGAAAATGGTTATTCCTGGTGGGCAAATATTGTATAATTTGTACATTACAAATGAGGGCGATGAAGTCGATTCCTTTATCTTAGAATTAGAGGATGTCATGACTCAAGGTTGGGGTTCAAATCTGAGTCAGTTTACATTAGATAATCTTGGGCCAGAAGAGGAGGCAGTAGTAGTTATGAATGTTACATGTCCTTCAAATTCAATTGAGGATGATTGGTCATATTCTGAGATCACAGTTCGTTCAGCTAATAGAGAACAATTTTCAGATTCAGTAAATATCACTACTTCCGTTCGAATACCTGATAGAGGCTTAGATTTAATTGTTGATAATTTTGATAATAGTGGAGATCCTTCAACAACCGTTGTTTATTTTTTTAGTTTAGAAAATACTGGTACTGATCCAGATGATTTTTCACTAAGTATTGAGCGTTGTGAGGATTGCAGTGCATGGGGTGCGTCATTGAGTACATATCATATATCTGATTTAGATGATGGAGATTTTTATGATTTTGAAATGTATATTGAAATACCAGATTCAGCTCGTGATACAGATTCAGCTGAGATGACTGTTTTTGCCCAATCAGATGATGATTCAGAAGTTGAACAGGGCGTATACACAATAACTAATGTTGACAAGGTCCTTGATCGTCATATTACATGGAGTTCAGGGATGGTATTGAATCCTGGTGACGGTTCATTTATAGATATAACAATCTCAAATTTTGGGAACAGTTATCAATCATATACTTTTGAATCCGATGAGCTTCCAAATGGTTGGGATTTTACAAATTTACCTTATCAGACTGAAGACTTAGAGCCGTATATTGGTGATGAGTCTTTCAGTATTCCTTTCACAGTATCTGAAGATGAGAATCCCGGTTATTATAATTTCACGATAGAAGTTATATTAGATCAAGATAATTATAGAATAGAATATTTTGATGTATCTGTTAAAGTTGAATATTATGCTGAATTTACTGTGGAAGTTATAGAAATTGAATCGTTTGCAGGGCCAGGTAAAATGCATATTTTTAATGTAGATATAACTAACAATGCAAACTTCGAAGACGATATTCAATTAGAAATCATGGGTTTACCTGATGGTTGGGATGCTTGTATTTTAGTAAATCAACTTTGTTCTTCAAAAGTATCGGTTGGAAAAGGTAAAACGACATCCTTTACAATAGAAATACTCACTAACTCGAATGAAGTGGCAAATACAGATACTGGCGTTTTCTTATATCTCGAAGCAGTTTCCGGTCTAAATAGTAAAGAATCTCACTTTGACACTTTCACAGTCTATACAACTCCAGTTTATGAATTGGTATCAATAGTTAATTCAGTGTCTAAAGATGGAACTTCTGGAGATATAATTCCATTTCAAGTTACAATTACAAATATAGGTAATGATATCGATTTTGTCCGATTACCACCTGCCGTTGCTCCAGTTGGATGGCTTACTTATTGGTCTGAATCTCAATTCACATTAAGTCCAGAGCAGTCCAAGATAGTTTATCTTAATGTTGAAGTTCCAGATTCAGTTTATGGCGGTAACAATGATATTGATGGGCAAGTATTATCCGATCAATCTGGACAGGTTTTAGATCTAAATTTTGTAGTTTATGTAGATGAAAAACCAGATATTGACATTGAATTAAAGTTGACAGCAGGTGATGTGACTGCAGGTACAATTGGTAAGTTCACAGTTCGATTAACTAATAATGGGAATACTATTGAAAATTTAGAATTAACAATTGAAGGTAAACGTGCATCTTGGTTTACATTATCTACAAGTTCAGTTCGTTTAGATCCCGGTGATTTCCAAGAATTAATTATTGAAGTTGAGCCACCAATAGGACAAGCTGCAACAGAAACATCAGGAATGCTTAATGTAACTGGAAGTCAAACAGATAAGCTATCTTTGCCTTTCTCTGTTTTGAAATCGGATTTAGTTAATAATGAGCCTATAATTGAGCCTGAAGAGGGTATTCTTGAAAGTCTTCCAAGTCTAAGTTTTATCTCAGTAATATTTATTATTTCTTTAATTTCACTTTTAGGTCGAAGAAAATAATTATTTGGAGAATCGCTTTTTGGCAACTTATTCTAATTCGGATCAGGATTTATCCTTACCAACTGAACCTGAAGAGTTGAGTAGAATTCTTGAATGTCATTGCCATTCTGAAACTGAAATTGATTTAGATAACCAAAATATAAATTTACCATTATTGAGAGCTGCAAGCATTTTACAAGTTCGGGATCGTATTGAAAGAAGTTTGACGCCAGACAAAAATTTAATTCAAGCGATTGAATCACTTGATGAAGCCCATACAACTTTTAATTTAGTTTCTGAAAGATGCATAACGTGGTATTCTCAATTAACTGGAAGTCCTAGAATTAAGTTGGAAGAGATATTAGCAAAAGACGATTTACCTCTTCAAATACAAAAGTTGGAGAAATTCATCCATTCAATTCAAGAATTAGTCTCTATGTTATCAAATTATTTAGATTTAGAATCTCCTAAAGTATTTCCCGCATTAGTAGAAAGATTAGGTACACAATTGGCAGTTAGGATGGTAGCTTCAGCAGGCGATTTATCTAAATTGGCTCGAATGCCCTCTTCCACTATTCAATTGCTTGGAGCTGAAAAAGCACTTTTTCGTCATATGTCTGATGGAAGTCCACCACCAAAGCATGGTTTTCTTTACCAACATCCTACCATAAAAAAATCAAGTCCTAAGGATAAGGGCCGAAATTCAAGGAAATTAGCTGCTAAAGTAGCTATAGCCTCTAAATTAGATTATTATGGAGAAAAAAATGGATAATAATAAATCTCAAAATCCGGTATTTCAAACATTTGGTTATGGTTTGTTAATGGGTATCGCAGATTCAGTCCCGGGGGTTAGTGGAGGTACGATTGCTTTGATCATAGGTATATATCACAAATTAATCAAGTCATTATCTTTTTTTATCAATTTTTTCAAAGAAGGGTTTCCATCAAAATCTTATAATACTTTTCTAAAGGCGGTATATTTTTTATTACCTCTAGGTTTTGGAATTATTTCTTCTTATTATTTAGTTACTAGAATATTAGTAGGTCCTGATGAATCGCCAGGATTCTTGAGGCAAAGTTCAACAGCTCCTTACATTTATGCTTTTTTTTTCGGATTAGTTCTTATTAGTATTAAGGAACCATGGAAGGCCGTTTCTTCCCCCTCTTTTAAGAATTATTTTCTTTTGTTTTTAGGAGCCTTTTTAATTTATCTATATACTGCATTTCCTTCAAGCTACAGCGACAGTAATTTTATGTTGGTAATTTGTGGAGCTTTAGCCCTTACTGCAATGTTATTACCAGGAATCAGTGGGGCTCTTGTTCTTCTAGCATTAGGGCAATATACTCACATAGCAAATTCAGTACATAATTTTGACTTGGAACCTTTAATATTTTTTCTCTTCGGTGGTGTTTTAGGCCTCATAACTTTTGTTCCGCTAATGAATTTTTTTCTAAATAATTATAATGAATACACTTTATCAATTTTGGCAGGTCTAATGCTTGGTTCGTTAATAACTTTATGGCCTTGGAAGAATAATTATGATGGTGAGGGTCTATCTCCAAATTTGGGTTTTAGGGAAATCCTTGATAATTTCGAGGTGTTAGAATTGGTTTTCACTCTATTTATATTTATTTTAGGTTTGTCATCATCTTACGTATTAAAACATTACTTATCGGATAATTGAGCTTAAATGAGTGTAAGAGCTTTTAAGAAACCCCTCTTGTGAAGGCAATATATGCGGGTACTGATTGCTGGTGCTGGTGAAGTTGGATTTCGTGTTGCACGTGATCTAGTTTATCGAGGTCATGAAGTAACAGTAGTAGATTCAAATTCAGCTGCGGTTCAAAGAGCTCAAACTCTTGACGTCCAAGTATTCAAGGGAAGTGCAGCTTCTGCCAAATTATTATTTGAAGAAGCTTCAATCGAAGAAGTAGATTTATTTATTGGTGTTACTGGAAATGATATAGTAAACATCACAGGTTGCTCTATTGCTAAAAAAACCGGATGTAAAACTATAGCTCGTATTAACAATCCCGAATTGACTGAGATGCCAGAAGGCCATGAACTTCAGCAATTATTTGGAGTTGACGCATACGTTTCACCAGATGAGTTAGCTATGCACCGAATTTGGCAAATATTATCGAGACCTGCCCTTACTCGTTTAGAGCATTTTTCAGTAGGAAAACTTCGAATTCTTGAAGTTAGATTAAGTGATAGTTCACCGTCAATTGGGCGCCCACTTGGAAATATCAATTTGCCACCGCATTGCCGTATAGTTCTGATAGCCCGTGAAGAAGGCGTGATAATTCCAAGAGATAATGATACTTTAATGCCTAGAGATAGAATATTGATATTATTAAGTGAGTATAGTGAATTAGATGATTTATCTGATGCTTTAGGAATTCCCAAAGAAATAACTGATGAAAGGAATATTAAACGTATTATGATTGCAGGGACAAGCCGAATAGCAATTCGTTTAGCTGAACAAGTTTCTAAGAGATATAAAGATGTAGATATTTATATTGCAGAACCAGATAAAGAAATGGCAGATTTAGCAAGTGCACAATTACCTGAAGAAGTTAGGGTTCTTGTGGGATCTTCTACAGATAGGCATTTTCTAAGAGAAGAAGGAATTAGATATGAGGATTTGTTTGTTGCAGCTACCGATCGCGAAGACTTAAATGTTTTGAGTTGTTTATTGGCCAAAAAAGAAGGAGCTAAACGTACTGTAGCCTTAGTTTATCAAACTGAATTAGAGTATGTTGTTCAGGATACTGGCATTGATACATTAATTAATCCCAAAAGAGTTACAGTAAATGCTATAGTTAACAGGGCAACATCAACTGATGAAATTGAAGGTATGGAGGAATTAGAGGGGGGGGATGCTTCAGTTCGAGAATTCCTTATCAAAAATAAAAATGGAAAGACAGGAAAGAAGCTATCCAGTCTTAATTTGCCCGATGACACATTAATAGCTATGATTAATCGAGATGGTGAAGCGATTTTCCCTGATGCTGAATCTGTTATCAAAGAAAATGATCATGTTTTAGTATTTACTCTTAAGAATAAACTTCCTGAGGTGGAAAACTTTTTCCATTAATAGATGAGATTAAAACTCATTCTAAGTCTTACAGGTACAATTTTAGCCTTTTTTGGTTTAAATTTCATTGTACCAATAATAGTTGGATTGTACATGGGAGAAGAATATCTAGATATATTTTGGATGTTTGGCATCCCAATGATTATGTCTTTGTCTTTAGGGACTTTTTTACATTATTATTTTTATTCAGAACCAGATATTAGAAATCGAGAAGCTTTTTTGCTTGTAACTGTTATTTGGATTTTAATGGTAATTGTAGGCTCTCTACCATTTATTGCTTCCGAAAGATTAGAACTAATGTCTTATGAAATAGGCATTGCTGGTGCTGTTTTTGAATCAATGTCCGGACTTTCTACTACTGGGGCTACAGTTTTTGATTTAGAGAGTAGTAATCCTGTAAATATTTCGCAATATAATCAAGGATATTTTGATGCACCTAAG
>Ga0315326_10000398_pt1 | contig 20974 bp, 15 predicted proteins | sample M180m32315metaG_FD_203457 | JGI IMG/M metagenome (GOLD analysis project Ga0315326, IMG submission 203457) | Ammonia-oxidizing marine archaeal communities from Monterey Bay, California, United States - M1 80m 32315 | ecosystem: Environmental > Aquatic > Marine > Coastal | place: USA: California... | reverse complement strand
CAAACCGGTGACGGTTTCTTGGCTGCTTACGAAGCAGAGCATGGTGAAGCACCATCTGCTGCTTTCTGGGCACACGCTTATGACGCAACAACACTTCTTCTTTCAGCTATCGAGGCTGCATCATCTAAAGATGGTGACAATCTTGTAGTTGACCGTGCAGGTGTTCGTGAATTCATGGCAGGTGTTTCAAGCTGGCCTGGAATCATTGGTGACATTACTTGTGACGACTTTGGTGATTGTGGTTCACAGCGAATTGCTGTAGTACAACACAATGACAGCAGCGATATCGCAGCTGGTAAAGACAATGTTGTATTCACATACTCACCAGGCAAATCCGCAGTAACAGGAGCAATCGCATCCGCTGATGGTCCTATGTGTGTTGGTTTGGTTACTGACGTTGGTCAGGTTGATGACAAGTCGTTTAACCAGTCCGCTTGGGAAGGTGTTCAACGTGCAGCCACTGAACTTGGTGCTGAAGTTGATTACATTGAGACCCAAGCAGCTAAGGATTACGCAACAAATATCGGATTGTTTGCCGAGAATGGTTGTGATGTGATCGTGACTGTTGGTTTCGCTCTTGGTGAAGCCACAGCTATAGCCGCTGCTGAGTATCCTGATGTTGATTTCATTGGTGTTGACCAGTTCCAGGGCGCCGCTGTTGATGGTGTTGCTGGTTTGATTTTCCCTGAAGATCAGGCTGGTTTCTTAGCTGGTGCTTTGGCTGCTTCGATGTCGCAATCCGGCATTATTGCTGAGGTTCTCGGAACTGATCTTGTTCCACCGGTTGTGGCTTTCGGTGAAGGTTACGTAAACGGTGCTAAGCATGTGAATCCTGACATTGAAGTGATTAAGACTTATCATCCTGGCGGTTTGGACACTGCGTTCACTGATCCTGAGTGGGGTGCAACTACTGCACGTCAAGCTTTGGAGAATGGTGCTGATGTTGTGTTCGGTGCTGGTGGTAAAACCGGTAACGGTGCTCTTATAGAGGTTGCTGGTGAAGAGGGTGCTTTATGTATCGGTGTTGACACTGATCAGTGGGACACTGTTCCTGAAGCGCAGCCTTGTTTGATCACAAGCTCGATGAAGATGATCGTTGCTGGTGTGTTTGACCTGATTTCACAATCCGCTGCTGGAAGCATGCCTTCCGGTAATTACGGTGGTGCAGTTGGTCTCGCTCCGTTCCACGATTTCGATTCAATGGTAAGTGACGACATCAAGTCAATGCTTGCTACTTTGAAAGCAGACCTAGAGTCTGGTGCCCTAAGCGCATGTGTGTGGGACGCAGACACTCCAGCATGTAGCGGAGGAGCAGAAGCTGCTCCTGCTCTTGCTCCGCCTGAGGTGACTGAAATCAATGTTTGTACAGCGCCTGCTTATACTGCTTTGCCAAACTTCGTTGCCATTGATATGGGCGTATTCGAATCGTTTGGTTTCACAAAGGTAGATAAAGTTGCTTGTGGTTCAGGACCAGCGACAGCTGCGGCCATGATTGCTGGCGAAGCTGATTTCGCCATCAATACTCCTGACAACATGCTTGTCTCCCGTGAAGCTGGATTTGACTTGGTCATGTTCAGTCAAGTGGTGAATGGTCACTTCTTCGACATTCTCGTAGATGCTGATCAGGCAGTAGTTGACGGTGATTGGGAAGCAACCATGCAGGGTCTTGACGGCACCAATGTTGGTGTTGTTGCCCGTGGTGCTGCCGCTGAGCAAATAGCACGTGAGCTTTTCGAGTCAGCTGGACTTGATCCTGAAAACTCGACTTACATTGCTACTGGTCTTGGTGGAACAACCATTGCCGCTATGGAAGCCGGTGAGATTGACTGGGCTATTACTTTCGAGCCTGGCATGACAATGGGTGTCAAGAACGGAATTGGTACTCGTCCGTTCTCACTAGTTGCTGGAGACGGTCCAAGTACTTTGGACTGGCCTTCATTGGTGATAACCGCTACACGCGATTTCGCTGCAGCTAACCCGAACACTATTGCCGCTTACCAAGCTGCTGTAGAAGCTTCAATTGCGTGGCTTCAAGATGACGCAAACACCGATGCTGTTCTTCAAGTAATGGCAGACAATGTTGCTTTGGTCAGTGCCGATTTGGCAGCTGACGTTCACGCTGCGAATAAGGGATCTTTCTTAACTGATGGAACTCTTGATGCCAGTCGTATAGGAAACGTGGTTGATTATTCTCTTGGTCGAGGACTTATCAGCGAGTCAATGAACTTCGGTGATTTCGCTATCACCGACCAGGGTGTACCTCCGAAGCTTGTAACAGCTTTGGCTGCTGCTTGTCCTTCGCCTTTGGTGATCCAGACTGACTGGTTCCCAGAAGCAGAGCATGGTGCTCTATATGAGATGATCGGTGCTGGTTACACTATTGACGCTGACAACATGGTTGTAACAGGTCCTGGTGTTCTAGGAAATGCTCCTTTGGGAATTGATATTGAGGTTCGCACTGGTGGTCCAGCTATTGGTTGGTCTCCTGTTGCTTCCTACATGTACACAGATGATTCAATCCATATCGGATACGCAAACACAGAAGCGCAAGCTCAGTTGGCAGACACGCCACTGATTTCTGTGATGGCACCGTTGGAGAAGAATCCTCAGATGATCATGTGGGATCCAAACACCTATCCAGATGTTGAAGGCATCGCGGATCTTGGTGAACAGGGAGTCACAATCAACGTATTCGCTGGTGGCGTGTTCATCGAGGTGTGGATAGCTGAAGGAGTTGTTTCAGCAGAACAGGTTGATCCTTCCTACGATGGTGGACCAGCTATGTTCATTGCAGCTGATGGAGCTATTGCTCAGCAGGGATTTGCTTCTTCTGAGCCTTACCAGTACTTGAACGACTTTACCGAATGGGGTAAGGAAGTTGCGTACGAATTGCTCCACGACACCGGGTTCGAGGTTTACTCTCAGACTCTCGGTGTTCGACCAGATGACATCGAAGACATGAGAGCATGTCTCGAGTTGTTCATTCCAGTTGTTCAGCAGTCAGTTGTTAACTTCGCCGCTAACCCTTCAAGGGCTTTGGCGATAATAGTTGACGCTGTTGACACATTTGGTTCCTTCTGGGTTTACTCAATACCACAGGGTGAATTCGGGGTTGCGGCAGCAAGCGAACTTGGTCTTCATGGAAATGGACCGGACTCAACTATTGGAAACATGGAAGAATCCAGAATCCAAGGTGTGTTAGACAAGATGATTGCGGCAGGTATGGACGTTACCACTACCAACGCAAACGACTTGTTTACTAACGAGTTCATTGACATGAGCATTGGTTTCGCTGAATAATCTCAGCAAACAAAACTTAAAAACTGTTTACCGGCCGGGCCCAAAAGGGTCCGGCCGGAATCAGTTTCCTGTATATTCAAAATGTTAAATAAGGGGAGAAATGAACACGCCTTCTGTTGAGCTAAAAGACGTATCGCTGATATTTGGTGACGGAGATCCTCGCAATGAAAACGTCACAGCAGTTGATAACACAAGTCTTGAAATACCTGCAGGTCAATTTGTAGCAATAGTAGGACCTAGCGGATGTGGTAAAACGACAATTTTAAACATGCTTGCGGGCTTAATAAAGCCAACTCTTGGCTCGGTTAAACGAAACGGTCAAGAAGTAGAAGGACCTAGTAGAGATATCGGTTACATGCTTGCGCGTTCTGCGTTAAGTCCTTGGAGAACAGCAAAACAAAATGTAGAACTTGGGCTCGAAATCAGAGGAATGGCAAAACAAGAAAGATCTAAAAAGTCGCTTGAGCTTCTATCTCAACTCAGACTTGAAGGTTTTGCTGACTCCTATCCCTCTATGCTTTCTCAAGGCATGCAACAACGCGTAGCAATAGCACGAACCTTAGCTATAGAACCTGATCTGTGGTTATTGGATGAACCATTTGGCGCTCTTGACGCTCAAACACGACTAACTGTGCAGTCGGAATTCATTTCTTTATGGGAATCGAACCCTGGCAAGACAGTAATATTCGTTACCCACGATTTAGAAGAGGCCGTCCTCCTGGCAGATCGTGTGATAGTGATGACTGCTAGACCCGGAAAAATTAAATCAGATACTATCGTCCCGATACCCAGACCAAGAATTGTAGATGAATTGAAATTTGATCCTGTGTTCACAGAAACTGAACACAAAATTTGGAAGGAGTTGCGTGATGAACTCGTCTAGTAGTCCTGAAACTTCTGAAAAATCCCAAATCGATTCAGGAGAACTTCGCCGTTGGAGAATACGTCAACTAGATATTCCGACACAGCTACTACGCCTTTTAGTTCTTGTAACAGGTTTTCTTGTATGGCAATACGAATTGATTTTTAAAGGGGTGCCGCTAACGATTTTTGGATTTGAACCACTACCTGAAATTAATCCCATTTTTTATGCGGTACCAACTGATGTGTGGGGATATTTGGCTGACTACTACCACGACTTGAGGTTCTGGCAAGATCTCTGGGTTACGCTTCAAGAGGCAATTTGGGGCTTTGCTATTGGGGGGTCAACTGGTTTTATAGTAGGCATCGTTCTCGGATATTTTCTTAGACTCCAAAAAATATTTGGTCCATTTCTTGTTTTCGCTAATGCTGTCCCAAAAATTGCTTTCGCTCCCATTCTAATTCTCTGGTACGGCGTTGATATGGGCTCAAAAATCGCGTTGGCGACAATAATCGTTTTTTTCATTGTCCAAATGCCTACTACTGCTGCGGTTGGTCTTGTGGACCCAGATTTGAACACGCTTGCTACAACAATGGGAGCTACTAAATCGCAACTATTTAAGAAAGTAGTTATTCCTGGAATAATGCCTGCAGTTTTCGGAGCATTAAGACTCGCTGCAATTTACTCAATGTTGTCTGTAGTCTTTGGTGAATTTATTGCATCAAAACGCGGGCTTGGGCAAAAACTGTTAGTTAGCACAAATATGTTTAATATGGCATCTGCTTTTGCCCTAATGCTGGTTTTAGCAATCGTCGCTCTTGCATTAAACGGGGTTATCGGTTTAGCAGAACGCCGTGTTCTTAAATGGCAAACAACTCGTAGAGGTGGACAGGTAATTTCTCTCTAAAAAAGTTAAAACCCGTTCCCATACAACTCATGCTCGATCGATCGCAGTTCTGAGAATTTAGAACGTAATTCTTCTCTGCGTGAACGATCAACAGCCAAATTTACTAATTCGTGGGGATCTTCTTGAAGGTCGTACATCTCATGATCATGATCATCAAACGATGCGTCACGCCCAAAAAGCATCTCCGGTTCACCCGACTGATTGCCATGGGTATCAAATCCGCCACCGACACCGTAATAACGGCAATATTTATGTCTTCCATCAAAGATTCCCGAGCTCGCATATCGACATTGTTCAACCCCTGGATACCAAGGCCATTCTTGATTAAAAAGAACATAATCACGTATCTTCGCTGATGAGTCTTCAAAAACTGGGGAAAGAGATTCTCCTATATAAGTTGGATGATCATCTGGTTCCACTCCTGCGAATTCAAGAATTGTCCTAGCTAGATCAACATGCGATGTCAGAGAATCAGTCTTCGTGCCCGGTTGAGCTATACCCGGTGCTGATATGTAAAGAGGTATCCTCATGGTCTCCTGATAATTCCATGGTCCTTTGGAACGAAGAGTATGAGACCCGCACTGGTCTCCGTGATCAGAAGTGAAAACAACAATAGTGTTTTCCCAACCTTTAATATCATCTAAAGCGGACAAAACGCGACCCACACATTGATCGTTAAGTTCATGTAATTTTGCGTAATAGTCAAGTGCTCTAAGCCAGATATCAGGATCGTCTCTCCTCATTTCACCGGGAACTGACCGTCTAGTTAAAACATCCATCCATCTTCTATGAACATCTGGTTTTGTAAAAAGGTCGTCATCAAAGTTAGCTGGCAGCTCTGAGAATATTCTTTCAACTTCGTGTGGAAACCCAGGAAGGTTATCTTCCCTCCCCCAGTCACGTTGTGAAAGCCTTTCCTTTGCTTTTGCATAATACTCTGGGTCCTTCTCCCAATACCAGGGTTGATCAATTGGGAACCACATGATGTCATGTGGGTTCACGAGACCAACAGTTAGAAACCATGGGGCATCATCATTACCGTGACCTCGGATCCAGTCTGCGGCATCTCTTGCGATTGGCTCATCGTATTCAGTTCCACTTCCAGCCAATCCCCAGAACGACATGTCATTACCTTCCCAGTCACTAAAACCATAAGCTTCCATGTCCGGAGTTGGTGTTGCTTCCAAATGCCATTTGCCTTTATAAGCCGTGTAATAACCCTTTTCTCTCAGAATTTTCCCTAGCGTCGCAGCATCTTTTGAAAGTTGAGTGTTTGTCGGGGCGCTCGAATTTTCAGTAACCCCATGTCCTGCCATGTATTCCCCGGTAAAAAGAGTCGCTCTTGATGGTGAGCATGGAGAAGAGTGTGTGTAATGGCTCGTGAACTCGATCCCGCTGTCTATGATCCTTTGACGTGCTGGGAGTTCAAAATTATTAGGAAGCCAGTCTCTTTGTCTTTCTTGATCAGAAACTATTAGTAGTATGTTTGGTTCATTCATTTTTTGAACATAGCATTTTGTTCAAGGAATAAGTTAACTCAATGACTTTTTATACAAAAAAAACGAAAGTAAAAACATAATGAAAATTACCCCTACAAACAGTCTTGTTGGTGCTTATGTAGAAGACGTAGATCTATCTATCCCTGTTGAAAGTGACGCTATCGATGAACTGGTTTCAGCATGGCATAAATGGGGCGTCTTATTTTTCAGAAATCAGAATCTCAACGATGAACAACAGGTTGCAGCTGCATCTATATTCGGTGACCCCGTACCTTATGATTTCGCTCCCACGACAGAGGGAAGCGAGATTGTTCACAAAATCGATAATGAAGATGGAAAGCCTAAGGGTGGTTCATCTAATTGGCATACTGACGCTACATGGCTCAAAGAACCCCCGAGAGGAAGCATGCTCCAAGCGATCAAATTACCGAGTTCCGGTGGGGATACATTATTTGCAAGTATGTCAGCGGCTTTTGATTCACTTTCACCCTCAACTCAAAATTTCATTGATGGTTTAACAGCCCTCCATCATGGGGGTTCAAAGCTTGGAGCGAACCGGATTGCAAAGAAAATTCCTGAAGATGCTGTCTCACACCCCGTAGTTAGGACTCATCCTGTAACAGGCAAAAAATGCATTTTTGTAAATAGGCTTTTCACCCAAGGGATAAACGAACTTAATCCTCGAGAAAATGAAGCACTGCTACCGATGCTTTGTGACCTCAGTTTAAGACCCGAATTGCAATTCAGGTTCCAGTGGGAAGAGGGCGACATAGCCGTATGGGACAATAGGAGTGTTCAACACTATGCAACACCTGACTACAGCGAAGCCCGCGTAATGCACAGAGTCGTTCTCGCAGGCGACCCAGTTGAGTAATCTGTGCTGAGGAAGCCCCCCTTCCCTGTCTCGCCTGAGGAACTGACTGAAGAAGTACTTTCGGAAAGCTTAGGAAAAGAAGTTGACTCTTTCAGCTACACCCGCATTGGCAGCGATAGAGGGATGCTCGGGGTTGTATTGCTTCTAGACATCTCCTACTCAGACGGCAGTACAGAGAACACTAATCTTGTTTGCAAATTTCCTGCTCTTAGAGAAGGCAGCATGGAAAATAATAGAAGAGGAAACAACAACGAACGTGAACTCCGATTTTACGATGAACTAGCCTCCATAACCCCGATAAGAACTCCAGAATTTCATTCTGGTTCATATGACCCAGATACTGAGCATTTCATGCTTATCCAAGAAGCCATAGACATTGATGAAAACGTTGATCAGATTCAAGGCATTTCAGTGGAACAAGCAATGCTCGTAATAGATGAAACTGCTTCATTACACGCAACATGGTGGGAAAACCCTGACCTAAACAAAATAGACTGGTTGCCGGGACCTGAACAAAGAAAAAATAACCTTTCTATTATTGCGGGTGCTGGCTGGGAACCTCTCTGCAAAATGCTTGAAGGAGAACTAACTGAACAAGAAATATCATTCGGAACTGAAATAACCCAAAGGGTTGGCGAGATGTTAGATCTGCTCTCAAGTCACCCTAAAACTCTTATCCACTCTGACTTGCGGGCAGACAACCTTCTTTTTGACCGTGAGGGTAACAAGGTTTTCATTGTTGATTGGCAAGGCACCTCCAAAGGCCCCGCTGGATGGGATCTAGCTTATTTCATGTCACAATCTTTGAGTGTGGAAACACGCCGAAAGAACGAAACAATGCTTTTGGATCGCTATGTGAGATCTCTTGAAGAAAACGGAAAGAACCTAGACCCTGCCGAAGCGCTGGCCGGTTACGCTGACGCGATGCTTTATGGTTTGGTAATTGCATGCTCACTTCCTTTGATAAGTGATGAAAATGAAAAACGCGTTAAAGAGCTCGCAAGTGTTATGACTCGGAGAAGCTTTGAAGCGATGAAAGACCACAACAAATTTTTAATTAACTAAATATAGCGAAAGAAATCGGTATGGGAAAAAAACTAGATGGGAAAGTTGCGGCTATCACCGGAGGGACCCGTGGCATAGGGCGTGCAATAGCAGAAAGATTCGTCGCCGAAGGAGCAAAAGTTGTAGTTAATAGTCGCAATGACGAAAAAGGGCAACGGGCACTTGCTGAGATGAATGCCGGTGACAATGTTCTTTTCTATCCCGGAAGCGTGACCGAAAAAAAAGTTGTAGAAGGTCTAGTTGACTTCACTGTTGAAAATTTCGGTCAACTCGACATTATGGTTTTAAACGCAGGCGGAGTGGGCGACACTGCTCCGGTAGTTGAACTCTCTGATGAGGAGTGGCAATTCGAGCTCGATTTCAATCTGAATCATGTATTTCGAGGAACTCGTAAGGCACTCTGGCATATGGTCCCTCGTAAAACGGGAAGGATAATTGCTATTTCGTCTATAGAAGGTAAACGTGGCAAAGCGAACATCGCCGGGTACACAGCTAACAAGCATGCAATCAATGGTTTCGTTAAATCCGCTGCGAAAGAAGTCGGCACAGAAGGAATAACAATCAATTCTATTTGCCCAGGACTAGTACATACTGACATGCTTGAAAACCAGTCCGGAGCTGCATCTGGGCTGACTGAAGTAGCCGATGTAATAGCTCTCTACACAAAAGACACCGCTATACAGAGGCCTGTTACTGTCGAAGAAATAGCAGCTTTTGCTCTTCTTCTAGCTTCTGAAGAAGGGGCCGGATTCAGCGGTGGAACTATTTCACTCGATGGAGGACTCGCTAATTACTAATGGGTTTTACCTTTCCGACCTGTCCCGATGAGTTAAACAGTGAGTGGCTTTCCAGTGCACTAGGTAGATCCGTTAAAAATTTTGAAACACGTCCGATCGGCGGAGGAAAAGGCAACCTTGGTGACCTAGTTCTCGTATCTTTAGAAAATGGCGAACAAGTAGTTGCAAAATTTGCAGCTAATAGGCAAGAAGCTCTCAGTGCTGCAAAAAGATCTGGTCTATTCGAAAGAGAAATCAAGTTCTATCACGAACTAGCACCCAAGCTAGATCTACGCCTTCCGAAGCTTTTTGCATCAGCATACGACCCATCTAGCGCTTACTTCGTAATGCTCTTGGAGTATTTAGAGCCCATAAAAGAATCAGATTCTATAAGTGGCATAGGCGTTGATTACACTCGACAACTTCTTGTGGAACTGTCGAAACTCCACACTCAGGGAAAAGATTTAGTTGAGACCCCGTGGGTTCAAACAATGATCTCTCAGCACAGGATCAACAATCTGACAATTATGATCGAAAAGGGTTGGCCCGTTCTTCAAGAGATGTGCGGTGAAATCGTTGACCCGCTGAAAGAGATAAACCTTCTAGAGAGATTCCTTGAAACCATGAACTATCTCAACACCTTGGACCAAACAATTGTCCATGGCGATATCAAACCAGACAACCTAATAATAAGCAATCAAGGTGTCACAATAATTGATTGGCAGGGTTTTGGCACAGGCCCACCTGCGTGGGATATTGCGTACTGTATGTGTCAGTGTCTAACAACTGAAGAACGCAGATTTTACGAATCTGAACTACTTGATAGCTACCCTCATGATCTTGTGGGATACAAAGAGTCGTTGTTCTTTGGCATCGTCATAGCTTGCGCCCTCCCCCTTTTGGGCAACTCTGATGACCCGAGGCTAGGGAAATTGGTTGAAATCACCGCTGAAAGAACTATCAGTGCGATGTCAGACGCTGGGACACTTAATTGAAGAAAAAGGTTTTGGTTATCACAGGAGGCCATCCATTTGAAGAAGATCCGTTCTTCGAAATCTTCAATTCATTCGAAAACGTTGACTGGTTCCACGAAAAACAACCAAAAGCTTCCAGTTTGCTAAACCCAGAAAAATGCCGTGACGTTGATGCCATCATTTTCTATGACATCCCTGGAGTTGAACTTAAAAGAAATACAGATTTACCAGTCGAAGTTGTCGATCCGACAAGTGAATATAAAGAAAACTTTGAACGATTACTTGAAACAGGCCAAGGATTAATTTTTCTTCACCACGCGATTGCAGGTTGGCCTTCGTGGGAACGATATGCAGATGTGATTGGAGGCAGGTTCCATTACCAACCTGGATCACTGCATGGAATCAATTATCCGGATTCAGGGTATCGATTTGATGTAAGCCAAGAGATTAGAGTGGTTGATCCAGATCATCCTATTTGTAAAGGAATACCTGAAAATTTTACAATCACCGATGAAGCTTACATTTGTCCTATTTTCGAAGATTCAGTAACTCCTATTCTCCGTTCAAATCTTGATTTCGAAGATTCTTCAAATTTCTATTCATCTTCTTTAGCAATGAAAGGAGAAATGAATTCCAATCAATCATGGAAGCATCCGAAAGGGAGCGACATGGTGGCTTGGGTTCGCTATGAGCACCTTTCTCCTATTACATACATTCAATTAGGTGATGGGCCAACCGCATATGCAGATCCAAATTTCCGAAAACTGATAAGAAACTCAATTAATTGGGTTTCTTCTGAAGAAGCGAAAAAATGGATTACATCTGAAAAATCAAATAGAGCAATTGACTAAGCCAAGTGGTTAATAATCCTTGCAGTCGGGCAGAATGTTGTAACCACATTTAAGGAGATCCATGAGCGCGGAAGACATAATAGAAATTAATCATCTCACTAATCGATATAACCAAGCAGCGGATTCAGGGAATGGAGAAGCTTTTGCTGCAACGTTTACTGAAGATGGTGTTTTAGAAATGCCTGGAAGCGATCCGATTGCAGGCAGAAACGCCCTTGTAGTTTCTGGGGACAGCTTTCCTCAACTAATCGAAGGTGTCAGGCATTGGACAAACAATCAAGTTGTTGAAATTGACGGGGATTCTGCAACAGCCAGCTGTTATCTACTCTTAATGGGTGCAGGCTCTCCTCCTACCTTTATGACAAGTGGAATTTACTCTGATGAACTGACTAGAACAGATCAAGGATGGAGATTCACTAAACGCAGCGTTAGCTTGGACAGCTAACCTTAGAGAGTATCTAAATGATCATTGATAAGAAAGATTACCGCTGTGGCTGAACTGTCCTTAGAAGGACTTACCAAAATTTATCCGAATGGCTTTAAAGCAGTTGATGAACTAAGTATCGATATAGCTGATGGCGAATTTCTTGTTCTTGTCGGACCTTCAGGTTGTGGTAAATCAACTGCCTTGAGGATGGTTGCAGGACTGGAGGAAATTACTTCAGGAAAACTCTCGATCAATGGTGAACCAATGAATGATGTTGAACCAAAAGACCGCAATATTGCTATGGTTTTTCAGAATTATGCGCTTTACCCGCACTTAGACGTTGAAAAAAATATCGGTTTTGCACTTAAACTTTCCGGACTGTCAAAACCGGAAATCGATTCCAAAGTCTCAGAAGCTGCACAAATTCTTGAACTTGAACCTCTGCTTAAAAATAAACCTGCGCAGCTATCTGGTGGTCAAAGGCAAAGAGTTGCCATGGGTCGAGCTATTGTGCGTGACCCTTCCGTTTTTTTGATGGATGAACCTTTATCTAACTTGGATGCAAAATTACGAGTTCAAATGCGTGCAGAAATTACTCGACTTCAGCACAAACTCGAGGCAACAACCCTTTATGTCACTCACGATCAAGTGGAAGCAATGACCATGGGTGACAGAGTTGCCGTCATAAAAGACGGTGTCCTCCAACAAATTGATAACCCTTCTTCTCTTTACGAAGAACCAAAAAATCTTTTTGTGGCAGGATTTATTGGCGCTCCCGCAATGAATCTTCGAGAGGCGAAACTTGATAGTCATAATGGAGGATGGACTTTGCAAATTGGTAGCACCAACATTCCTCTCGCAAGAGGCATTGCAGAAAACAGAAGTTCTCTTGCCGAATATGACGGAAGAAATGTTGTAATTGGTGTCCGTCCTGAAGCAATGAATGACGCAAATGTCTCTAGCAATAAAGACCTACCTGTACTGTCAGTTGTAACTGAATTAACAGAAGCTTTAGGGTCGGATCTCCTAGTTCATTTCCCTCTAGATGCCAAAGCTGTAGATGCAGGAGATCCTGATGCTCTTAAAGATCTCGAAGAAAACCCTCTAATGATTGCAAGAGTGGATCCGCGCAGTCAGACCAAACCCGGAGAGAAAATAGAGATATCGATAGATACTGAAAGACTTCATTTTTTTGACCCTGAAACACGTTTAGCTATCAGTTAATAACGAAAATTTGTCCTAAATTAGTGGACCGTGTTCTATGTTTTGTAAAACTTTTTTTCCGAATGACTCGCATTCTGCGATATGGGAATATCCGGAAAGAATGAATGCGTCAATGCCCGCATTCATGTAAGCGTTAAGTTTTTCTTTTACTTGATCAGGGTCCCCCACTATTGCAGCTCCTGCCCCGCTTCGAGCGCGCCCTACACCTGTCCATAAATTCTCTTCGATGAAACCATCGTCACCGGAAGTTTCACGTAGTTCTGTTTGTCGGGAAACACCAACTGACACTGCGTCTAGAGAAAGATTCCGGATGGCTTCTCCTTTTTGATCATCTATTTGACTTATCAATCGATTTGCAGCCTCGCGCGCTTCTTTTTCAGTCTCTCTCACAATCACATGGGCTCTTAAGCCATATTTCAGTTCTCGCCCGTGACCTGAGGCTCGTTTTCTCATGTCAGAAACTATTGATTCAACACCTTTTACTGTGTCTGGCCATGTCAGAAAAACATCTGCTTCCATCGCTGCTGTCTCTTTTGCTGCTTCAGAAAAACCTCCGAAATAGAAAGGAGGGCACTTCCCCGAGACTGTTCTTGCTCTTGGAGCTTCAATTTCTAAATCCACGAATTCGCCATGGTAGTTAACAGAGTTTCCATTTAGAAGTTCTCGTAGGACTTTCATATACTCGCGGGTTCTTGTATAACGAGGTTCAGATTCAAGCTCCTGGCCAGGCAAATCACTCGAAATAATGTTTATCGTCAATCTCCCTCCTGACATTTGATCAATTGTGGCCATCTGCCTTGCTAGTTGTGGTAGCCACAACTCGCCCATCCTTACAGCGAGTAGGAGTCTGATTCGATTAGTAGCGACTGATACTGCGGAGGCAAAAGCTGTCGCATCAATCCCTAGCGTGTAACCGGATGGTAGGAGTATGTTGTCAAAACCATTTTCTTCAGCACATGCAACTATGTCGCGACAATGCTCCCAGGAGCTTTTAAGTTCTGGATCGACAACACCTAAAAATTCATAATCATCATCGCAAAGTGAGCCAAACCAAGAGATTTCAGGTTTTTTTTGTGGGCCATTCATCGATTTATTCCTGTCCCCTCTATTACCTCGTCTATCTCTACGCTCGACTTCCTATCGATAGACAACTGGGCCGCCTCCCCAACAGCTACTGACCAAAATCCTTCTTTAAGACCGACTTCAGGTTTAGTTCCTTGTAAAAAGGCCTCACGAAATCTTAAATGTTCTATGTAAGACGCCCCGCTGTGTAAGCCCTCATGCATAATTTCAGGGTTTTCTGAATGCTCCTCTTCAACCGAACCAATCCAGTGTTCACCGCGAATACCAGTTCTTATGACGGATTCTGGAACCAAAGCTTCAACTTTTCCTAGGTCTCCCACTACAGAAATTTCTTCTTGATTTCGGGTTGCTTCTGCAAACATACACAAATCAAGCATTCCGCGCGATCCTGATTCGAACTCTACGATTACATACGCATTGTCTAAAATGTCTGGAATTTCTCCTCCGTACTTTTCATCCAAGTGGTTTACATCTTGTCCACCGGAAGCCATTACCCTCACTGGCAGATCATTGGTTATCAAATGCATCAAGTCGAAGTAATGGCAACATTTCTCCACAAGAGTCCCACCAGTGTTCGAATTGAACCGGTTCCAATTTTCTACTTTTTCCAGAAATGGGAATCTATGTTCACGAATAGAAACCATGCGAACAGGTCCAACAATTCCTTCAGCCACACGTTTAACGAGTTCTGAAACAGCTGGCATGTAACGATATTCGAGCCCGACCCATACCATTGCATCATCAGCAGCGGAAATAACCTCTGCACACTCTTGAGCGGTTGTGCATAGTGGTTTCTCGATCATTACAGGAATCTTTGTTTCTAAAACGTCAATAAGTATTTCCGTGTGTGTCATGTTTGGCGTGGCTACAACAAGAGCATCAACTTTTCCTTTTTCTAAAAGTTCTTGATGATTAGTGAAACAGTCAGCTTCACCACCAGTTAATTCATTGGCTGTTTCTAATGACCCTTCGTTTGGGTCGCAAATAGCTGTAACGATGTTTCCTTCAATCAGTTGAAGATTTTCAATGTGTTCAATCCCCATCATCCCTGTGCCGATCACTCCAAATCGAATTTCTTCTCTCAAGGTAAAGGCACCCCATCTGATGCTTCTATGAGGTTGTAAACATCATCTCTGTTTAAGTTAACGTCAACTGCTTTAGCTATTTTTTTCAATCGTGACGTTTGCTGAGTGCCGACGATAGCTATTGGTTTTGTTGGATGAGCCAATACAAAAGCAACCGCTACAGCTGCCTTATCCACTGACTCTCTTTCTGCTATTTCATCTAATAATTCCACCAACTCAGCTCTTACACCCTCTCCTGTCGCGAGCTTCCCACCTGCTAATGGGCTCCAAGCCAACGGGATAATGCCTTCAGATGAGCACTGGTCAAAAGTTCCATCCCTTAAAGGTGTTAGACAATTTACTGAGAACTCTGGTTGTGTGCTGACTAAAGGAGACTGCAAATAGTTGGAAAGAGCAGAAACTTGCTCTGGTGTGTAATTTGAAACTCCGACTGCTTTTATTTTCCCTTCGACAACCAATGAATCAAGAGTTTCAGCAACTTCTGAAGGGTGTGTGTAAATATCAGGTCGGTGGATCTGATATAAATCTATTTGCTCAACTTGTAATCTTTTCAATGATGCCTCGCAAGCGGAACGCAAATATTTTGGACTCGAGTCATAGGGAATCGGCGGAGCGATTCCACCTTTTGTAGAAAGAACTATCTCGTCACGTAAATGCGGGCTCGCAACTAAGACTTGGCCTAACAGTTCTTCGCATGCACCAAATCCTTCTCCCCCCCAGTCAAACCCATAGACATCAGCATTGTCTATTAGATTCATTCCAAGTTCAATAGCCGTCTCTAAAAGTTCCGTAGCTTCACCTAATTTGTCAGTGGTGTAGCGCCAAAGTCCGAAAGCTATCGGACCTACTGGAGGCAAGTCTTTCCCAAGAGTTCTTGGTTCTTGTTGAACAAGATTTTCAGACATAAATTCTCCGCTTCACTTTGTTGAAATTCTATGGCTCAGTAAAAGACTATGACTTAACTGAGCCTGCAAGTAGTCCACGAACAAAATACCTTTGTAAAAAGAAGAAAACGAGTAATGGAACCCCTGCCTGCACAAAAGCACCTGCTGAAAGCACATGTTCTTTCATACCGAACTCCCCTGCCATTGAGGCAATATTTATGGTTGCTGGATAGCTGGCTCCGTTTCCTCCGACCATTGTTAAGGCAACTAGATAATCATTCCATGTCCATAAAAACTGAAAAATTGTAAATGCTGCAAGAGCAGGTACCGATAGTGGAACTACAAGACGCCAGAAGATAGTGAAGTGATCAGCACCATCAATTCGTGCTGCTTCAAAAAGTTCTTTTGGTAAGGAGGAAATGTAGTTATGTAATAAGAAAATTGCGAAAGGCATAGCGAAAGCTGTGTGAGTTAACCACACAGCTGTTGTGGTTCCTGCGAGATCCAAATCTGGAAAGAGTGTTATTACCATTCCTGTATTTGGGATTGTCCAATGTGCGCCTCCGGCAAACATTTGCAATAAAGGCAAAAGAGCTACCTGATTCGGTAATGCCATCAAAGCTACGATCGTGATGAAGAGCCATTCACGACCTTTAAAAGGAATCCAAGCAAATGCATACGCTGCCATTGCTGCGATCGCTACTGGAATAATTGTAGCTGGGGCAGCTATGGCAAAAGAGTTGATCAGAGCTTGCCACAACCCTCCTGACTGCCTTGAGGAAAACACGTTTATGTAATTGTCAAAAGTCCAGCCTCCCTCAGTGAAAGATGTCCACCATCCGGTAGATCTTTGGGCATCTCGAGTTCGAAATGAATTGACGAACAAACTGCCTGCCGGAATTGTCCAGACGATCACTAAAAGCCATAAAGCCCATACCGGAATGGCTTTTAGTAACCGGTAAACAAACTTGCCTGTCCGATCGATGGGATTTGCACCTTGTGAGATCTTTGGTTTCTGAGTCTCAGTAATCATTGGATCACACTCCGTTGCATTCTGCGCACATTTAGAGCCATAGCAGGAACCACTGCAAGGAATAGAACTGTTGCGAGAGCTGATCCAAGACCGAGGTTAAACTCTGTAAAAGTTTTTTGCCACATTTCATTAGCTATTACTTGTGTTCCAAAATTTCCATTAGTCATCACACGAACAATGTCAAAAACTTTCATGACTAAAACGATTAGAGCTGTCACAATGACACTTATAGTCGGCGTAATTGTGGGGAGAGTCACGTGGAAAAACACTTGTCTATCATTTGCACCATCAACCCGTGCTGCTTCTATCAGGTCACCTGGAACTGCTTTGATAGCTGCAGAAAGTATCACCATGGCAAATCCCGTCTGAATCCAGATCAATACCACCATTAACCAAACATTGTTAAATGGGCCTTCCTGCACAAAAAGTATTGGCTTAGCAATCGGTAAACCCCTAGCCCCCTCTTCAACTCCCCCCAAACCTGGACCAACTAGTCGATAGAGAATCCATAAAATTGGTACAGATACGAAAAGTGAGCCTATTGATATTCCAGTTTGTTTTCTTCGAATACCAAAAATGCTTAAAGCAACAAGACCAGCAGTGGCTAGTAAAAGGAGTGCGATCCCAATAAATTGTCCCACACTCCCAGGGGTAAGTTTTCCCAGTCCGACCCAGATGGCGTTCAATAGACCTGTCTGTGGTTTTTGAGGTGGTCTCGCGATGTACATAAACTTCCATATGATTCCCGCACCCACAAAAGAGATCGCCATAGGAAGAAAAATCAGGCTCTTGGCTGCTGATTCAAATCTAATTCGATCGGCTAAAACTGCTGCTAACAGACCTAAACCTGTCGAGAAACTAGTAACTACTATCACCCACCACAAATTGTTTATTACTGTTCCTCGAAGAGTTGATAACACTGCAAAAATAAGAAGGAATACCCCTATAGCGGAAGGTGTTAGTGAGGCAGCACTGGGTTCTACTATCCGACCCCTTTTTTTGCCTAGCATGACCCCAACTACTGAACCTATAGCTAAAAGTATTAAAGCAATTATGAAAAGACGGCTAGTGAAGATGTTCGACCAGTCCCTTAGATCGATACTCGAGTCATTTGTGAGTATTTCTCCGTAATTTTTCAGTCCTGCCCATTCTCTTCCTTTAAGGCCGTGAAGAGAAAGGTAAATTGTTCTTGCCAAGGGAATTATCAATCCAAGTGCTACAAATAGGAGTGCTGGACCTAGAAAGACGCCTACTCTTGTTCTTCTTTGGAAGTGGTTGCGTTCTAAGAGATTGCGTTTCGGGCCAACATTTAACGCTAAACCAATTAAGGCAAATGGTACGACGGTAAGTAGATAAGTTGAGCTTTTAGGTCCGTTACCTATTTCTGACAGTAACCATCCCCCTACTAGACAACCGATTGCTAAGAAAAATAAAAGCCCACCAAAGCGAAATTTTCTTACCATCGCTGAAGGTAAAGAGTATGCGAGCAACGATATTAGAACGGTCAAAATGAAACTCTTGGTTTGTATCTGAGGGTTAACCGAGTCTTTTAAAAAGTTAGAGATAATAACGCCTATAGCTGCTCCTAATAGCAACCCCGCGAAAATACGAGTCCGATGTTTATCGATTAATTGTGGGATTGAAGTTAGTGCGGCGAAAGCTAAAACAGTTATTAGAACAAGTAATAAAGCAGATCCTTTGACAAGACGGTTACCTATAAGAATAGTTGAGAAAATCGTTCCAAATAGTGCTCCGGTAATAGCTTGAAATACGAACCATCTGTCAACAACGAAATCAAATAAACGGTTTGCTCCAACAAAAATAAGAGCACTCACTCCGATCGAGATAGTGACACCCCAAAATGCGTCTATCAAATTTTCCATTAGTCAGATTTTTACCTATTAATTTAAAAAGGCCGAATCGGGTAGAAGTTATTCGAACCCAAGAAAGTTTATTGGGTTAATACTGATTCCGGCCGGACCCTTTTGGGCCCGGCCGGTAAACAGTTTTTAAGTTTTGTTTGCTGAGATTATTCAGCGAAACCAATACTCATGTCAATGAACTCGTTAGTAAACAAGTCGTTTGCGTTGGTAGTGGTAATTTCCATACCTGCCGCAGCCATCTTGTCTAACACACCTTGGATTCTGGATTCCTCCATGTTTCCAATAGTTGAGTCCGGTCCATTTGCATGAAGACCGAGTGCATTCATTGTTTCAACTGCGTACTCACCTTGTGGTAGTGAGTAAACCCAGAAGGAACCAAATGTTTCAACAGCGTCAACTATTATCGCGTTAGCCCTTGAAGGGTTACCCGAGAAGTTAACAACTGACTGCTGAACAACTGGAATGAACAACTCGAGACATGCTCTCATGTCTTCCATGTCATCTGGTCGAACACCGAGAGTCTGAGAGTAAACCTCGAACCCGGTGTCGTGGAGCAATTCGTACGCAACTTCCTTACCCCATTCGGCAAAGTCGTTCACGTACTGGTAAGGCTCAGAAGAAGCAAATCCCTGCTGAGCAATAGCTCCATCAGCTGCAATGAACATAGCTGGTCCACCATCGTAGGAAGGATCGATTTGATCTGCTGAAACAACTCCTTCAGCTATCCACACCTCGATGAATACGCCACCAGCGAATACGTTGATTGTGACTCCCTGTTCACCAAGATCCGCGATGCCTTCAACATCTGGATAGGTGTTTGGATCCCACATGATCATCTGAGGATTCTTCTCCAACGGTGCCACTACAGAAATCAGTGGCGTGTCTGCCAACTGTGCTTGCGCTTCTGTGTTTGCGTATCCGATATGGATTGAATCATCTGTGTACATGTAGGAAGCAACAGGAGACCAACCAATAGCTGGACCACCAGTGCGAACCTCAATATCAATTCCCAAAGGAGCTCCACCTAGTTGACCAGGACCTGTTACAACCATGTTGTCAGCGTCAATGCTGTAACCAGCACCGATCATCTCATATAAAGCACCATGCTCTGCTTCTGGGAACCAGTCAGTCTGGATCACCAAAGGCGAAGGACAAGCTGCAGCCAAAGCTGTTACAAGCTTCGGTGGCACACCGGCATTAGTGATAGCGAAATCAGCGAAGTTCATTGACTCACTGATAATTCCTCGACCAACAGCGTAAGTGACGTTGTTCATCAAACGATTTGGGTCAAGTGTTGAATCAGTTGAGAAGTACTGCTTATTAGCAGCATGAACATCAGCGGCCATATCAGCACCAACCAAACCAACATTGTTTGCCATTACCTCAAGAACACCGTCAATGTTTGCATCATCCATGATCCAAGCACTTGCAGCTTCTAGAGCAGCTGTATAGGCAGCAACAGTGTTCGGGTTAGCTGCAGCAAATTCACGTGAAGTGGTATTCACCAATGAAGGCCAATCCAAAGTACTTGGACCGTCTCCAGCAACTAGTGAGAACGGACGAGTACCAATTCCGTTAACAACACCCATTGTCATGCCAGGCTCAAAAGTAATAGCCCAGTCAATCTCACCGGAGTCCATCGCAGCAACGGTTGTTGCACCAAGACCAGTAGCGATGTAAGTCGAGCTTTCAGGATCAACACCAGCTTGCTCATAAAGCTCACGTGCCATTTGCTCAGCGGCAGCACCACGGGCTACAACACCAACATTGGTGCCTTCAAGAGCCTGCATGGTTGCTTCCCAGTCACCTTCGACTACTTCTTGATCGCTAGATACAAGAACGTCGAAGAAGTGACCATCAATTGCTTGAGAGAACATGATCACATCAAAGCCGGAATCGCGCAATCCCAACATGTTGTCAGGAGTATTAGCCACGAAATCAACTTCGCCAGCTACAAGAGCAGCAGCGTTAGCAGGACCCGAAGCACAAGTTACATACTCATGACTTGTGAAACCGAACGATTCGAATACGCCCATGTCACCAGCTACGAAAACTGGAAGACCCGTGTAGGTCGGAGCGGTACAAATCCTGATGTCAGTTACCTCAGGCGGAGCGAGAGGAGCAGCTACTGGTGTGGCGCCTGGCCATGATGCGTCTATGTCAGCTGTGGCTTCGGCAACAGTTTTGTCACCATTAACAACAGCTGTTCCGTCAGTCCAGAAAGTACCGGCACCAACAGCAGCAGGC
>Ga0315326_10000397_pt1 | contig 20984 bp, 21 predicted proteins | sample M180m32315metaG_FD_203457 | JGI IMG/M metagenome (GOLD analysis project Ga0315326, IMG submission 203457) | Ammonia-oxidizing marine archaeal communities from Monterey Bay, California, United States - M1 80m 32315 | ecosystem: Environmental > Aquatic > Marine > Coastal | place: USA: California... | reverse complement strand
AATATAGCTCAGGCAGTTTTAGGGGACACAATTAATGTATTGACTCTTGATGGTGAAATTGAATTAAAAATTCCTAAAGGAATTCAATCGGGGAAAAAAATAAGATTGAATGACAAAGGTGTTGTATCTATAGGAAGAAATAATAGAAGAGGTAGTCATATAATAACAATCAAAGTAGTTATTCCTTCTGACTTAAGCTCTGAACAAAAAGGCTTATTTGAAAAATTAAAAGAATCATTAGACAACTAATGATTGATGACTCATTAATAGAAGTAAGTTTAGTAATAAAAAATGAGTTTGTAGAGCCTATTTCATATGCTTTTCATAAGTTTTGCGATTATGATTTTGTTATTTCAGAGGATGTTGAGTACAATCCAGACGAAAACGAAGAAAGACCTCCTTCTGAATTTGTTACTATAAAATCTTACTTAGATGATAATAACCAATCAGTAACCAAAATCTCGTCTATTCAAGGTGCTCTTTCATTGATAAGAATTGTCTGTGATATTCCAGAATTAACTATAACTAAAATATTTAAAAAGGATTGGACTAATCAAAAATTTCCATCAATTGAAATAGGTGAAAATTTTGTAATTACTAATGATAAAGAATTCAATTCTTCTTCAAAAATAATAATAAACATTAATCCTGGTTTGGGTTTTGGGACGGGACATCATCCTACTACAAAAATGATGTTAGAGCAGATTGAAAAATATAATTTATATGAAAAAAGAATTTTGGATTTTGGATGTGGATCAGGAATTTTATCTATAGCTGCTAAAAAATTAGATGCAAATGAAGTTGTTGCTATAGATACTGATGATTTAGCTATAAGTTCTGCAAAGCAAAATATTGATTTTTCTAAATTATCAGATATTCAACTCAAACTAGGATCAATTGAATCAATTGATCCGCATTATAAATTTGACTTAATTTTTGCTAATATTTCTTCAAATATTATTATTAAATATTGTGATATTCTTTTTTCTTTATTAAATCATGATGGGATTTTATTATGCTCAGGAATCTTGAATGTACATATGAAAAATACTCTTTTAGAACTAGAAAATGTTGGATTCAAATTAAATAATTCTTATCAAGAAGAAGACTGGAGCTGTTTGGAGATGACTAATGTTTAGAATTTATTATTCTGGAGCTTTGAATGATTTTATATCAATAACAAATGATAAATTACATAAAATATCTTCAGTTTTAAGAATGAAAAAAGGAGAACAGATAATAATATTTGATGGAAAAGGAATTTCTCAAATAATGGAAATAAAAGATATTGATAAAAATAAAGTTATTCTAGAAATTGTAAAGAAACAAATAATAAAAGAAAAACAAACCCCTGAAATTATCTTAGCTATATCCATAATTAAGCCTTCTAGATTAGAAATTGCTATAGAAAAAACTGCAGAATTGGGAATTTCAAAGATATACCCCTTAATTACAAAAAATACTAATAGTACACTCGTAAAAAGAATAAATAATAATCGAATTGAAAGAATGAAAAATATTGCCATTTCAGCTTCAGAACAGTGTGGTAGTGACTTTATTTCAGAAATTGAATCCCCTACAAATCTAGAACAAATTTTGAGTTTACAAAATAATGAAACAGGACTTATATTCTATTATGAAAATTTCAGAGAAATTACAAAAAAAAATACAGATCTTAGTAAATATAAAAAACTTATTATATTAATAGGCCCAGAGGGTGGATTTACTGAGGAAGAATATGAAAAATTAAAAAATAAAAGCACAGTTTTAGGATTAGGAGAAAATATATTAAGGACAGAAACAGCTGCAATTTGCGCTGTTCATGAAATAAATTCTTTAGTTAGGTCTACTCTTTAGAATCATCTCTACTTAAAAGATCATTTATACCAACTTTTGGATTTTTACCATTAAATAGAACTTTATAAATTTCATTAATAATTGGGGCTTTGATTTTTTCTTCTAGGAGAATATTTTTTATTATTCTTGTTGAATTAATCCCTTCAATTATACCTGTTATATTTTCTTTAGCTGTTTCTAGGTCTACTCCTCTAGCAAGTAATGATCCGAGTTGATTGTTTCTACTGTTAGGATTGAAACAAGTTGTTATTAAATCCCCTAATCCTGAATTTCCAAATATAGTTTTTTCATTTCCTCCAAAAAAAGTTATTATATTTTTCATTTCATTTAAGCTTCTTGTTATATAAGCAGCCATTGAGTTTGTTCCTAACTTATACTCTTGAATGATACCTGCTCCTATTGCAAAAATATTTTTCAATATTCCTCCAACTTCAATTCCTATAATGTCATTTGAGCTATATGCTCTAAACTTGTCACTATTAAATATTTTTCTTATCTTTTCCTCATTTTTTTTATCTATACCTATAACCGTTGTTGCTGGTAAGCCATCATATATTTCAGAAGATATGTTAGGTCCAGAAATGACCCCTATGTTATTCTGTTTGAGTTTGGTGTTATCAAATAAGTACTGTGAAATAGTTTTTTTAGATTCTTGCTCTAAGCCTTTGATTGCACTAATTACTATTTTCTCAATTGTTAGGAATTTATTTATTCTACCAATATTTTTTTTAATACTACTACTTGGAACAGCCAAAATTATAATTTGTGATTCTTCAATTATTTTTTCATAATTACTCGATATTTTTATTTTATTATCTAATTTATATATTTTTCCTCTTTTAATTAATCTTTCATCATTAATTCTTTTTTCTTCATTTAAATCTCTTGTTAATATTGTTACGTTATCTACATTTTTAACAAGTATATTTGACAGAGTTATTCCCCATGAAGTAGACCCTAAAATTGAAATGTTTTTTATGTCTTCCATAATTAAAAAAGCTTATTCTCTTGTTTGTTATATAGTCTTATAATGTTTTGTTTATGCTTATAAATAATCAATAATGGAATACTTATAAGCAATAAATATTCTATTGAAAGCACTCCGGATATTGTAAATATTGCTATCAATATTATAGAAATTATACAGCCAAAAATTGATCCTAGAGAAACAAATCTTGTTTTGTAAATTATTGGTATTGCAATAACTAAGCCTACAAATATATAAGGTACTAAGACTATTACACTTCCAAAGCCTGTTGCAACACCTTTTCCGCCATTGAACCTATGATAGATAGGATAGCAATGACCTAAGACTAAAAATATACATCCTAAAATACTGTATATATCTTCATCAAGAAATAATTTCATAAATAAAAGTGGAATAAATCCTTTTATAATATCCAATATTAAAACTATTATTCCAGGTTTTAATCCAATAGTTCTATGAACATTTGTAGCTCCTGAATTTTTAGATCCTAATTTCCTAACATCTATTTTGTAAAATATTTTGCTAATCATAGTTCCAGATTGAAATGAACCTACTAAAAAACAAATCAAACTCAATAAAAATATCAAAATAAAATTCATCTTCTTTTACCCTTAACAAATCTCAAGCTTATTGGACAACCAGAAAAATCAAATCTTTCTCTGATTTTATTTTCTAAATATCTTTTGTAGCTGAAATGGATGAGATCATAGTTATGGGATTCAAATTTAAATCCGGGAGGACTAATTTTATATTGTGAAATTGAAAAAATTTCTGGAGATTTTTTTCCTTTTGAAGCAGGTTGCTTTTTTGATATAGCGTCTATAAAGCAACTGTTTAACTCTTTCTGAGCGACCCTTTTTATTGAGTTTTCATATACTTCTATAGCCATAGGGATGATTTTATCTATATTTATTTCTTTTAAGGCTGATGTAAGCAATATAGGAATTTTTGGAATATGGTTAAATTTTTCAGATATTTCTTCTATTATTTTTTCTTTTTGATCTGCAGAAACTAAATCAAATTTATTCATCACTATAATGCAAGGTCGCATAAGATCTTTTATAAAACCTGATATATGTAAATCTTGGGATGTGATCATTTCTTCTGCACTTAATATCAATATACAAACATCTGCTCTTTCTACAGATTTTATAGTTCTTATAGAAGAATATTTTTCTATTCCTTGTTCTATTTTTCCTCTTCTTCTTAACCCAGCTGTATCTATAAAATTTATATTTTTATCAAGGTATTTCACACTATAATCAATGCTGTCTCTTGTAGTTCCTGGAATATTGCTAACTATAGATCTGTTAGATTCTGTAAGTAAGTTGAAAATACTTGATTTCCCAACATTTGGATGACCAACAATAGATAATTTAATTTCATTACTTTTTTTAGGAACGTTTTGAAATTCTTTTCCTAAAACTTTTTCTAAAAGTTCTACAATTCCTCGATTATGATAAGCGCTTATTCTAATGCTTTCAAATTGACTGATATTAGAGAAATCCAAGGAATTAAATTCATCAGATGGGAGATCTAATTTATTAATAGCTACTATAGCATTTTTATTATTTTTTCTAATTAATCTAAGAACTTCTTCATCAAGTGGATTTATACCTTCTCTTCCATCAACCATAAAAATCAATTTATCACTATCTTTTATTGCATTTAAGGCTTGGTCAGTAATTGAATTTTGAAAATCTACGCTTGAATTTTTATCTATTCCGCCTGTATCAATTAATATAAAATTTTTATCATTCCAAGACGCATTTGTAGAAACTCTATCTCTGGTAGTTCCAGACACATTTGAAACTATAGAAATTCTTTCACCAGCTATTCTGTTGAATAATGTGGATTTACCTACATTAGGTCTTCCAATTATAGATACTATCATTTGAAAAAGGTTTTTTTTTTATTATTACATAAACTAATAAACTAGATAATGTAATCTATTAGACCTATTTGTGCCCAAAGTCTATTTTCTGCTTGATCAAAAACAATTGATCTTGGATCGTAAAGTAAACCTTCTTCAACTTCCTCTCCTGGATGTGCAGGCAAATCATGCATAAATTTTACATTTTTATCAGCTTTATCTAATAAATCTGATGTTATTTGGAATCCAGAAAAATCATTTAATCTTTTTTTTGTTTCTTCTTCTTGACCCATACTTGTCCAAACATCTGTATATACTATGTTTGTGTTTTCTATTGCATCTTCTGCATTTTCATACTTGTTGAAATCTCCTCCACTTAAACTGGAAAAATAATCACTAGTTTTTTGGTCAAATTCATATCCTTTAGGAGAAGCTATATTGAAGTTTCCTCCAAGTAAAATTACTGCATAAGCTAAACTTTTTGCAACATTATTACTATCACCTATGTAAGCAATTGTCTTATTATTGATATTTCCTAATTTTTCAGTAATAGTCATTACATCTGCTAATGCCTGACAAGGATGCTCTTCATCGGTTAGAGCATTTATTACAGGTACAGATGAATATTTTTCAAAGATCTCTATTTTTTCTTGTTCAAATGTTCTAATTATTGCTAAATCTGACATTTTGCTGACAACACTTGAGACATCAGCTATTGGCTCTCTTATTCCCATTCCAACTTCTTCAGGGGAAAAATATATTGCATTGCCTCCAAGTTTTTGAACGCCAATCATAAAAGATAATTTTGTTCGCAAAGAAGGTTTGTCAAAAAGAAGTACAGCAGTCTTGTTATTTAGTGTATTAGAAGTTTTGCCATTTTTAAAATCTATCCCAAGATTTATGATATTCTTCAAATCTTGATTGCTACAATCACTAATTTTTATCAGACTATTTAACATCAAGCAGGCTTAAAAACTGGTAAATTTTGACCGTCTGCATCAATGAAATCTACAACTAGATCCATTCCAATTTGAAGATTTTCTGGTTCAGGAGCTATACCTATGATTCTTGTAGGCATATTTACACCTTCTTCTAGAGTAACAATAGCTGCTATATATGGAACTTCCTCAACAAAACTTGGGTGCGGAGCAGCATGAACTATTGTGAAGGTATAAAGTGTTGCTTTTCCTGAAGCCTCAATCCATTCAACATCTCTACTACCATCTTTTGTCGATACAGCTCTTGGATAAAATTGAAGATGGTCTCCAAATTTTTGGATCACTAATTTTTTTTCGTTAGCTGCTTCCCAGTATTTATCAGATTCTGGTTGTGGAATTGGTTTTATTTTATCGCTCATTTTTTTTCCTTTATAAAATAGAAGATTTAATTATTTAATTTGAAGTTAGTAATACTGTACCTGTACTTGATAATAGTCCTCCAGTACCGTGTGCCAATGCAATATCACATTTATCTAGTTGCCTTTTCCCTGTTTCACCTCTTAATTGTCTCACTGCTTCAATTACAGTAAAAATACCATACATTCCTGGATGAGTATAAGATAATCCTCCTCCATTCGTATTCAGTGGGAATGTCCCTCCTGGAGCTGTTACTTGGTTTGCTATAAAATCAGGGCCTTCTCCTGGACCACAAAACCCTAAGCTTTCTAAGGTAGCTAGGACTGTATAAGTGAAAGAATCATAAATCATTGCTAGATCTATATCTTTATAATCTAATCCAGCCATTTCTAAAGCCCTAGGACCAGTTTTTCTACCATAAGTTCTAGTTAAATCAGGCATTTGTGAAATAATACTTCCGTGATCATGTCCTTCGCCAGCTCCTAATATTTTAATAGGACCTTTTTTTGTATCTTTTGCTTTTTCAATCGAAGTTACAACAATAGCAGCTCCGGCATCCGTTACTAAACAACAATCAAGTAGATGGAAAGGCCAAGAAATCCATCTTGAATCATGATAGTCATCAAAAGTCATTGGCTTGTCATAAAAGTAAGCTTTTTCATTCATATTAGCCCATTTTCTAGTTGAAACAGCTATCTCAGCAAGGGCTTGCCTAGTTCGGTCTTCACCATACATTTCCATATATTTTCTTGCTGCCATTGCGTAGTTTATTGGAGGTCCCATTATTCCATAAGGTGAAGTATATTGATCTGCAGGCATTCCTCCTCCACTTCTATTACGGGCTCTATCACTTCTTCCACTTTGTCCGTGAGTTATAAGTGCTACTTCACAATAACCGGCATTTATTGCTGCTAATGCGTGAGCTAAATGGATAACAAAAGAAGATCCACCAACAATTGTAGAATCTGTATAATTTGGTTCTATTCCTAAATATTCTCCTAAATCATAAGTAGAGTAACCTGCAGTAAATAACCCATCAACATCTGAAATATTTAATCCTGCATCTTGTAGTGCATTGTGAGCAGCTTGTGCATGGTGACCTAAAGGAGAAATTTCAGGAACCTTACCTATTTTGTCAGATTCTGCTACGCCAACAATTGCAGCTTTTCCTGATAAAGATTTTCTTAAAGCTTTCATTTTATTCCTTTTTTTTTAATTATAATTAGGTTTTATCTTGAATAAGATGATAGCAATTTATAATAATTTTTCTACTTAAGTGGAGAGTAATCTGTAGGATTTAAAAGTTGATTTTCGACATTTTTTACTATTATTCCATCCTTATGAGATTCTTCTACTACTTTTTGCCATTCAGGATCATCTCTAAAATCTTTCCATGATTTTGCTCTAGCATCATGCGATGGGTAAGCTAATAAATACGTTAGTGTATTACTGTTAGGACCTACGTCATTTACCCAGTACCCAATATTCTTAATTCCATGTTTTTCAAAAAGTTTAAGTGTGTGATTTCTAAACCTAGCATTTAAATTTTCTAATTTTCCTGCAAAGCATTCATATATTCTAATTTCATAAATCATTTTATCCTCATAGTTTAATTGCTTATGTAAGACCGTCATTTGTAGTTATATCAAAAATTTCATATTGATCTGCGGTGCAGGTATCTTTTTCCATCAAGAATACTATATATGTCCCTAAGGGAAGAGAGTAGCTGATTAAATTTGGATGATCATTTTGATTTGGCACCTCACTATCAGCTGTAATTGGAAAATTTAAATTTATTATGAACCAATCAGAGGTAATAACTCCTTCTCTAAATTTTAATATATCAGGGCAAAAATCATAATCCTGAGAACCTTCTAATACTTCGCCAGATTTTACCATTGCAAAAGTTATTGGAATGCTTTTATCTGTATGATTTCTGTATATAGAGGCAAACCTTCCATTATCCTTAGATTCGAAAGGAAAAACTATCGAATCATTAGTCACCATAGGTTCATACACTGTATTTAGATCATCATTACATCCTGTTAAAAATAAGAAAAATAAAGTTAATAATATTAGTGTTTTTTTCAAAGTTTCCTCCTGATTATTAAATTTAAATTGGTCGGGGCAGCAGGATTTGAACCTACGACCTCCCGGCCCCCAGCCGGACGCGCTACCAAGCTACGCCATGCCCCGCAATTTGTTTTTTGCAATATAATATATATAGAATACATGATTATATAAACTCTTTCACTTTAAAAAAATATGGAATTAAAAGAACTTTTAGACAGAGCCTCAAGATTAAGGAAAGACATTTCTGAAATTTTGGGGAAAGTTTGACACAAGAAAACTATTTAATGAAATTTCTAGCTTAGAAAAAGATTCTAGTGACGAAAATATTTGGAATGATACCCTAAAAGCTCAAGCGCTTTTTAAAAATTTAAAATCAAAAAAAGATAAATATGATTTATATGATTATTTAGATTATAAATCAAAAGAATTAGTTGAATTATGTGAAATCTCTTTAGACCTGAATGACGATTCAAGCTTAAAAAACATAAATAACGAATTAAATATATTAGAGGAAAGATTTAAAAAAGCATCTTTAACATTGAAATTAAATGGTGAATTCGATGAAAGAAATGCAATTATTGGTATCAAGCAAGGAGCTGGTGGAGTAGATTCCCAAGATTGGGCTGAAATTTTATTTAGAATGTACAAACGTTGGGCAGAAATAAAAAAACTTAATCTCGAAATAATTGACTATTCCCCCGGAGATGAAGCAGGCATAAAATCTGTTATTTTTAGAATAGAAGGTGAAAACGCATATGGTCTGCTTCAGTCTGAAAAAGGAGCACACAGATTGGTAAGAATATCACCTTTTGATACAGGTAATCGAAGGCACACTTCTTTTTCATTAGTTGAAATAATGCCAGAATTGGAAAATTCAGAAGAAATAAAAATTGATAGTAAAGATTTAAGAATAGATGTATTCAAGGCTGGAGGTGCGGGAGGACAAAGTGTTCAAAAAAATTCTACAGCTGTAAGAATAACCCATTTACCTACTAATATTTCAGTATCTGTGCAAAATGAAAGATCTCAATTAATGAATAAGGATCTTGCTATGAAAATTTTGCAAGGAAGGTTAAAAGAGCTTGAAATTATGGAGAAAAAGAAAAGAGATGCGGAAATAAAAGGAGAACACATTTCAGCTGACTTTGGTTCGCAGATTAGATCTTATGTGATGCATCCTTATAAAATGGTAAAAGATCATAGAACTAATTTTGAAACAAGCGATATTGACAGGATTTTAGATGGCAATATAGATGAATTTATAGAACGATATTTACTTGAAAATATTTCAGAATAATTAAATTTCATTTTGCTTCTTCACAATTTCTTCACAAAGTTCATATAAAATTAAGTAATAAACAAAACTCTAGGGATAAATATGATTACAAAATTTAAATTAATTTTATTTTCACTATTAATGTTGATTATTCTTTCTTGTGGAGGTAATGATTCAAATGTTGAAACTATTGGTAAAAATTCTAATGTTGCCCCAGGTTTAGCGAGTAGTTCAGAAGATAATACTAGTAAGACAAGAGATAATATATTTAGGTTGAATTTTTCTGATCCTCCAACATTTGACCCTGCTTTAGTAACAGACACTACATCTGCATCTATTATAGTAGAGATTTTTTCCGGGTTAGTGACTTTAAATAAAGAATTAGAAATTATTCCAGACTTGGCAGAATCTTGGGAAATATCAGAAAATGGAAAAACTTACACATTTAAACTTAGAGAAGGAATCAAATTTTCTAATGGAGATGATGTAACTGCTGAGGATTTCAAATGGTCCATAGAGCGAGCAGCTAACCCAGACACAGGCTCATTAAATGCTGAAGTATATTTAGGAGATATATTAGGCGTAAAAGAAGTTGTAGAAAGTGGTGGATCTATAAAAGAGGTATTTGGAGTAAAAGTTATAAACTCTCGAACACTGGAAATTACAATTGATGAACCAAAAACCTACTTTATTGCAAAGCTTACATATCCTACAGCCTTTGTTTTAAATAAAGAATATATTGAAAAGAACGGTGAAAGCTGGATAGATAATCCTGTAGGAACTGGACCTTTTATTCTTTCTGAATATCAAATAGGCCAAACTTTAAAACTAAAGAAAAATATAAATTACTGGGGAGAAAAAGCAAAAGTAGACGGCATAATAATGAACTTGGCTGGTGGTGTTTCTATGGCTATGTATGAGAATGATGAGATAGATATTACTGGGGTGGGTTTGGCAGATTTAGAGAGAGTTAAAGATCCGAACGATCCGCTAAATAGAGATTTAGTAAATGTTCCTCCTCAATTTTCACTAAACTATATTGGTTTTAATGTGAATATACCTCCTTTTGATGATGTAAACTTCAGGAAAGCTTTGTCTTATGCTGTTGATAAAGAGATTATCGCTGACAAAGTTTATTCAGGTTTGACAAAACCGTCATATTCAATAATTCCACCAGGATTTCCAGGATATAGTCCATCAATAAAAGGTATTGAATTCAATGAAGAGTTAGCCAAAGAATATTTGGCAAAATCAAAGTATTCTGATCCTTCAACTCGCCCTAGAATTATAGTGACGATACCTGGAACAGGAGGGTCTCCAGGTTTAGATACTGAAATTATCTCAGATATGTGGAATGAAACTTTAGGCATTGATGTCGAAATACAACAAGTAGAATGGGCTACTTACTTACAAGATATGAATAGAAAAAGATTACAACTATGGGCAGGGTCTGGTTGGCAAGCGGACTATGCAGATCCTCAAGATTTCATTGATGTGTTGTTCTATAGCCAATCTGATGTCAATCATGGTAATTATTCTAATTCGGAGGTTGATAAATTAATTATTGAAGCTAGAACTGAAATTGACAATAACAGAAGATTCCTTTTGTACAATCAAGCTGAACAAATTATAATTGACGAAGCTGCAATTTTCCCATTGTGGTTTGATACAGATGGATTTGCATTAGTGAAACCTTGGGTTAAAGGCTATGAATTCACTCCGATAATTGTGCCTAAATTTAAAGATGTTGAAATAAAATAATACAAATTCTTTATATTGAATTACTTTTTAATCTATTATTAAAAAATAATGTTAAAATATATTTTTCGTAGATTAATTTGGATGCCCATTTTACTCTTGTTTGTATCATTAATTGTTTTTATTTTAGGAGTCTATGGTCCGGGGGATCCTATAGAGGTGCAACTGGGGAATAATTATGATGAAGTTAATGCAGACAGAATAAGAGAAAAAATGGGTTTAAATGACCCTGTTCTAGTGCAGTGGATTAGATATGTAGGGAATGCTGCTAAAGGAGATTTTGGGGAATCATATGTATTTAAAAATAGAGATGTATCCGAACTTCTTATACCAAAATTGATTGTTTCAGCTAAACTCAATATAATATCTTTTGCTATAGCTATTTCATTAGGAATTCCTTTAGGATTTTATGCAGCTATTAATTATGGGTCCTCCAAAGACCCTTTTGTGGTAATTATTTCATTATTTTTTTACGCTATGCCAGTATTTTTTACCGCTCCTTTATTAATACTTGTTTTTGCTTTGCAACTAGATTTGGTCCCTGCAGCTGGATGGGGAGGGGTTTTTGATAAAAGAATTATTTTACCCGCATTAACTGTAGGAATTCCTGGAGCAGCAGTTTTTGTAAGATTGATTAGAGCTTCTATGATTGAAGTATTAGATTCTGATTATGTAAAATTAGCTAAAGCTAAAGGTGTTAGTGAAATTAAAGTATTGTGGAAACATGCATTCAGAAATGCAATGTTGCCAGTAGTTACTATTATGGGTTTTTCATTGGCAGGATTATTTGGAGGATCTTTAATCGTAGAAATACTTTATGGAATCCCTGGTGTAGGGCGAATTTCTTTAGATTCAGTGTATTCTAGAGATTATCCTGTGATAATGGCTATAGTATTGCTAGGGTCTAGTGCGCTGGTTGTAGCTAATCTAATTATTGATTTTGTTTATACATTAGTTGATCCTAGAATTGAGATGCTATGATAAATAATGAAATTAGGCATACTTCATCAATGCGATTATTTATACAAAATTTTTCAAGAAAAAAACTAGGTGTAGCTTGTTTGATCATAGTTAGTTTAATTTACTTGGTGGGCATTTTTGCTCCAGTTCTTGCCCCTTATGATTATTCAGAAACTAATCTTTTAAAAACTCAAGCAGGTCCTGATTTTGAAAACTTATTAGGAACAGATAGACTGGGTAGAGATATTCTTTCTAGAGTTATTTGGGGTATTCAAACAACTGTCATTGTGACGATTACAGGTCTTTTAACAGGTTCTCTTATATTAGGCCTTTTTCTAGGATTGTTAGCAGGATTTTATAAAGGCATTTTTGATTTTATAGTAATGAGAATAGGAGAACTAGTATCTTCTTTTCCTGATATTCTATTGATTATTTTACTTGCAGCCACCTTGAGACCAAGAATAACAAATCTCTTTTATCAAATAGAGGATAATTTAAATATTTCAGGTTTAATTAGTTCAGGTATTATTGACTACCTTGTTATAGGAATTGCTCTTTTACCATTGAGTTGGTTTGGAACCATGAGGTTGATAAGAGCTCAAGTTTTTAGTATTAGAGAAATAGAATATGTCCAATCAGCTAGAACTTCTGGAGCTAGTACTTTGAGAATAATAACTAAGCATATCCTTCCAAATGTTATATCCCCTTTAATTGTTACGTCTACTTTTGGACTTGGTGCTGTAGCTTTATCAGAGGTCATATTATCTTTCTTTGGATTAGGAGTCCAACCTCCAAGACCTAGTCTTGGAGCTATGCTATCAGATGTTTCAGGCAGAGGAGGTGCTAGTGTTTCAGTTCTAACTAATCACCCTGAACAATTACTTTCTCCAATTATAGTAATTTGGATTATGATTTTTTGTTGGAACATCATTGGAGACGCATTAACTGATATATTAAATCCTAAGAAGAATTAAATTTACGTTAGGATATAGAATCCGTGTATCCTTTAGCGTGTAACCGTGTAGAGGAGTGAAAAATGAGTTTTTTTTCATCAAGAAGATCAACCGTCCATGGTAAAAATGGGGGAGTAGCTACTAGTCAACCTATAGCTTCACAAGTTGGAATAGATGTTTTAAAGGCTGGAGGGAATGCAGTTGATGCAGCTGTAACAATGGCTTCAACTTTAGGTGTAGTAGAACCGATGTCTACAGGAATAGGTGGAGATATTTTCGCGTTGATATGGGATCCAAAAACTGAAAAAATTGCATCATTTAATGGTTCTGGAACATCTTCAAGAAATTCTGATCCTAATGAACTTATAAACAAAGGCCTATCTTCAATACCTACAGAAGGCGAAGGTGCAGCGTATTCAGTTTCTGTGCCTGGTTCAGTTGATGGGTGGCAAAAAATACTTAAAAAATTCGGCACCATTTCTTTATCTGACTCACTATCTCCTGCAATAAAGTTAGCAGAAGAGGGGTTTCCTGTTAGTAAATTAATTTCTTGGCAGTGGCGAGAAAATGAAGATAAATTATTATATAGAAATTCTGGTAATGAGCTATTAAAAAATGGTAAGGCACCTGAAGAAGGTGATGTCATAAAGCTTACAACTTTGGCTCAATCTATGCATGAGATTTCTAAGAAAGGCCCTAAAGTTCTATACGAAGGCGATTTGGGGGAAAAAATAACAAATTATATTAGACAAGAAGGAGGATGGCTCGATAACGAAGACTTGAAAAATTACAGATCTTATTGGACGGACCCAATTAAAACCAATTATAGAGGTTATGATGTTTTTGAGTGCCCTCCAAACGGCGATGGATTAGCAGCTTTAATTTCACTAAATATAATTGAAAACCTTGATTTTAGAAACATCAAACATGGTAGCAGCGATTTTTATCATTACCTAATTGAATCAATGAAATTAGGTTTTTCTGATGCATTATGGCATGTTACTGATCCTGAAAAAAATGATATTCCTATTGATAAATTATTATCAAAAGAATATTCCAAAGAAAGATTTAATCTTATAAATTCTAAGAATATTATGAATCAAGTTTCTCATAATACTTTTGAGACGAGTGGAGATACAGTTTACATAACAGCGATTGATGGAAATGGGATGGGATGTTCCTTAATAAACTCAACATTCCAAGGTTTCGGATCTGGATTAGTCGTTCCTGAAACAGGTATAGCTCTTCAAAACAGAGGAGCGTTATTCAGTTTGGATAAATCTCATCCAAACTTTCTAGAACCTAATATGAGGCCATTCCATACAATTATTCCATGTATGGTTACTAAGGATAATAAATTGTTTTTATCTTTTGGTGTAATGGGAGGTTTTCAACAACCTCAAGGTCATCTACAGGTGATATCGAATATTATTGATTATGGACTTGGTCCACAAGATGCTTTAGATGCATTGAGATTTTCATTGGATGTTGATGATATGAAAACTATTTCAGTAGAGGATGATTTAGATATTAACGTAATAAACGATTTAAAATCTAAAGGGCATAAAATAAAAGTAGTTGCAGGGAATGAAAGAATTATGTTTGGAGGAGCCCAAGTAGCTCGGTACAATAATGAAACAGGTGTCATTTCTTTAGGAACAGAACCAAGAAAAGACGGATCTGCATTGGCCTATTAATTAAATTTGTACTAAGAATTAATTTTGTACTAAGAATTAATGAAATTTATATAATTAATACCCTATAATATAATCTCAAACTTATTAATTTATTGGAGTTTTAGTATGGGTCAAATTAATGTTGCAATTATTGGAGTGGGAAACTGTGCGTCTTCCTTAGTTCAAGGTATTCACAAATATTCTGAGATTCAGGACAATGAACTTCAGGTTCCGGGGCTTATGCATAACGTTCTTGGAGGTTATGCAATTGGAGATGTGAATATTGTAGCTGCTTTTGATGTTGATAAAGATAAAGTAGGTAAAGACATTAATGAAGCAATTTACACAAAAAATAATAACGCCCTTAAGTTTTTTGATGTTCCTAAAACTGGAATAAAAGTAGATAGAGGAATGACTCATGATGGAGTTGGAGAATATTTAGAAGATGTAATTGAAATAGATAAAGATCAAAGTAGTCCTGGGTCACAAACTTCTGATATTGTTCAAATTCTTAGAGAAAAAAAAGTTGACGTAGTAATAAACTACTTGCCAGTGGGATCAGAACAAGCAACTAAATGGTATGTTGAACAAGTTTTAGCAGCTGGATGTGCATTCGTAAACTGTATTCCTGTTTTTATTGCTAAAGAAGATTATTGGCAAAAAAGATTTATTGATAAAGGTTTACCTATCGTGGGAGACGATATTAAGAGTCAAGTAGGTGCAACTATAATACATCGTGTTTTAGCTAGATTATTTGAAGACAGAGGAGTAAGACTAGACAGAACTTATCAACTTAATTTTGGAGGCAATACAGACTTTTTAAATATGCTTGAAAGATCAAGATTAAAGAGTAAGAAAATTTCTAAAACTAATGCTGTTCAGTCTCAATTAGAAAAAGAATTGCCAACAGATGATGTTCATATAGGTCCATCTGATCATGTTCCTTGGTTAGAAGATAGAAAATGGGCATATATTAGATTAGAAGGAACCTCTTGGGGGGATGTCCCTTTAAACGTTGAACTAAAATTAGAAGTTGAAGATAGTCCAAACTCTGCTGGTGTTGCTATAGATGCAATTAGATGCGCCAAAATAGCAATGGATAAAGGTGTATCTGGTGCAGTAGATGCTCCAAGTGCATATTTCATGAAGTCTCCACCTAACCAAATGAGAGATGATGATGCAAGGCGAGCAGTTGAGGATTTTTCAGATATAGAGTAAATTTTAATTCTTTGAAAGTCGCTATTTTTTGTCCTTATGATTTTTCCTTCCCTGGAGGGGTGCAGACTCAAGCATTTGATTTAGCAGTTTCTTTAAAAAATAAAGGACAAAATGTTTTTTTATTTGCTCCTTTGTCAGACAAAAATATTCATGAAATTAACAACATCCCTTTTTTTAATTTAGGGAAACCTTTTACTTTTAGCTTTTTGGGTTCTAAATCAAGAATTTCTATAAATATAATAAAAATTTTTAAAATTAGTAATTATTTAAATAAAAACAACTTTGACATAATTCATTTGAATGAACCTCTATCTCCAACATATCTATTACTAATTTATTTAGTCAGAAAAATTAAGATAGTAGGGACTTTTCATGCATATGGAGAAAAAAAACATTTTTGGTATGTTTATTTTAAATCTTTTTTAAACTTTTTTTTAAAAAAAATTGATTATAAAATTTGCGTTTCTAATTCTTCTCAAAAATATATAAATCGCTATTTTGATTTTGAATCTATTATAATTCCAAATGGTATAGATTTACAAAAATATAGAGAAATTAAAGAAAAGCCAAAAGTTTTAAGAAATTCAAATAAAAAAATATTATTTGTAGGACGTTTTGAAGAACAGAGAAAAGGATTTAACCTTTTATTAAATTCGTTTAATAAACTGTCGAAAGAAATAAAAAATTTAGATCTAATAGTAGCAGGCCCAGGAAATTCTAAAAATTTTAAAATTAAAAATCCAAATGCTGATTTTAATAAAATATCTTTTATTGGAACTGTATTACAATCTGAACTTCCTTCTTTTTATAAAAATGTTGATGTGATTTGCCTATCTTCTTTAGAAAATGAATCATTTGGAGTTATTATTTTAGAAGCTATGGCTTCTGGAAAGATTTTAGTTTTATCTAACATTGACAGTTATAAAGAATTGTCAGAAAAAAATAAATATGGATTTTTATACACTTATAATTCAACAGAAGATCTGTATAACTTACTATACAATTTACTAAATAAAAAAATATCTGTGGGAAAAAATATTAAAAACGGGCTAAAAAATGTACAAAATTACTCATGGGATTATTTAGTTTCTGAAATAATTAATATATATAAAAAGTTACTAAAATAAATTTGGAAAAATTTAGACAAAAATTAAGATTTTATACCAGAAAAATTTATGAAGATCCAATATCTAAATTATTGATCTCATTAAAATTTACACCTAATGCTGTCACTATATTGGGCCTACTTATTACTCTCTTAGGCTCATTTTTTGTTTTTCAAGGAAATTTTCTTTTTGGTGGAATTGTAGTAGGAATAGGCACATTATTGGATTCAATAGATGGTTCTATGGCTAGGCTGTCAAATAAAGCAAGCAAGTTTGGAGATTTGTTAGATTCGGTAATTGATAGATTTAGTGAAGGTATTATTTTTATAGGAATAGCTGCTTACTTTATCTTTAATGAATTTAATGATTATGCAATATTGTTTACAATAATATCTCTTTTATGTTCTCAGCTAATAAGCTATATAAGAGCTAAGTGTGAAAGTTTAGGTATTGAAAATAAATCAGGTTTTTTTACTCGTGTAGAAAGATCAATAGTTATAATTGTTTGTTTAATTATATCTCAGCCTTTAATAGGGCTTTACATTCTAGTAATAGGCACTTTTATAAGTTCTATATGGAGACTTGTTATAGGGTTGAAAAATGCTAAAAGCTAAACTGATTATTTTATTTTTTATAATATTTGTTTTTGCTCCTTCAGGAATCCTTTTTGCTGATTTTAATTCTGAAGTAGAAATTTCAAAATTGACTGCTGAGGTTGATTTTCCAGAAAAAATCACATTTCTTTTTGAAGGAAAATCTAAAAAGAAAATTCAAGATATAAAAGTAAATTTTAAAACCGGTGAAAGAAAAACTCTTCAATATGGATACATGGATTTTTCTAAAAATATAGATACAGGAATAATCAATTCCAAAATGGATGTTAGGATAAATACCCAAAATGGTTTTATTCCTCCAGGGTCAGAAATTACTTGGAATTTGATTTTTTATTTTGAGGATGGATCTCAGTTTGTTACTGATGAATCAGATTTTATTATGCTTGATACAAGATTTGATGATTGGGAATTCGTTGAATCTGTAAATATAAGAGTTTATTATAGATATTCTAAAAGTCGAGCTAAAAGATTGCTAGAAGAGTGTGAATTATTATTAGAAGATATGAGCCCAATTGTAGGAAGATTTGATGAAAAAATTAGAATGACTTTATATAATAATTATTCTGAAATGATAGATGCAATCAGGTCAAAGTCTAAAACATCTGATAGGGAGCTAATTACTGCTGGTCAAGCATTTGAAGAATCTGCTGTTGTTCTAGTTTTGGCAGGTAAAAACGATCTCGGGACATCAACTCATGAAATAATGCATGTATTAGTTGGAAGAGCAACTGATGGATCTATTAACCTTCCTTTATGGATAAATGAAGGTTTAGCTGAATTTGCAAATAGAGATAAAACTGTTAGTTACGATTTATATTTAGACTGGGCCATTGGTACAAATCAATTGAAACCATTAAACCAACTTAATACTTTTCCTGGAGATCCCAAATTAACTCTTGTAGCTTATGGGCAATCAAGAAGTGTAGTAAATTATATGATAAAAAATTATGGTTTAGAAACTATGAATTTGTTGTTAAAAAATTTATCTGAAGGTATGACAGTAGATGAAGCTATGATAGATAGTTATGGTTTTAATGTAGAAGAATTAGATAAAGAATGGAGAGACACAATAGGTGCTGGCCCTTATAAACCTAGAGAAAATGAAACTATAACAGTTCTTAAAAATAAGCCAGTTATTGACGGTTCATGCAGATCAAGTAACCTATTGGTTTTATCTTTAGGAGCTATGTTTTTAGTTTACTTGGCTGGAATTAATGGATTGGCATTATTTGATCGAAAATAGATTGCGATTTGCGTAAATTTTTATGATGAATTTAACATTTTAGAAACATTTACGTAACAGAAACTAAACAAATGCGTAACACGAAAAAAACATTCCTAAAATAAATTATATTGTAATTATTAATTTATTAAGGAGGGATTATGGATTCAGGACATACAGCATGGATGCTTATGGCATCTGCATTAGTATTTTTTATGACGCCAGGGTTAGCATTTTTTTATGGTGGCTTAGTAAGGGCAAAAAGCTTAGTTAATACAATGATGCTAAGTTTTATTACTATAGGAGTAGTAACAATTGTTTGGACTCTTTGGGGGTATAGTTTAGCCTATGGTACAGGAGAACTTATACCTGGTTTTGTAGCTGATTTTTCATTATTAGGCTTGAATGGTGTAAATATGTTTTCCGCCGAAGGTGATGCTATTAGTCCATTATATGATGTTCTATTTCAAATGATGTTTGCTATTATCACTCCAGCTCTGATAACTGGAGCTTTTGCTGAAAGATTTAAATTTTCTACATATCTTATTTTCACTGTAATTTGGATAACTGTAGTTTACGCTCCTATTGCCCACTGGGTTTGGGGTGGAGGTTGGATAGGAGCCGATGGGGCAGGAGCCTTGGATTTTGCTGGAGGAACAGTAATACATATTAATGCTGGAGCAGCAGCAGTTGCAGCAGCAATTTTAGTTGGGAAAAGAAGAAATCCAGGTTTGCAACCAAATAATGTTCCGTATGTATTATTGGGCGCATCAATACTTTGGTTTGGATGGTTTGGATTTAATGGTGGTTCTGCATTAGCAGCAGATGATTATGCTATAAATGCGATGCTTGTTACTCAAATTGCAGCAGGTACTGCGGCCACTGTTTGGGGAATAATAGGAATGATTACCACTGGAAAAATTAGTGGAGTTGGAGTTGCTACAGGAGCTGTAGCAGGATTAGTTGCTATTACTCCAGCTGCAGGTGCTGTTAATCCATTAGGAGCACTAGCAATAGGACTTGGAGCTGGTGTTCTATGTTATTATGCCGTTGAATTGATGCACAAAACTAAAATGGACGATGCATTAGATGTTTTTGCTGTGCATGGTATTGGAGGTATTTGGGGATGTATAGCTACAGGAATCTTTGCTGTAGAATCTATTGCTGGAGTTAAAGGTTTGATAGAAGGCAATGCTACACAAGTTTGGATACAAATTTATACTGCATTTGGAACACTAGCTTACTCATTTATAGTATCTTTTGTCATTTTATATCTTTTAGATAAAATTCCTGGTCTAGGATTAAGGGTTTCTGAAAATGAAGAAGATCAAGGTTTGGATTTAGCAACTCATGGAGAACAGGCTAATGTAAATGATGGGGCAAATTAAGATTTTTATTGAATATAATTTATGAAGGAGGTAAAAATGATTAGAATTGACGCAATAGTTAAACCCGAAAGAGTTAATGTTGTTTTAGAAGAAATGGCAGATGCAGGATGTACTGGGTTTACTTATAGTAATGTTACAGGCAGAGGGAATCAAGATGGAGTGGAGGTTTTCACAGGTAGAGGTAGTGCAACTAAAAATAGATCATCTGTACCAAAAGTATTGATTACAGCAGTAACAGAAAAATCAAATCAAAAGAAAGTGATTGATGCAATTATTTCTGGTGCTAAAACTGAAAATGGTCAAATTGGAGATGGAAAGATCTTTATTTCAGAAGTTACTGAAGTAATCAGAGTTAGAACCGGAGAATCTGGAGAAAAGGCACTTTAATCTTTTTTTTAGAAATTTAATTCAAGCATGTTAAGTCATTATTTAGCATGCTTGAATTTTTAGTTTAATAATATAACTGACTAACAAGATCGCATTATACATATTTAAATTTTAGTTACTAATGTTAGAATTAAAGTTCAAATACATAGGAGCGTAGCTCAGTTGGCTAGAGCGCTGGTCTCCAAAACCAGAGGTCGGGGGTTCGACTCCTCCCGCTCCTGCCATTGCCGGGGTGCTGAAATGGTAGACAGGCTACGTTGAGGGCGTAGTGTCCTTATGG
>Ga0315326_10000395_pt1 | contig 20985 bp, 23 predicted proteins | sample M180m32315metaG_FD_203457 | JGI IMG/M metagenome (GOLD analysis project Ga0315326, IMG submission 203457) | Ammonia-oxidizing marine archaeal communities from Monterey Bay, California, United States - M1 80m 32315 | ecosystem: Environmental > Aquatic > Marine > Coastal | place: USA: California... | reverse complement strand
GAAATTTTGATAATTTAACATATACTATAAATCAAAGAAGAAAAAATCGTTAGTATGAAAATTACAGTGTCAGTTATCAAAGCAGATGTCGGAGGAATCGGAGGACATACACGGCCTAGTGATAAGTTGATTCAAGCTGTCAGAGATACTGTAAAATCCGCAGGGGATTTACTGATTGATCATTATATCGGATATTGTGGAGACGACGTTCATATCGTTATGAGCCATACACAAGGTGTCGACAGCGAAAAGATTCACAAATTAGCATATGATGCATTTGTAGCAGGAACCGCAGTTGCAAAAAAAGAAGGATTATACGGTGCAGGTCAAGATTTGCTTAAAGATTCATTTTCAGGAAATGTGAAAGGAATGGGACCAGGAGTTGCAGAATTGGAATTTGAAGAAAGACCTAACGAAGCGTTTACAGTTTTTGCAGCAGATAAAACAGAGCCAGGTTGTTTCAATTATCCAATGTACAGATTATTTGTAGATGCACTAAGTAATACAGGGTTAATTGTGAATAAATCACTTGCAAAAGGAGTAATATTTTATGTAATGGATGTAGAAGAGGCAACTATTGCAAAACTTTCACTGTGGGAAGATAAACCAACTTTGGAAGCAGCTTTAATGTATCCAGGAAGATATGTTATTTCATCAATTACAACTAAAGATGGAGAACCAATCATGGATGCATCAACAGATAGACTACACAACATTGCAGGCACATATGTAGGAAAAGATGATCCGGTATGCGTAGTTAGAACACAAAAGAATTTTCCAGCAACTGAAGAAGCAGGAAGTGTTTTCAATAATCCACACTATGTAGCAGGAAATACCAGAGGAAGTCACAACATGCCATTAATGCCTGTGAAATTAAATTCTGCCGCAACTATCAATTTTTGTATTCCAATTGTTGAATCACTTGTTTTCAGCATGCATGATGGAAAGTTTACAGGTCCATTTGATGGATTCTCAACTCCAGATTGGGATTACATAAGAGAACAAGCAACAATTAAGGCATTGGCAATCAGAAGTCAAGGATTTATTCATCCAGCAACACTTGTTCCTGATGAACTAGAATATGCAGAAGGATACAAGGATAGAATGAGCATAGTCAAAGAGAAGATGGTTCCAATGGATTCAAAATCAGACTCTAGTGAAAGAAAAGAGAACTATGAAGATCCAGACTAAGATCTAGCACATAGACAAAGATTAAATCAATTGTAGTTTTACATAAGACACGATGATTTCAAGATATGAATTACAATTTTCATTCTTTTCTCACAGCATAAGAAATATCGCAATAACAGTTGCAGCAGTATTGACATTTTCACATTTTGTAGTGCAATTATTCGGTCAGACAATTCCAGATATCTTTTGGCCTATCTTCAAAGATATAGGTGCAGGATTCATCATAGTTGCAGCATTTGCATTTGCAATTGCATGGTTTCTAAAAGCAAGACCACACAACAGACCAAAACACTACTCAGTAGTAGCGTTTGATATTGATGGTAAAGAAACAATTCTGCCAGGATTACGAACTGAATTTAGAAATCACGATGTAGCATGGAGTTTTATGAAACAATACAAAGTGTCTTATCCATTAAATAATTTTGCACTAGTCTCAGACGTTAAAAATGATCGAAGAAAAGTCATGTTCAGATATATTTAGAACAAAAGTTAATCAAATAAAACATCAAGACTACAACTATACATGAAATTTTCAATTATTTCAGATGCATTTCAAAAAATGGAAAGAACGAGTAAACGACTTGAACTTACAGATATTCTTGCAGAATTAATAAAAGTAATTCCAGAAGATATAATCTCAAAAACAATTTATTTAATTCAAGGTAAATTAAGACCAAACTTTGAGGGAATAGAATTGGGTATTGCAGAAAAGCTTGTTATGAAAGCAATGTCAAAATCATCAGGCATACCTCTAAAAAAAATAGAAGATAATTATAACAAAGGAGGCGATTTAGGACAGACTGCAGAGAATATTTTACAACAAAAAATTCAGACAACCTTTGGTTCAGAGACAATTACGCTAGAAAAAGTGTATGAAACATTATTCAAAATTGCAAATCTAGAAGGGAAAGGTTCACAAGAAATGAAAATGAGATATGTTTCAAGTTTATTGAATGATGCAACTCCACAAGAAGCAAAATTTATTTTAAAAATTTTGCTTGGAACATTGCGCCTAGGTATTGCAGAAAATACAGTTATGGACGCATTAGCAATAGCATTTACCGGAAAGAAAGAAAATAGAGAAGTGATAGAAAATGCATATAATGTTTCAAGTGATTTAGGAAAAGTTGCAGAAGTTATTTCAACTGGAGGAATTGAACATGTGATGAAATTTCAAATTGAAATATTTAATCCAATTAGACCCATGTTAGCAGACAGAATTAAGAGTGGAGAAGATACGGTGAAAAAGTTTCAAGATGATTTTGCAGCAGAATACAAGTTGGATGGAGAACGTGCGCAGATACATAAACAAAAAGATACAATAGTAATTTTTTCTAGAAGTTTAGAGAATATTACTACATACTATCCAGATATAGTTGAAAAAATTTCAAAAATAATTATTTCAGATAATGTAATTTTAGAAGCAGAAATTGTAGCGATGAATAGTAATTCAGGAGATTTTCTACCATTTCAAGAGTTAATGCATAGACGAAGAAAGCATGAAATTGATGAGGCTGTAACAAAATATCCAATCACTGTAAATTTCTTTGATGTTTTATTTTCAGATGGAAAAAATTGTATGGAAATGAAATATGTCGATAGAAGAAAGTTACTAGAGAGAATTATCAAAGAAGATGAGTTTGCAAGACTCATTCCAATGTCAATCATAAATAGTAAAGAACAAGTTTTGGAGGTTTTAGAAAATTCAATTAATTCAGGATGTGAAGGATTGATGTTAAAACAGTTGAATTCAACTTACAGAGCAGGAATTAGAGGCAGTAATTGGCTTAAACTTAAAAGAGAATATCAAAATGATCTTGGAGATAGTCTTGACCTAGTTGTAGTTGGTGCATTTTTTGGAAAAGGGAGACGAACTGGAAAATATGGAACGCTGTTAGTTGCAACATACAATGATGAAGAGGACACGTTTCCAAGTGTTTGTAAAGTTGGTACAGGTTTTACGGATGAAAGTTTAGATCAATTATACCAGATTCTTTCGCCAAAAGTCACTTTGAAGAAGAACCCAAGGATTGCTAGCGAAATGGAAGCAGATGTATGGTTCGAACCAGAATTAGTTATAGAAATAGTTGCATCAGAAATAACCCAAAGTCCAATTCACAAAACAGCATTTGGTAAGATCAGAGAAGATACAGGACTAGCGTTAAGGTTTCCAAAGTTTACAGGTAAGATTAGAACAGAGAAAAAGTCAGAGGATGCATCAACAGATGAGGAGGTTATTGCACTCTACAAAGTACAAAAAAAGACGGTAAACCAAGACTATCTTGCTTAAATTCAGTTAACCAAGCCTTAATATTCAGTCCTAATATTATGATAACTTGTTATGTACAGTGGGGAATTGGAAGTACAAGCAAAACGAAAAGCAGTTGCTGTATTACAAGATGAAATTAACAGAATTTTAAATGCAGGTAGGAGTCTTTCACAATTACCAGAATTAATTGTAAAAAAAGATAAAGCCGGAATTAAAGATGCAATGGAACAAATTACATCATTAGAAGAAGAAGTTGAAAGTTTAAGAAGAAAAATTACAAGAGATGTTGCAGATGTTGGCGGACTTATTCTAAATCGTGAAAATTTACTAAATACAGCATATACCATGGATGAGATTGCAGGCTATATCACAGGAATTGCTTTCAAATTATCAAACATTAAATCAAGTACCTTAAAATCATCAAAATTAGATAAAGACCTAACAGAGCTAATCGAATTAGTTGTAGATGAGATTTATAAATTGAATGAGATTATCAGAAGCCTAAATTCAGATTCTGCAAAATCCATTGAACTAGCGCAAGATACACAAAAACTAGAAAGAGAAATAGATACGAAATATAGAAAAATGGTATTAAAAGCACTTGAAATCTCTACTACAAGTGAGATGTTATTGATGAAAGATACCATAGAAGGAATTGAAGAAATGGCAGACAAGTGCCAAGAAGTTTCAGATTCGTTCATTCTTTTGGCATTGAGTTTGTAGTTTTGAAGACAGAACTATTAGAAAATCGTTTGATTGTCTGGAATATAGAAGATTCTAAAAAATTATTTAGTCAAGGATATTATGGAAAACCTATTGGAATTCCAAAACCAAAATTAGACGAGATTAATGTTCCACTAATTTTAGATTTGATAGAAGGATACTATTTAATGAATAAAACAAAGATCCAGATTTACAAGAATAAGAAAAAAATTACGACAAAGAAAATGTTTGGTATTTGTCAAGAACAACACCACAACTTTGAAAAGAAATTTCAGGTATACAAGGACTTTAGAGATAAGGGCTACATTGTTAATCCGGGGATAAAATTTGGATGTGATTTTGCAGTATATCAAAAAGGACCAGGTATTGATCATGCCCCATTTTTAGTTCAAGTGTATAATAAAAATGAGAATATAACGTCAACAGACATTGTGTTAGCAGGAAGATTAGCTACGAGTGTTAAAAAACAATTCATTTTAGCAATTCCATCAGGAAAAGAAAAAGTGGATTATGTTGCACTTGATTGGTGGAAAGCCTAGAAACTTTTGATGTGGCCAGCTATTTTATCAAATATTTCAAATTGTGCTTTTGAAACCTTAAATTCAAAACTACTTTTCCATTTACCATAAATTCTAACACCTTTAGAGGTAGGATCTATAGTAATTGTTGCGTCGTCAACAGATTGTTGTACAATAAGTTCGTTTAATACAGAATCAGAGTTTAATGTATCAGCAATTTTTCCACCTTGCCATTGAACAGTAGTGACTTTTTTTGAACCAAAGTAACCAGATGTTTGTAAAACAGTTCTTGCCGTAAGATCTACCAGATCATCTGTTTGTTTTCTAACAATAAAGTGAGCCTGAAAACGGTCTTGTGCCCCCCATGGAAGTGGATTTGGATCTTGCATGGTTATCCCTTTTGAATTATCTGAATGACATCAATATTTGTACCAATAATATCTAAACAGCCCTTGTTTGTAACCATTCTAGTTGTTTGTGAAAACGCTCTACTGTAATAATCACCATTTTCAACATCATCAGTTGCAATCTCTTTGGGGGTAGAAGATATTTCGATCTCTTTCAACATATCCGAGAATTTTTCTGGCATTGATTGAATAACAAATGTTTCAGATTCCGTATCATGCATTAGCTATCTTCAAGATTACCCACAAATAAAGATAATTCCCCAGTGGTAAACAATTAATATTGCAAATCAATCAAAAATTCTGTCAGATTGAAGTTTAAAAATAAAGCTGTTTTAATCACAGGCAGTGGAACCGGCATAGGAATGACGGTTGCAAAAAAATTTGTAGAAAGTGGTGCTAGCGTCATCATCTTAGGAAGAAGAAAAGAACCGCTCGAGAGCACGTCAGAAATGCTAACACAAATAATTAATGAGAAAAATTCAAATGGATTTGTAAAGATATTTTCAGGCGTAGATGTCAGTGATGAAAAAGCTATTACGGGAATGTTTGATGCGCTAAAAAATGAAGGGGTGAATGTCGATATAGTTGTAAATAATGCAGGAGTTTCAGGCCCAGTTACATGTTTTGCACATGCAAAATTAGAAGATTTCAAAAGCACCGTAGACATTCACCTCACTGGAACATTTTGGACATCAGTACAGGCATTGAAAGTTATGAAAGAAGGTGCAAAAATAATTACAATTTCAACATTCTTTGCAGAAGAAAGACCATTAGAACAGAGACCATATAGATTCCGAGGCCCATATACCGCAGCACAAGGAGCAAAAAACAGACTGGTAGAAGCCATGTCGTGGGAGTTAACTGAAAAAGGAATTATATCAATTGGAACAAATCCAGGACCAGTGCATTCAGATAGAATTTACAAAACAGTTTATCCAAAAGCAGCATCAGAATTTCTCAGAGTAAGTGGTTTCGAAGATCTTATACCTACAGAAGTTGAAACTGCAAATAAGGAAATTTTAAGTTTGCTTGGCGAAGATGAAGAGACAATAAAAAATGGCATTAAAGCAGCTGCGGAAAAATTAGATAAACAAGAATCAACACTTACAAATTTACTAAATAAAGTTCAAAATATAGCAGAGAAAATTCAAAAAAATACTTCAACGATGATTGCAGATCAACAATTCCTATCACAAGATCAAGTTGCAACCACAATTCTAACACTTGCAGACGATGATCAAGCAAAAATTCTAAATGGGAAAATTATTCCTGGAGATAGAGTTTTCTACCCAGTTAGATCTCACATAACATCAGTTCCAGAAACTGTAAAACAGCATAATTATTCATCGAAAATTGCAGTTTTGACAATTGATGCTACAGATGAGGAAGATGCAAAAAGAGCTGAAGTGATTGCATTAAATGTTCAATCAAATGGAGGTCAAGCAATTTGTTTCATTTCAGACAAATGTCCCAAAGAAATTCAAGATTCAATATCAAACAAATTTCATTCACATGTAATAGATTTTTCAAATAATGAGGAAATTACAAAATGGTTTAACACCGCAAAATCAAAAGGGGACATTGAGGTATTTATTCACATAACCGGTAAAGTTCCAGCAATTTCAAAATTAACAGAATTATCTAGAAGTGAATGGGATGGATTAACAGACAAATTCATCAACATTCCAGCTGCTGTCAGCCAAAATGCAATGAGTGTTTTTGTTCCTAATGGTTCAGATGATCCAAGACTTTTCAGAGATGCAAAAGGACGCATCATAATAATTGGTCCAGACCTACCACATGGTAAAAAGATAGATGGCGGTGAAAGAGCAAAAGTAGAGGTATTCAGAGGAGCATTGAGACCATTCGCCACAACTGTAAATCAAGAATTAAGTGATGTTTTAAAATCAAATGTAAGAACATTCCTAGTACTAGCAGGAGCTGTAGACGGTAAAGAACCAAACAATGCAAGAATCATAGATACAATCAATTATTCAATATCTGATGATTCGAAATCTAGTGCAGAAGTAATTTTCTGCCCTGATGAATCAAGATAAAAATGGAAAAATTTTCGACATTAAAGATTGGAAATACGTTTGTTTCCACTACAAGTATTTCTAAAAAGGAATTAGAAGAATATCTTGGATTTTCAAGAATAAAAAATGCAATGTTTGAGATAAATTCAGGCGGAAATGAGAACAGAGTTGTTTCAGGACGGGCAATTATTTCAAGAATGGAAGGGGAGTTTACAAGATTACGGCAAATTTATGGAAATTATATTGTATTATACGGAATAGATGGAGATGAGGAATGGAAAAATAGACAAACACGGTTTTTGAGACCAGTGTATACAGATCAAGTGATACGACTAAAATTTATAATTTCAGATAAGAGAGATATTGATGATGAATTTGGCTTGATTAGCGTTGATTTTGAAGCTTCATTTGAAGATGGAGAATTAGTTCTAACTTCAAAAAAAAATCTCTACAGAATTAAAAAAGAACCCCCATCGAATCGATAATCAATTTTACTGCAGCAGCTAAAAGAACAATCGTTATAAGAATTTTCAATTTTCTTTCTTTAATTTCTAGTGATAATCTAGCACCAAGCAAACCTCCAGCAAATGCACCAATTGCCAAGAAAAATGCCTGCAAATAATCCGGATGCCCTAACGCAGAGTGTACCAAAAGACCACTGAGAGAAGCAAACATCAAAACAAGCTGTGCTGTAGGAGCAGCCTTTCTCATAGGAATACCTATACCAATCACCATTAATGGAACAAATACAATTCCACCACCTATTCCAAACAAACTAGATATGATTCCTGCAAAAAAGCTGGCGCCTGCAGAAATTAGCATCATCAAGGTAGTCCTACTATATGGTTTCTCATCTACTGTACGTTTAACAAAAATGTAAACTGCAGAAGCAATCAATACAAACGCAAATAGAATTTGAAATACTACAGGGGTCATAGTATCAGAAACAAATGCACCCAAAATTGTTCCAGGAATACACATCAACCCAAGTTTTATTCCAATTCTAAATTCAACACGTTTTTGGCGGGCGTATGATATAGTTGATGCTACAGAATTACTAAAAGCTGCAAAAAGACTATTACTTGCGGCAAGTGCAGGAGGAAATCCAGCAAAAGTCATTGCAGGTACGGCAATTATTCCACCTCCAAGTCCTACAATAGAGCCCAATACGCCGGCTGCAAATCCTAATGGAATTAACCATAAATTTTCATACATTGAGTTAGGACAGAAGATCATGAGGTATATTAGATTTTAGAAAAAAAAGTTAACTGCGATGAGAATGTATTGATACACAATTCAAGAATTGGTTTCGATGAATTTTAAATTAGGCTCAGAAGCAATGGCTAATTCATAATTGGAATATTTTTACATTCCAAAAAAACAGGAGGACTTACTCTTGTGTGATGTAAAAGACAACACTCACGTTAGTTCTAATTTCTTCATCGCCAGACATGATTGGTGCAGACTTCATTGAGGATTCCATTGCCATTCCATCAAATGAAGCCCTCATAGGACTTTCATAGTATGGGATTACATTATCATGTATAACTACAGATTTTACTCCAACAATTTTTTGTTTTAATGGAACAAGCGCCTTTTGTGCTTTTTGAGTAGCATCATCAATTGCATTAGCAATTAGATTGTCACTAATTTTTTCGAATTTTTCATCAGACAATTTGAATGATACATTATCAACCCTATTCGCTCCAGTCGAAACTGCAGCGTCAATTATGTTTCCAGCAGAATCAATTTTATCAGTTTGAATAGATAGAATGTTCGATACACGGTAACCAAGTAGGATTTGCTGATAATTTCCGTTGGAATCTTTTATGCTATCGTATATAGGATAAATTCTAAAGTTCGATGTCTGTATATCGTCCTCAGATACTCCAGAATTAGTTAATGAGGAAATTACAGAGTTTAATAAATCAGAATTTTTAGATAAAGATTCATTTGCAGTTTTTGCTTCAGATTCAACTCCTAAGACTACAATTAGGGTATCAGGTTCAGAAGAAGCAATTGCACTACCAGTAACTGAAATAGTCTGCTCAGAAGGATCGTATTTTTCCAACCAATGAGTGATTAGTTCTTCAGATATTTCATAATCAATCTCTTGAGATTCTACTTGATTTTCAATTTGAGTTAAAGTTACAGAAAAGGCTAAAACAAATACAACACCAATGATCACAGCAATGTTAATTCGAGTGTCCATGCAATTTACCAAAGAATATACTATAAAAATTCAGGAGGCGGAGAGAGAGTAGAAATGAAGGATATTCCATTACTTGACCCAGTTACAGAATTAAAGAAGTTATTTGATGCAAAGAAATTTGATGCTGTGATAGAATTTTGTCAAAAACTACTAGTAAAGGACCCAAATGATCCTATCGCACTACAGAATCTAAGTACCGCCTATTACATAGTAGGTGCGTACAATGACACAATCAAATGCTGTGATAAAATTTTGGAAAAAGATGTTAATGAAGAACATGCGGTTAAAAACAAAATGCTTGCATTAGAAAAACTAGAGATACATGATGAAGTTTTAAAATGCTGTGAGATTATATTGTCAAAAAATGATAAAGATGTAGATGCGCTAGTTACAAAAGGTATCTCATTAAACAAAATAGGAAGACATGAAGATGCGCTTACACTTTATGATTTAGCATTAGAGTTGGATAAAACGAATGTAGATGCGCTAATGAATATGGCAGTAACTTTGAATTATTTAGGAAGATACCAAGATGCAATTCCATATTATGATATGGTGCAACAGATCATGCCGGAATTTTCTAGAGCTGCAATTGAAAAATCAGAAGCATTCAAAGCATTAGGAAGAGAAGAAGATGCATTTTTGGCTGCACAAGGGATAAGATTGAAGGATGCAGAATTATTGAAAAAAGATGCAAAACAAAACAAATATTCAGTACAACATGCATTTCTCTTAAAGAGGTATAAGAGTACTGAAAAAAAGAACTAACTACATTCTCTCAGGTGCATCAATACCAAGTAAACTCAGAGATGCATTTAGAGTTTTTTGGAATGATACAACAAGACAAAGTCTTGCATTTAGCAACTCAGGAGTTTCAGATGCCAAGACCTTAACATGCTCATAAAAGGATGAAAATGTAACGGCTAAATCATATGAATATTTTGCAATTACTTTAGGAGACAAGTTGTTGACAGAATCGTTTACCTGAACATCAAACATCGAGATTTTCTTGATTAAATTTTTTTCATGTTCAGAAGATAATAATTCAAATCCAGAATTGAAATTCGGTTTTGTTTGTGTTTTTTCAAGAATACGAGATGCACGGGCATATGAGTATTGAATATAGCTACAAGTATCACCTTCTAAACGAAGTGAATTCTTTAAATCAAATGTAATAATTTTGTCTAAATCAGGTTTTATCATTTCATAGCGAATTGTTCCAACTGCCACAGTGTTAGCAATATTTTGGAGTTCAGATTCAGATATATTTTCATTTCGACTTTTAGATTCATTATAGACACGTTGTATGAGAGTTTCAAGCACAGTATCAGCATTTACATACAAGCCCTTTCGTCCAGACATTTGTGCAGATTCTCCATCTACAGATATGCCTAATGATTTTACAGTATCAGCACTCAAAGTGACAGATTCATACCCGAGATGAGTGTAAGCCCCATTTTCTTTGAATTTTGCCATTAGGTTAGTTACAATTTTTTGTAATCGAATTTGTCTATTATCAATAACAGTGATAACTTTGTTTCCAGATAAATTCAGTTTTTCGTTTTGTTCATAATTTTCATCCAACGTAGTTTCATAGAGTTTTTGAGAATTGTTTTGCGTGGAGTGGATTTTGTATGAAAATGGATCTTCAACTAAACCAAGTTTCCAAGCAGCATATGGAATATCTTTTGCAATGTATGTTGCAACACCATTACTTCGAACTAATATTTTATCATCTTCACCTTCAGCAGGAATAACCCAACATCCAGCATTATCACCCGAGTCTTCATATTTTATTTGATTATCCAATTTTAGTTTTTCAAAGATTTTTTCCCATAATTTTGAGTGAATTATTTGAGATTCAAAATTAAGACAATCATAAAAAACACCTAGATTCCAGACAGTTTTAAGTTGTTCATCCAATACTCTTCGAGTAATAGTTTGTGCCATCTTTGAAACATCACTTGTACGGTCTTCAATTTGTTTGAGAATTTCATGGCGTTTTTCTTCTAGTTGCTTGTCAGATTCATATTTTTCAGTAGTTTTCACATAAACAGTATCACCACAATAATGATCAAATTTTTCATTATTAGGAGGCTCTTGTGAAAAACCAGAATGTTTGAAACCAACCATAATGTCCGCAACTTGAAGACCAGAATCATCTACATAATTTAGTACCTTAACATCATAATTTCCTTTTTTGAGAATTTTAGATACAACATCACCTAAAATCACATTTCTAATATGCCCAACGTGTAGAGCTTTATTTGGATTTACAGAAGTGTGTTCTACAACAATTTTTTCTTTTTTTCCAATATCAAGTGAACAATAATTTTCTTCAATTGATGCTGAAATTACAATATTGTTAAATTTTGTATAATCAATTTCAAAATTAAGATATCCACTTGGATGTGATTCAACTTTTTTAATTTGAGGCAAATCACTAAATTGATATGATTTAGATAATTCAACAGAGATTTCTTGGGGGCTTTTTTTGAGTTGTTTTGAGAGTAAAAATGGCACATTGCAGGTTATGTCTCCAAATCCAGGCTTTGCAGATTCTACTGAAAATTGAACAGGAACATAATTTTTAGCATCTAAGATTTCAGCAGTTTTACACCGTATATTTTCAAGTAATTTGAGAAAGACCATACAACTAGAATTCAGACGATATCATATCTAAGCCTTCCAATACACCCTCACCCGAATTTTTTGTAGTTACAGTTTTCGCTATTTCTTTTAATTCTGGAATTGAATTATTTACTGCAATATTATTTTTTACAGTTTTGAATAATGGAACATCAGTTTCACTATCACCTAAGGCGATTGTATCTTCAAGATCTGCATTAAGCATTTCAAGCGCTTTCATTAAACCAGTACCTTTATCAACACCACGAGAATTAATGTGAAATGCATAGCCACTGTCAAATAATCCTACATTGAATCCTTTTTCATCTAATATTTTCTGAGCATTTTTGATATCAAAAGTTCTATCTAAGACAACTTCAGTTAGTCGAGGGAATACAGGTTTTTCCTGAATCGTTTCATCAAGTGTTTTTTTTAGATATGAAAAAGCATTTTGGCACTCATTCTTATTTCCAATCATTTTGTGAGTCATTATTTCACCATGTGTTATACAGCCACCATTTTCCCCCACTCCAAGTAATGTTAACCCTCCAAATATCGAAAGAAGGTATGCCTCCACAGAAGAACGACCTGTAACAAAAATCACATGATGTCCGTCATTTTTTAAATTTCTTAATTTTTCTAAAGCCTGTAAATGAATTTTTCCAAATCCATTTAATGTAATTGTTCCGTCAATATCTACTGCAAGAACTTTTTTCTTCAATAGTTTTTGATTTTACATACCATTAATGAGTAAAGCGTTAGAAACCTTTGATATTGAGTTAATTTTTAAAGAAAGTGATTACTAATGGGAATTCCAGAGAAGATCAAAGCAATTCAAGATGAGATACATAGAACACAGATAAACAAAGCAACTGAACATCACGTCGGATTATTAAAAGCAAAAATTGCCAAATTGAAAAGAGAACAAGAAACTGAACAGGTCAAAAAAAGTTCTAAAAAACAAGATGGGTTTGATGTAAAGCGGACGGGGGATGCTACAGTAGTTTTTATTGGATTGCCGAGTGTAGGTAAATCCACACTACTCAATAGGTTAACAGGCTCAAAATCAGCAATAGGTGCATACCAATTTACCACAGTAACAGTAGTACCAGGAGTAATGAATTATAGAGGCGCAAGAATACAAGTTCTAGATTTACCAGGAATCATCAAAGGAGCATCAACTGGAAAAGGGTTAGGAAAGAGAATTCTTTCAGTTGCAAGAAGTGCAGACATTGTATTACTAGTATTAGATGTCTTTCAACCATATCACGAGGATGTTTTAATTAATGAATTAGGAAACATTGGGATTAGGCTAAATCAAAAACCTCCAAACATCGTAATTGAAAAATCTACAACAGGAGGAATTGCAGTTGCACAGCAAGTAAAATTGAAGAAAATGTCAGAAAAGTTATTGAAAGAAATTCTCAACGTATATGGATACACCAGTGCACGAGTTGTAATCAGAGAAGATATCGAATCAGAGCAGCTTATTGACTTTATAAACGGAAATAAAACATATGCAAAAGGAATTACCATTTTGAATAAGATAGATCTTGTTGATGATAAATTTGTAGAAAATGTAGCAAAGAAACTAAAAACTGATTTTATACCAACATCTGCAGATTCAAATAAAAATATCAATGAATTAAAAGAAAGAATTTACAACGAATTGGAATTCATTCGTATTTACCTTAGACCAAAAGGTGGAGAAACAGATTTCAAAGAACCGTTAATTGCTAGAAAAGGAAATACAGTTGCAGATATTTGTGACAAATTACATAGGAATATGAAAAAAGATTTTCGATTTGGATTAGTTTGGGGTAAGAGTGTAAAGTTTGGAGGACAGAGAGTGGGTCTAAAACACATTTTAATTGACGAAGATGTCCTTACAGTAATTAAGAGAAGATGATCTTAGATAGAAAATTCTATGAACGAGAAACTGTAACAGTGGCAAAACAACTTATTGGAAAAAGACTAACAAGAATGATCCAAAATACAAAATTGACAGGAATAATTACCGAAACTGAAGCATATAGAGGAGAAGATGATCTTGCCAGTCATGCAACAGCAAAAATGACAAATAGAAATAAAGTCATGTTTGGGCCAGTTGGAATGTCATATGTCTATTTTACTTATGGAATGTACTTTATGCTTAATGTTGTAGCAAGAAGTAGAAAACAAAATGCAGGGGCAGTTTTGATTCGAGGAATTTATCCACAAGATGGAACTGAAATTATGATTAAAAACAGAGGAATCAAAGACATGAATAAAATTACAAATGGGCCAGGAAAATTAACAATGGCAATTGATATTACAATGAAAGAAAATAATATTGATTTGACAAAAAAGTCATCAATTTACATAAGTGAAGGAATCACACCAAAAAAAATTAAGAAATTACCACGAGTAGGAATTTCAAAAGCAATTGATAAAGAATGGAATTTTAGTATTACCCCAAAAGATTACTTTTGATCTTCATCATCTTCTTCTAATGTCCAAGGAAGGAAGCGTCCAAGTATACGACCCCAATCCATCCTTAACATCATTACAACTACAGTAGTCATTACAACCCCAAATACAACAATTCCAATAATTATTGGAGTAGGATCATCCAAGTCTTCAGGCTCAGTAATTCCGAACATTTCAAAGATAGGGTCAACTACAGGACCGCTCAGATAATGTGCTAGTATGACAATTGCATAACATAATACAATTTTTCCTGTTAGAGTAGCAATAAAGAATCGTAGTGGATTGTATTTTGCCAATCCAAGTGGAACATATACTATATCATCTGGAATCGGGGTAGCAGCAGCAACAAATGCAGCAGCAGCACCATATTTTTTAACTAATCTTTGAAATGGCAACATGCGTTGTTTCGTCTTTTCAGACATAATTTTTCTGCCGCCATAACTAATTACAAAAATTATTTGTTTTGCAACAGTCGCAGTAATGGCCCCAATTAATGCAAGAATGTGAAGATTGAATTGATCACCAACAGACATAGTTACTAGTAAAATGAAAGATGGGATTGGAACAAATGGAATTAAGGAACCAAAAAAGCTAACTAACGCAAGACCGAGATACCCAACTTCTGAGGAAAAGAACGGAATAAAGTCCCAAAGATCCAATAGATTACAAAATCTACAACCGTATATAAAAAAATGGAATCCAATTAATCATTAAAATATTCGAAAATTGACTAAAACATGAATGACTGAGAATGAGAACTATGAAATTGCAGATTTAATCTCAAAAATTAGTCCATACATTAGATTTATCGGAGTAATTAGTAAAACAGGAGAACTTCTTTCGTATTACAGAAGAGATGATTTAAAAGCATTGTTAGATCAAAAAAAGACACAATATCAATTTGCGCAAATTGCAATTAAGACCGAACTCGAGGAGCAGTTTGACGATCAATTAGGAGAAACAGAATTTGTGTGGGAAGAAAGGACAAAAGTGCAAACAATTGCATTTGCAATTTCTTCAAAAAGAATTTGGATTACAGTTGACAAAAAGGTTATTCGCTCTGAAATGCTCAGGATTATTGATTCGTGTCTTCCAATTGTGAAACGCTATTCATAGTATCGCTTAAAAAATATAAAAAAATGGTAGTTACTAGATAATAGATTATTAAGAAAATTAATTTAGAATTATTAGTCTTAGTCTACTTTTTTCACTTTTTGTGCGGCTGGGCCTTTTTCTGTTTCACCAACTTCAAACTCAACATTATCGCCGTCGTTAATCTGACCTTGGACTTCTGTCATATGGACAAACAAGTCTTTGTCTTCATTTTCACGTTCGATAAAACCGAAGCCTTTAGATTGGTTAAACCATTTTACAGTTCCTGTTTCCATCTTAATTTTCTGTGTATTTGAAGCCCTAATAAATGAAACAATCAAATTTAATGATAAGAAATCATCAATGTTGGCAGTAAGACCATACATGCCTAAGCTCATGTGTGGCATGCTAACGGTTTATTTTCTGAATAACTCATTATATCCATAAATCATATATTTTATACACAAAATGCCTCATCAGTAATAGATCGGTTTCTATACTACCTCTAATTAAAAAAAATATGAAATACATGTGTAAAAGCTGCAAAACAGATTGTGATGATATTACAGAACATATGATGAAGGTTCATAAATTCTCAAAGAGTATAATGGAACTTCAGCTTAAAACAAACCCAAATACATACAAAAATTGTTTTGAGAAGAAAGCCTAGATCCCATAGAGATACAATTTAGTTAAGATTTTCTAGATGGGTCACCTAAGCTAATAAATGAGTAATGACGATGAAGAGAAAATTGTCAATTTACGTGGAATTGTAATAATATCCACATTTATCATATCAAGTATAATTTTGTATATTCAAACAAGTGAATGGAGCGTTCCCTAAGAAATTCAACATTATTCATAGAGCCAACACAGAACATATCCACTCTTCGTCTTAAATTTAGGAGGATCTTTTTTACATTTCTCCATTGCTTCAGGACATCGGTCATAAAATTTACAACCTTCAGAAGGATTAAGCAAGTTTGGAGGAATTCCCGGAATGAATTTTGGTTTTGTATCTTTTGATAAGACAGGAATTGACTCCAACAATCCTTTTGTGTAAGGATGTTTTGGTTCAAGAAATATTTCTGAAGAATCCCCAAATTCAACCATTCTCCCACCATACATAATTCCAATTTTTTCTGCAACTTCGGATAAAACTGCCAGATCATGAGAAATTATCATAAATGAGTGTCCGTCTTTTTTTAATTTTTTAAATAAATTAACAATTTGTGCTTGAATTAAAACATCTAATGCAGTGGTAGGTTCATCAGCAATCACAAACTTTGGTTTTAAAATTAAAGCCATGGCAATAACTACACGTTGTTTCATTCCACCGCTCAATTCATGAGGGAATTTCTTCAAAACAGATTCATCAAGATTAACTGAAATCAACGATTCAATGATTGATTCCTTTATTTCACCCTTGAAGTTATGTTGTTTTAAAATTTCTTCAAATTGTTGTTGGATTGAAAAAACAGGATCAAGTGAATTCATTGCACCCTGAAAGACCATAGAGATTTCTTTCCATCGTATATTTTTATCAAAATTACCATCAGGTACATCAAGTAAAGATTTTCCATCGAATTTAATTTTACCAGAATAAATTTTTCCATTTGAGATCATTCGGATGATAGATAATCCAAGCGTGCTTTTACCACATGCGCTTTCACCTGCAATTCCAATTGATTCCCCTTTATCGATTGCGAAACTAACATCTTCTAATGCATGTACCAATCCTTTTGAGGCGGTATATCGGGTAGTCAAATTTTCAATTGAAATAAAACTCATATTCTTAGTTAGGAGAGGTTAGATTAAGTTTTTACTTGTGTTTATTTTCATTATTACATGGATATTTCAAGAACACATCTTATTGAAGAACTAAAATCATCCATGGAAGGGCAAGATGTAATATTTGGGGGGTGGGTAGTAGATCTTCGAAAACTTGGCAAGATGGCATTTTTAACAGTTCGAGATGTTACAGGAATGTGCCAGGTAATTGTAAAAGGAGAGTCAATGACTTTGTTAGAAGGATTAAACCGACAAAGTGTTGTAAGAATTTCAGGTAAAGTACAAGCAAGCAAAGCAAAAGACTTTGATTTTGAAATTTTAGCAATAGAAATTCAAATTCTTGCAAAAGCAGAGTATCCACTTCCTATTGATCCAATTGGAAGATTGGAAAGTGATATCGATAATCGATTAAATTCAAGAGCACTAGATATGAGAAATCAAAAGACTGCATCAATCTTCAAACTAAGAAGTCAAGTTTTGGCATCAATAAGAGAAACTCTCATTAAGAGAAAATTTATCGAGATTAACACTCCGAAGATTATCGGTAGTGCAAGTGAGGGTGGAGCCGATTTGTTTAGTCTAGATTATTTTGGAAAACAGGCATACTTGGCACAGAGTCCACAATTGTACAAGGAGCAAATGACAATTGGATTAGAAAGAGTGTTTGAGATTTCATCATTTTATAGAGCAGAAAAATCACATACAGGAAGACATCTGAGCGAGTTTACAAGCGTAGACATTGAGGCTGCAATGATGGATTATACAGACGTCATGGATGTTTTAGAATCAATCGTAATAGATGTTTTCAAAAATACATCTGAGAATTCTAAAACTGAACAACAAGAAATTGGATACGAAATTAAGGTTCCAAATTCACCATTTGAAAGAGTCGCCTACACACAGGCATTAGAAGAATTAAGTGGTTTAGACATCAAGATAGAATTTGGAGAAGATTTGCAAGATTCACATTTACGTAGTTTAGGAGAGAAGCATCCAGGATTTTTCTTTTTAACAGATTGGCCTATGAAACTAAAACCATTTTATATCCATGAGAAAGATGATGATCCTACACTTTCACGTTCATTTGACTTGCAATATGGGTATCTTGAATTATCATCTGGGGGTAGAAGATTACATGACCCAGAACAATTGAAGTCAAGATTGAGAGAACAAGATTTAGATCCTGCAAGCTTTGAAGAACATCTGAAAACATTTGGATGGGGAATGCCGCCACACTCAGGGTGGGGCATGGGATTAGATAGATTGATGACAGTTTTAGTTGGGATTGACAATGTACGAGAGGTAGTTTTGTATCCAAGGGATCCAGATAGGCTCAAACCATAAATTTTGTAGAAAAAAATTAGATTAAAAAAACAAACATTGATGACAGGATAAAATATCAAATTAGATTGTATTTTGAACAGTTAGAATGACAACTGAAGAACGTAGCAGAGCCGCAACATTAGGATGGATTAATCATGATCTTGCAGCACTGAAACGAAGCTATGCATCAGTAAAAGGCTGGGAAACTAGAAGAAGGAATTAACAGTTCTATAATCTACTGGTAATTTCACTAGTAAAATCCTGTGTGGATTTTTCGCCGCCAATATCTTTGGTGGTAATGCCAGATTTTATCAAATCCAAGACTACATCTTCGAGTTTTTGTCCAGCTGAAATACAATCAGAATCATTGTTTTTTGTGCCTAACCAATCTAACATCATTTTTGTTGATAGAATAAATGAAGAGGGATTTGCAATTTGTTTTCCTGCAATATCAAATGCGGCACCATGAACAGGTTCAAACAAGCCAAAATTATCACCTAAATTGGCAGCAGGTGCCATGCCTAATCCACCTACAACTTGAGACGATTCGTCAGATAAGATATCACCAAACAAGTTTGTAGTCACAATTACATCAAACTCATGAGGAGCCCTAATCAAATTCATGGCACATGCATCCACATACATTTGATCAAAACTAACATCAGGATAGTCTTTTGAGACTTCTTCACAGCTTTTAGCAAAAAGACCATCAGTCAATTTCATAACGTTGGATTTATGAACACATGTTACACGTTTTTGCTGATTTCTATTCACCGCAGTTTCAAACGCATGTTTTGCAATTCTTTTTGATGCCTTTTCACTAATTATTCTTAATGCTACGGCAGTATCATCCACCTGAAATTCTTGACCAGTGTAAAGATCTTCTGTATTTTCACGTACAATTACAAGATCAATATCATCTCGTAATGCAGGAGTATTTGGATATGATTTTGCAGGACGAATGTTTGCATACAAGTCTAATTTTTGTCTTAATGTAACAATTACATCTTTAGCACTTTCTCCAACAGGAGCCTTCAAACATGCATCAGAAGATTTTATGAATTCAAAAACATCATCAGGCAATGCCTTACCAGTTTGTTCAAGTGCAGTATCACCAGCCACAAGAGACTTCACATCAAATTTAATATTTAATTTGTCATGAATCGAATCCAAAATAGTTTTGACAGATTCAGATAATTCAGGACCAATCCCATCGCCAGTAATTAAAGAAATATTATACATACATAACACCTAAAATTTTATAATGATTAAATCTTCTTTTCCTTTAGAACATTTTTCAACATTATACGATTAATTCCATCTACCATAGCTTGAACACTTGTTGTAACAATATCCTCACCCACAGATTTGGATGAGATTATACTACCTCGTGCATCTTCAACTTTTACAGTTACTTCACATAATGCATTGGCACCGCCAGAAATAGAATCTAATTTGTATTCTTTTAATCTAACCTCATCAGTAATTTGACTTGTGATTTTCTGTATTGCGTTTAATGCCGCATCTACAGGACCCACACCAAAATCAGTAGCAGTAAATTCTTGTCCATCTATATTTAATTTTATAAATGCATAAGGCATTGTTCCAACACCTGTCGATACAGAAAATCCAGTTAACTGAACAATTCGTTTTAATTTATTTTCACCAATCACCTCATTTGCCATAGATAGTAATTCAACTTCAGTTACTTGTTTTCCTTGATCACCTAACGCCTTCACCTTCTCCAAGATTCGTTTTGTTTGTTCTTCGTTCGGTTCAATACCATACTCTTTGAGCATTGCATTCATACCGTGAATTCCAGCGTGTTTCCCTACCTGTAACCAACGGGTTCTTCCTACAATTTCAGGACTAATTGGCTCGTAAGTCAAAGGGTTATTCAATACACCATGAGTATGGATTCCAGATTCATGACCAAATGCATTTTCACCGACTATTGCTTTGTTTGGTTGTACAGACATTCCTGCTAATTTTGAGATATGTCTAGAAGTTTCATAGATTAATTTTGTGTTAATGTTCGTATTCCATTTTTTCTCAAATTGTAAACTGGTCAATGCCATAACAAATTCCTCTAAAGAAGCATTTCCTGCACGTTCACCAATTCCATTAATTGTAACATGAGCACATGATGCGCCAGATTGTACACCAGAAATTGCGTTTGCAACAGCTAACCCAAAGTCATTGTGACAATGTACACTAATTGGCAACTTAGATACATCTATTGCATCCTTTGTGATCTCACCCATATATTGAGGGGTTGAATAACCTACAGTATCTGGAATATCAATTCGATCAGCACCTGCGCTAG